>Ga0315339_1001769_pt1 | contig 17947 bp, 21 predicted proteins | sample ASW17metaG_FD_204514 | JGI IMG/M metagenome (GOLD analysis project Ga0315339, IMG submission 204514) | Ammonia-oxidizing marine archaeal communities from Pacific Ocean, United States - ASW #17 | ecosystem: Environmental > Aquatic > Marine > Oceanic | place: USA: California | collected 2016-12-05
TCACTCGGACTCGAGCATCTGGCCAAGTTTCTGGGGGTCAACAGCTCGGAACTGGCCGAGAGTGTGATCACGCCACTGAATCGTTTGGTTGTCATGAGCGACGGCGGGGCCTTGCGGACACCTCACCCCATGGTTGCGACGGCAGCCGTGGCGGCCTTGGAGCCCGACGAAGCCACCCGCGATGAACTCCTGATTCAACTTCTGAAATCCTTACCTCAGGACGGTGATCAGGACCCGAAGGCAGTCCATGCGCCGTCAGAGCTCATCCGAGCCCGGCGTCAGCAGCCCCTTCCGCCGCTGACCCTGGGGCGTTTCTTTGAAGCCGGCGAGCCTGCTGCCGCCCAGGACCGACAGTTCTGGTTCGACAGAGGGCGATACGAGACGGACTTTGCGCGCTGGGATCAGGCTCTGTCAGCTTTTGATCATGCGCTCTGGAAACGACCTGGCGACCTGCGGGAGAAGGAGCACAACGCGCTGGTGCATGCCAACCGGGCTCGTTGTTTGTTGTCGCTCAACCGAAAAAAGGAAGCTCTGAGAGCTGTGGAAGAAGGACTTCGTCAGTCTTCCCAAGATGGTTCTCTTCTGCGATTGCAGGAAAAGCTTGGTGGGCGCCGTCGGCCACCCGCAAACCGCGGTGGATCGCGAGGGGGCGCTCGTCGGGGTGGTGGAGGAGGCCGTTCCGGAGGCGGCGGCGGACGAGCCGGCGCGGGGACAGGACAGGGCGGACAGGGCGGACAGGGCGGACGGCGTGCTTCGGGCGGGCCCTCTGGCTCAGGCCCTTCAGGCCGGCCAGGTGGCGGCCGGGCCTGATCTTTGGCCCAGCGGGCCCAACGGGCCCAACGCGGAGTGCTCGGTGGAACGTGGCTCCTGGCTTCAGCGGTTGAGAGCCGGGTTCCTGACCAGGCTCAGACCGAGAAGGAGCTTCCGCAGCCGCAGGAATCGGACGCATTGGGGTTGTTGAACACGAACCCACGCTTGTTCACGTCGTCATTGAAGTCGACGACCATGCTGTCCAGATAGGGTGCCGCATCGGCACCCAAGAGGACCTTCAGACCTTTGTAGTCCGCGATCTGGTCGTCCTCCTGAGAGTCCTTGTCGAACGTCATGACATAGGAGAAACCGCTACAACCGCCTCCAGAGACGCCAAGCCGCAAGCAGGTGCCCTCATCTGCCTGTTGATCGGTGAGGATTCGTTTGACCTCATCGACGGCTGCATCTGTGAGACGGATCATGGTGAGATTCCTGTTGCTGAGGGCGTGGTTGAAGCCGAACTCTAGTGACGCCAGACCTTGGAGACCTCTGTGGCCTCAAAGCGTCGCTGCGTTTCACTATTGGGGTTGATGATGACACCTCGCTGTTGAGTCGAGTTGTAGAGCATACCGCCCCGGATGATCTCCCCGTCCTTGAAGAACAAGGTTGCCACGTCCCCGGCTTCGATGCTGTCTAGCTTCGCGCTCAGTTCAAGTGTGGTCATGATCCTTTGTCTCAAATGAAAAAATGAAATCTTGACGCCTGACTCCTGTCGTCCTGCGTCAGTAGTAACTGATGCCTCGGGTGCCCATCGGAAAGTCTCTTCTCCGGTGGGGCCGAGCCTGTCTGGTACTCCTTCTTTCTAGCCCGAAAGCAAGTCGAGCAACCTACCACACGATTTTGGGTCCGGCTACAAACAGACGCGAAAGGAGATTTGGCGCGTGAGGACGAATCAAAGAATGTCCATGGACGGGCCGCAAGGGCTGCTCCCGGGCCAATTTCGGCATAACAGCTTGCCAGGAGGCTGTCTGGCAAGGCTCTCGCCTTGCGTTGGATAGCGTCTGAAAGCCATAAAAGTGACACGACTTCTGTGAGTAAAAACCCATGCATGACCTGACGCGCCGGCTGGAATTTTCAGCCGCTCACCGCCTCCACAGCTCTGCTTTCACGGCGGAGGAGAACAGAACCCTCTACGGGGTCTGCAACAATCCTCATGGGCATGGGCACAATTACGTCCTCGACGTCACCCTGCGTGGAGAAGCGGATCCCGTCACGGGCATGGTCATGGACTTGAATCGTCTCGCCGTCCTGCTGGATGAGGTGCTGTTCTCTGTGGTCGACCACAAGCATCTCGATCACGATGTCCCCTGGCTGAAGGGGCAGGTTTCGACGGCCGAAAACGTGGTTGCGGCCATGTGGGGGCAACTGGCCGAGCCACTCGGGCCGCTGCTGTACAGGATGCGGCTCTACGAGTCAGCGGCCAATTTTGTCGACTACTACGGTCCCGGGCGAGAGGCCTGAGGCTCCTCAGCCATCGGGCCAGTGGTCGAGCGGCGTTCCTTCAGGAATCTCGAAGTCGCTGGCGTCGCCATCGACATAGCCGAGAGCTTGGAGTTCCTCGAGGCGGCTTTCGTCCACGACGATGCTGCCACCGGCGTCCTCCTTGTCGAGGGCGTCTCGGTTGTGGAACGCCTGTCCAAGCGAGTGCTTCAACTTGGCGGCGGCAGGGGCCGAGAAGTCCGCGGTCTCGAAGACACTGATCGTTTCGCCGGGATCCTCAATGAGGTTGTAGGCATCGAGCCGAGCTTCGGTCGCATGGAAGATCACACTGGAGTTCTCGTTGCGCAAGGAGGCCTTGTAGTCGCCTGGGAACATCACGCGTTCAGAAACCACCGGTTTGCCGTCCGTGTGCCCGGTCATCATGGCGCTGACAAGTGAGGTGCCCGCCATGGTGGGGGGGCCTTCGATGTCGAGCAACTCAAGCAGTGTGGGCATGATGTCTATGAGGCTGGCCATGCCCGTGACCTCGGTCCCCCCCAGGGCACCCCCTGGAAGCCGGATGATGCACGGGACATGCAGGTGTTCCGAGAAGAGCTGGTCATGCTCAAAGTCGCCGTGCTCGAGAAACTCTTCACCGTGATCGGCGACGATGACAACGATCAAATTGTCGAGTTGCCCGCTTTCCCGTAGCGATTCAATCATGCGTCCTAGCTGGGCATCCGTGTAAGCAATCTCTCCGTCGTAGAGGTCTGAGAGATACCGGGCTTCGTTTTCGTCAAAGTTCTCTTTCCCGTACCAGTAGGCCTTCGTTTCATCATTGCCGGGCCCTCTGTTCATGATGGACCACTGCTTGTTGAAGGGCAGGTCTCGGTACAGCGCCACCCGGGCCCCGATAAGAGGGCTGGGAGAGGGCGCGAAACGCTTCTCGTACTCGGACGGCGGGAGGTAGGGGCCGTGAACCTGGTAGGTGTGCATGAAGACAAAAGGTGGTTGGCCCGCTTCCTGTGCTTGATCAAGACGGTCGAGTGCGCGGTCGACGACTCGCTTTATATCCCACAGAGCGGATTCGAACCGGTTGCGAAAGCCGCGCGCGAAGCCCATGTCCGGCTGGATGTTGCCCCCACCGGCGATGCAGGCATTCCAATATCCGTTGCGGTTCAGGATTTGCGCGATTGTGAGCCTGTTTTTGGCGAGGGCAGGTGTCGAGAGCCCGAGCCTTTTGGACTGATTGCGCACCTTGTGCACCGTGGGCAGCAAAGAGGTGAAAAGACTCATGTGTGCAGAGGCTGTCTTGGGCGAGTTGCTGTACATCTCGGTGAACAGCACCGATTCCTCGGCGAGGGCGTCGAGATTCGGGCTGGTCCCGCGGTCGTATCCGTAGCAGCCCAGACGGTCGGCTCGCAGCGTGTCGATAGAAATCAACAGCAGGCCTGCGCCAGGAAAGGGAGGAGCCTCTTGGGACGTGCGGCTGCCGTCGGAGCAGGCGACGCCGAGGAAGAGTGCGAGGCATCCCGCGGTGAGCAGACTTTTCATTCGCTTGCCGTGCTACGCCCGCCCATGAACAGTCCCATCAGCAGCAGGACGGAAAGCACAAGACTGCCCGTCACATCGAGAGTGGCCCAATTCTCTTCACTGGTTCCTGATGCGTTCTGGGTATTGGCGCCCTGCCGGCGCCTCCCGCTGCTGTTTCGAGTTCCTCCTCCGCTTCCTGAAGTGGGCTGAGGGATCTCGACGGATTGCAGAGTGGCAAGGAGTTCTGGCCAGACGAACGCCCAGTCGCCATCGAGGGCCTCCATACGCAAGAGCGCGTATTGCGGTGGCTCGGTTGAGATGGGCAAGAAGATGTCCGTTTGACGGATAGCGGCGCCGTCGGGACGTATGCGCACGCCTTCGACACGCATGCCGTACTTGAAGTCTGGTGGTGTGAGGTTTTGCTCCTGGTCCACGGAGATGCCCATGGTGACCGTCACGGCCTCTTTGAACTTGTCAACCGACGAGAAGGGGTAGGGCCCGTCCATGAGAAGCAGAGAGATGTTCCGCTCTCGACCCGTTGCATCCCGCCAGCGGTGTTCGTGCTTGAGGTCGCCATCCGGGGTTTCGGATCGCGGGTTGTTCATGAAGTCTTCAATGGGTCGACCGCTGGCCTTGGCCTGCTCCTCGGCTGTGGTGAGGAGCATTCCGTTGGGGAGTGTCATCGAGTATTCGAAGTCCGGGTCGACGAATTGATCTTGGGCGGTCAATGCCGGAATGACGAGGCACAGAGCAATCAGGACGCGCATGGCAGGACCCAGTCGGGGTTCAAAATCTGATCGAGGCCCCTGAATTCGAAACAGGTTCATGGGCCAGGGGTTATTCGAGCAATTCATGATAAGACATGGCGCCCGAAGCTCCCAGGGCCGCGGCGGCATGAATGGGGCCAGAACGGTCCCAGAATGTCGTCGGGAAGTGGGGGCGGCTCGATAGGATAGGCCTTCCATGTCTGCTCCGTGGTCGATTGCTCTGGCATACGCTGTCGGTTGCATTTCGTTTGCCTCCTTGGCGGCGCATCTGCGCGGCGTCGATATCCGCTCCTCCGGAAGCGGTAATCCTGGAGCTACGAATGTCGGTCGCGTGCTCGGTCGAGGCTGGGGCCTGGCTGTTCTTGTGCTCGATGTGGCCAAGGGTTTCGTTCCCGTGTGGTTGCTTACGGCACCGCTCTCAGAGCTGGGATTCGCCGCCAGCGCCCCGATCTTCGTCGACCCTCAGGGCAAAGTCCTCATCCTGTTCTTCGCGGTCCTCGGGCATATCTACCCGGTCAACAAGGGGTTCAAGGGCGGGAAAGGGGTTGCCACATTGCTGGGGGGCACTCTTGCCTTCGATCCGACACTTGCCCTGATCGCGGTGTTCATCCACCTCGTTCTCAAGCGCATGCTGGGCTTTGTGTCTGTTGCCAGCGTGGCGCTCGGCTGGACACTGCCCATTTCGCAAGTCGTTGGCCGTGCTTTCGGTTGGAAGAGCTACGGGCTCGATGGAACGGGTGTTCTGGCGGCACTTGCCTTGCTGATCACGGTGCGCCATCTGGATAACTTTCGCAGGATTCGCGCAGGAACCGAGGATCGTTACGATGCCCCCTCCGATGACATTCCAACAAGGACGGTTTAAGTGATTGAAAAGGTCGCGATACTCGGAGATGGAGCGTGGGGCACCGCGCTGGCCATGGTTCTCGCTGAGAGAGGGGCCTCCGTAATCCAGTGGGCGCACTCTCAGGAGGTCGCCAGCGATATGAACTCGCACCGGGAAAACCGTCGTTACCTTCCCGGGTTTCCGATTCCGGAAGGCATCACGGTCTCGGCAGATCCTCACTTTTTCGATCATGCAGATCTGATTGTGAGTGCTGTGCCGAGCCGTTTTCTACGCCAGGTCTTGACGGACTTGTCGGATCACTTGCGAAAAGGGCGCCCGATGATTTCGGCGACCAAAGGGCTGGAGGTGCCTGGTCGACTTCGCGCTTCTCAGATCATTCTGGAGGTCGCGGGTCCTCGTCCTACGGCCGTGATTTCTGGCCCATCGCACGCGGAGGAGGTCGCAGCGCGCATGCCTACGGCCGTGGTTGCAGCTTCCGAAGATCCGGGACTGGCTCTGAGGGTTCAGGATTTGTTCACCACCGAGCGTTTCCGGGTGTACACCTCGGACGATCTGGTCGGGGTGGAGTTTGGTGGAGCGCTCAAGAACGTCTTGTCCATCGCCGGAGGGCTCGTCGATGGGCTCGGCTTCGGTGACAACACAAAAGCCGCGTTGTTGACGCGCGGGCAAGCTGAAATGTCTCGGCTGGGAGTGGCTCTTGGTGGACGGCCTGAGACTTTCAGTGGCTTGTCGGGATTCGGTGATCTTGTCGTGAGCTGCGTGAGCCCTCATGGTCGGAACCGTGCCATCGGAGATCGGATTGGCCGCGGCGCGAGTCTCGAGGAGGCGCTGGGATCGATCCCCGGGGTGCCCGAGGGCGTGACCACCGTGGGTGCCGTGATGGAACTCGCCGAGGCAAGCAGAGTCGACATGCCTATCTGTCGAGAAATTCATGCCGTCCTCTTCAACGGCAAGGCGCCGTTGGAGGCTGTTCACGATCTGATGACTCGTCAGCAGAAAGACGAGGTCACGGCTTCCTGAGATCTTGGCCTGCGGGATCAGTTGGACTTGCCGTGCGCTGGATGGGGTGATCCGAGCCACTCTTGATAGGCCGCGGCCTGCTCGTCAGAGATGTTCTCAAGCGGCTCGATCTTCCAGGATTCAAGTCGGCGGCGTTCCGGAGTCACTTCGATGCGTCGAAGACTCTGCCCTCGATAGAGGGTGAACTCCAGTGATCCGGGGCCTGCGCGTTCCAGGCGATTCTGAAGATTGCTCGAGGTCACCCGGGACTCACCGATGGCAAGAATGAGGTCGTCGTGATTCAAGCCGGCGAGCCAAGCAGGGCCACCTTCGACCACGGTGTCGATCCGGCACAGCCCATTGCTGCTCTTGGTCGTCATGCCTAACCACGCAGCAAGAGGAAACCCGTCTGCATCTTTTTCGAGAGAGGATTTGCTGCTGTCGGGCTGAACTTTCAGTTCGAGACCGACCCAGCGGAGTTCGTCGTTCGGTTTCAGAGCTGCGGTGCCGTTGACGTAGGTCTCGAAGAAATCCGCCATCTCTTCTCCGACGACATCAGAAGAGAGTTCGGCCACGGCACCCTCGGGGAAGCCCTTGCCATGGACCGTGTAGGTCTCCCAGCCCTTCCGTAAGACATCACGCAGCGTGTGATTTCCTGATGACAATCGGCGGATGCGAAGGTCGAGCATCAAGGTCACGAGCGCGCCCTTGGTGTAGTACGAGATGGTGCTGTTCGTGCTGTTCTCGTCAGGTCGGTAGAGCTTGATCCATGCCTCGTGACTGGATTCGGCCATGCTCATTCGCCGGGATCCCGCGCGGTCGGCTTCTTTCTTGAATGCCTTCGCACGTTCCTCGAGGTACTTCGCGGGCTTTTCGTAGAAGCCTGCTCGCAGTGTGCAGAGGTCGTCGTAGTAGCTGGTGATGCCCTCTGCAACCCACAGGTCGCGTGTGTAGACCTCGTTGTTGTAGTCGAAGGGGCCTAGTGCTTCAGGGCGAAAACGCTTCACATTCCACGCGTGGAAATACTCGTGAGCAACGAGGGACAGGAAGTTTCGATACTTGTCGGGATTCTCAAGATCCCATCGATTGGCCATGCACACGCTCGAGTTCAGGTGCTCTAGCCCGCCGCCTCCGGAGTCCACCAGGGAGATGATAAAGGTGTAGTCCTCAAAGGGATGCTGTCCAAAGATCGAAGAGACTTCCGAAACAATCTTGGAGATGTCTTCGGCCATCTTTTCCTTGTCGATGTCGGTCGTTCCTGCGAGCACGATGCGATGAGGTGTCCCATCGAACTCAAACTCGAGTGTTTCGTGGGGGCCGACTTCGATAGGACTGTCAACAAGGACGTCGAAGTTCGAAGCAATCCAGCTGCCTTGCTGATTGGGAAGGCCGGTGAAAACACCCCAGCCCGCTGGTGCATCAATCGTGATCGCGTGTGCAGCGTCGGGCCTGTCAGACACTCGGAAGAAAACGCCGGCTGGTGAAAGAAATGCATGATCTGCATCGACGTGACTCGTTCTTACGGAGCGTTCATTGGCATAGAGCGAATACGAGATACAGACTTCGCCGGAGCCCGCGGTGTTCACTCGCCAGGTGTTCTTGTTCAGCTTGGCGGCCGGGAGCCGAGTTCCGTTGCTGTCGTGTGCGGTGAAATCCAGGACGTGCCGTGCGAATTCGCGCACGAGGTAGCTGCCAGGAGTCCAAACGGGCATCGAGAAATCGACCTCGTCCGCCGTGACATCCTTGATGCACGTTTCAACGCGTAAGAGGTGAGCTTGGCGATCCACAAGGCTGATTTGGGTGCGAACCATATTTTGATCCAGGCGAACCGAGAGAGTGGGGTTCTGGGTGGCAGCGTGTCCGGCTGTCGTCAGCGCGAATCCCCCCAGGACAAGCCGCATGAAGAATGTGGCGGGGGGCAAGAGGCGTTTCCGCTGTTTCATAGATGTGCGCATGGCCAGAGACCTTCGGACCATAGGGTCTGATCGGGCTGCCGATCAAGTTGACCGCAAGTTCTCAGTCGGAAAGGTCGGTGAGTACCGCGCGGATGTCGTCTGGAAACGGCATGGTCTCGAAGGTGTCGAGGTTGATGGCGACGATGGTGCAGAGAGCCTCGACGGATGGCTCGGATTCATCGCCATTAAATCCTCGGTAACGGAGTGTCGCAGAAGCATGTCCCAGCTTGGCTGTATCCAAGACAAGCCGCATGGGCTCCCCGAACCGGAATGGCTTGCGGAAGTCCGTGTTGATGTTGACCGTAGGAAAGCCAATGCGCCGGTCTGCCAGAATGGACATGTAAGGCACACCGAGCCGGTCGCCAAACATGTCTTCAAAGATCGCGTGGAAGTTGTCGAAGAAGCGCGGGTAGAACATGATCCCCGCATAATCGACCTGTCCAAATCGTACCGGTAGGATTGTCTCGTAAGCGCTCAAGTCAGTCTGCGTCCTGGTGTTCTTCGAGCCAGGCCATCTGGATGGCTTCGAGAATTTTCTCGCCACAGTGGTCAGCAGTGCCGACAAAGCCTGGCAGGGCCATGACTTGATCGCGCATGTCCGTGAAACGCACTGACAGTGGGTTCACGCCAGGGTGTGCTTCTTGTAACCGGAAGCCGATCTCTTCTGTGTCCGTCCAGGTGATCGTGTCCATACCTACTCCCAAGGGTGCAACCTGATCACGGTTGCTGTGGAGACGACGGTAACTTCGATTGCTCGCGGTTCAACTCTGCCTTGATGGCTTCTCCAATGGCTTGGTCTGCCAGTGCCTGGGTCTTTTCCCCGAAGGCGTCGCATTTTGCTCGTAGCTCGGCGATGTCCTCTCCCTTGGCTAGCGAATCCAGATGCGCCAGATCCGTTTCCAGGTCCTGGCGCTGTTCGTCTGTGAAAGGCATCTCTGGCATTGCGAGCACTCGCCGAGTTCCTGTGGCTAGATTGTTTGCCTTGTTGCGGAGTTCGACAAGGTCTCGAGCGAGGAAGTCGTCACGAGCCATCTTGATTGAGTTGCGGATGATGTCTTTTACTTCATCCCGGGTCAGGCCATGACTCGGAACAACCTCGATGGATGCCTCCACCTCGCTTCTTTGTTCACGCGATGTGACTGTCAGAACCCCGTCTGCGTCAACAAGAAAGGTGACTTCAACGCGGGGGAGGCCTGCTGGCATGGGAGGGATGCCACGCAACTTGAATGCTCCTAGCTGGCGACAGTCACGCACGAGTTCGCGCTCACCCTGGAACACGTTGATTTCAATGGACGTCTGGTCATCGACAGAGGTGGAGAACATCTCAGTTGCGCGCGCTGGCACAGTTGAGTTGCGCGTGACCAGTTTGGAGAAGGCGCCCCCGACAGTCTCAATACCCAGGGAGAGGGGGATGACATCCAGCAGCAAGAGGTCCTTGGTCCCGCCCGAAAGGATGTCCGCTTGAATCGATGCGCCGAGTGCGACAACTCGGTCGGGATCCAACTCGACATGGAGCTTGCGCCCAAGGTCTTTTTCAACCAACTGGCGGACCAGAGGGATGCGCGTTGACCCTCCGACCATGACGACTTCATCAACGGCTTCGGGTTGGATTCCGGCGTCTGTGAGAGCCGAGTGGCAGCATGCCAGCGTTTCGTCGATCAGTGGCCGGATCGCCGTTTCGAAGTCGGCGCGGGAGAGTGTGAAGTGAACTGGCTCTTCTAGACCGAGATCGATCTCGAGCGCGGCCGTTTCAGATGCCGACAGCTGTTGTTTGAGTTGCTCTGCCGAGAGGCGAATCTGTTGCATTGCTTCCGGGGGGATTGTTGCATCGGAGGCGATGTGCTCTTTCACCGCGCCAAGAATGAAATCGACGATCAGCATGTCGAAGTCATCGCCGCCAAGGTGTGTGTTTCCGGCGGTGGCCGAGACCTTGTAGACACCTTGAGTGATCTTCAGAACAGAGACGTCGAAGGTGCCGCCCCCCAGGTCATACACAACGACGGTGCCTTCGCGGCTTGTGTCGAGCCCATAGGCCAGTGCTGCCGCAGTCGGTTCATTGACGATGCGAAGCGCTTGAAGCCCCGCGATCTTGGCTGCATCACGGGTGGCTTGCCGTTGCGCGTCATCGAAGTAGGCGGGGACAGTGATGACTGCGGACTTGACGGGTTTGCCAAGAGCTTCTTCGGCGGTACGGCGGACTTCGCCAAGAATCATCGCCGAGATTTCTTGTGGTGTGTACAGCTTGCCGTCGATGTCGATGCGTGCCAGCAAAGAGTCTTTGGCTTGCACAACCTGATATCCGAGCCGGTCAGACTCTCGCTGCTTGACTTCGTCAATGTTCTGGCCCATGAGTCGCTTCACGCTATGCACGGTATGGCGCGGGTGAGTGACGGCACGGTGGCGTGCTTTTTCGCCGACGATGTGGCTCCCGTCATCCAGGAACGAGACAACAGATGGAATCAATGCTTCGCCGTCACGCTGATGCAGAATACGCGGCCCATCTTTCCCGACGATGGCAGCAAGCGAGTTCGTGGTGCCAAGGTCGATCCCGATCACGATCTCTTGAGAGGCCTGCTTTTCGGTCATCGCGCGTTTTCCGTATCTCTGAGAATCCTTCGATAAACTCTTGCCTGATGCAGGAGGACGGCAATCTGTTCGGTATTCGAGTCGTGCGTGCTCAACTGCTTGGCGGGGAGTGTTTCACCGGGCTGAGGGCCCTTGTGTGCAAGGCGGGCGATGGTGGCTGCGCAGGCTGAGGCAACATCCTTCATGCGAGTTTCGATCTCGGTGCGCGCACTGTTGGCGATTTTTTGAACGGTCTCTTTGCAGCCCTGGGTTTGGGCGTCGTCCAACTCCTCGGAAACTTCCATGGCCTCCATGAGAAACTCGGGAGAGAGCGCTTTGTGTCGCTCAAGAACGCCGGGGTCATACAGTTCGATCAGGTATTCCGAGCGCATCTGATCGTCATTCAGAATCTTCCATGCTTCATTGAGAAGAGAGCTGTTCCGAACGGCGAGGGCTTGCGTTCGTTCGTCGCGCCCAGCTTGGAAGTCTGGGTGAAGAAGCCGAGAGAGTTTCAGGTAATTGAGCTCTGCTATGGCCGGATCGAAGGTTGCAAGTGAGTCGAGACCCAGATTTGCAAAGTGCTCGGGATCCCTACCTGGATCGAGGATCAACCCGCACGCCAGGCAGGCCAGATTGGATCCCGGGTCGGCACCGCATGCCGAGCATCGATTTGATTCAGATGGAAAAGGACGATCCGCAGCCACAGGTCCCGCTCGCCATGGGGTTCTTGAAGGTGAAGCCGCGGTCCATGAGCGTGTCATTGAAATCGATGGTCGTGCCCGCCATGTAAAACTCGCTTTTCATGTCGATGAAGACATGAAGGCCGTGTTGAGTCGAAATGATGTCGAACTCATCTGCCTCATTGACCTCGATGTCGATCTGGTACTCGAAGCCTGAGCAGCCTCCACCTTTCACCGAGAGGCGCATTGCCGTGGTGTCCGGGAGGCCCTTCTGATTGACGACGTGCCGGAATTCCTTCGCGGCCTCCTTCGTAATCTCGAGGGTCTCCTCAGGGGCGTGAGTGTCAGAGTCCGTGGGGCTCATTCCGAGTCAGCCTTCTCATCCGGATTTTGCTTCGATCGGTAGTCAGTGAGGGCGGCGCGGATTGCGTCCTCTGCAAGAACGGAACAGTGGATCTTGACAGGTGGCAGAGAAAGCTCTTCGACAATGTCGGTGTTCTTGATGCCGAGAGCCTCGTCGACGGTTTTGCCTTTCACCCATTCGGTGGCAAGGCTTGATGAGGCAATCGCTGAGCCACAACCAAATGTCTTGAACTTGGCATCTTCGATGACGCCATCTGAACTGACTTTGATTTGTAGCTTCATGACGTCGCCGCACTCTGGAGCGCCAACGACGCCAGTGCCGACATCTTTGGCTGCTTTGTCGAGGCTGCCGACGTTGCGCGGGTTTTCGTAATGATCCAGGACCTTGTCGCTGTAGGCCATGGGTGGCTCCTGTTGCTTTGAGGCGTTCGGGGAAGAAGTCAGTTGCTGTTGTTTAGTGGGCGTCCCAGTTCACAGAGGACAGATCGATACCTTCTTGTGCCATCTCGTAGAGCGGGGACATGTCGCGCAGCTTGCGGACAGTCTTGATGACGGTGTCGGCAGCCGCGTCGACTTCAGCTTCAGTCGTGAAACGGCCAACGGAAAAACGAATGGAAGAGTGTGCGAGGTCATCGCCGACACCCAGGGCACGCAGTACGTACGAAGGCTCGAGGCTCGCCGATGTACAGGCCGATCCCGAGGACACGGCGATTTCGGGAATGCCCATGATCAACGATTCACCCTCGACGTAGGCGAATGAGATGTTGAAGGTCGTTACAAGGCGTTGCTCGTCATCGCCATTGAGTTCGACGTGGTCCAGGGCTCCGCGAATCTTTTGTTCCAGGCGATCCCGCAAGGCCTTGTAGTGGGCCTGGTCTTTATCGAAGTCGTCTTTGGCGATCTTGCAGGCGGCGCCGAGACCGACGATGCCCGGTACGTTCAGGGTTCCCGACCGCATGCCGCGCTCATGGCCTCCACCGTGCATTTGTGGGCTGAGTCGAACACGGGGTTTGCGCCGCCGGACATAGAGAGCTCCGACGCCTTTCGGGCCGTAGATCTTGTGTGCGGACATGCTCGCCATGTCGACATTGAGGTCGTTGACGTCAAAGGGCAGCTTGGCGATGCCCTGGGTCGCATCTGTGTGGAACCAGATGCCTTTCTCATGCGCGATGGCGCCGATCTCCTTGATGGGGTGGATCGAGCCGATCTCGTTATTGGCCATCATGATGGTGATCAGAACGGTGTCATCCCGGATGGCTTCGGCCACTTGCTCTGGCGTCACAAGCCCGTTCTTTCCCACTTCAAGCCAGGTCACATCTGCGAGGCCATTGGTCTCAAGGTATTTGCATGAGTCCAGGACGGCTTTGTGCTCAGTCACGCAGGTGATGATGTGCTTGCCTTTCTTGGCAAGCATCTCTACAGCACCCTTGATGGCGAGATTGTCGGATTCGGTCGCTCCACTCGTGAAGATGATTTCTTTGTCGCTCGCGCCCAGTAGATCAGCCACTTGCTGGCGGGCAATTTTTACGGCCTCTTCAGCTGCCCACCCAAAGCTGTGGCTTCGGCTTGCAGCATTGCCGAAGTTCTCCCGCAGGTACGGCATCATCGCGTCCAGGACGCGTGGATCCAGCGGTGTGGTCGCGTTGTAGTCGAGGTAGATGTGCTTGTTGTTCGTGGAGGGGGCGCTGGTCATGAGAATCAGTGTTTGGCGGGAAGCGAGTGGGACGGGGACTCCGTCATGAGTTGAGCGAGGTCGGTTTCATCGAGGAGTTGCAAGATCTTCTGGTTCACGTTCTGCATCGGGCTGCGGGAGCCGCAGACGTCCTCGTAGTCGCAGGCGTCTTGTGTCCCGCGAACGCCTTCAACGGCACAGTCTGTGAGCTGCACAGGGCCGTCGATGGCCTTGAGGATGTCGAGCAGTGAGATGCTTGCGGGTGTACGAATCAGCCAGTAACCGCCATGAAGGCCGCGCCGTGAGTCCAGGAACCCGGCTTCGCGGAAAGCCTTCAGCAGATTGGCGACCACGGTCTTGGGCATGTGGAATGCCGCCGCAAGTTCCGATGAACTCGCCTGGAGGCCTTCATTCCGGCCAAAATGACCGAGGATGAGGACGCCGTAGTCGGCCATCTTGGAGAAGCGGATCATGACGGATGGGGTGGAGAGTCTGGGGGCGCAAAGGCGCTGGGTGGGACGAATACACCCCTTTTGAGGGGCATGGCGAATTCATCCAATAGAATAGCTGCAAATCACTCCTCAATCTATCGAAAATACAGGAGTACGCTAGTCCTCTTTTTAGAGAGGCCTGGGGAGGTCGGTGTCTCGGCAGCGACCCGTTCCAGAGAACTCCGGCCTCAGGGCCTGTTTTGTGGCCGGACCAGCCCACTACAATGCCGCCCCCTTACCGCAACGACGGACCAGATCGAGCCCGATATGACTCACAGGACAGCAGCACGTAAGCCAGGAGCCGCCCTCGTGATCGAGGGAGCTTGCGCCCGCCCAAGTGCGTTCAGCCACTACGACCTCGGGGCGATCCACGATGACTACCAGGTCGAGGATCTCGCCAAAGTGGACGCTCGCCTCAAAGGCAAAGCCGTTCGATTGCGCAAGCTCGTGGATCTCGTTGGTCCCGATTTCTACGCCAAGTACATCACCATCGAATCAGAGGATGGGAAGTTCGCTGCGTCGCTCCCCCTCGATGACACGATGCGTACCGCGCTGGTGGTCTATGAGATGAAGGGCAAACCGCTCACGCGCGAAGACGGCGGGCCGGTGCGTTTCATCATTCCCTTCTTTGCGGACAAGTGCGCCAACGTCAAAGGTGCTGTGAAGATGACGCTCACCGAATCTCCAGGACGGGATACGCGTCCATCTAATAAGACGGACCATGACGCACTTCACGCAGCCGAGAAGACGAGCTAGGAAGCGCGCATAAGCGCACTGCCAAGTCCTTAACGGATGGTGTCTTTCCAGCATTCCTGCTGGAAGCCCACGATCAGCGTCTTACCCATGCGAATGGCTGGAGCTCGCAGGTTGCCTGTCGGGCCAAGGATGGCCTCGAGCAATTCCTTCTCCGGAGGCGGATCGCGCTTCAGGTCGTAGTCGACAACCTTTTTCCCCTTCATTGCGACGACACGCGCGGCGCGGCGAAGGAGAGCAATCGTCTCTCGTTTCGCGAACGTTTGCTTTCGAGCGTCCACCACCTCACGGGCGGTGACACCGGCCGACTCCATGAAGTCGTCGGCTCGGCTGCAGCTCGTTCAGCCCTTGCGGTGGTAGTACCAGTCGATCCGCCGACCCATGGTTTGTTTTCTCCGAGATTAGAAGGGGCGAGATTCTACCCCCCGCGGGCGGTTTGCAGGAAACGGCGCTTTTTCGGGGGGCGTGCTGAAAAGGCTCGAGGGCTTAGAACCTGCGTATGGGCTGGTCAATTCGTGGCCCGTAGATGATCAAGGTGTCCGGAAGGTATGTCCCCAGAGCCTGCTCGAGGCGGAGCAGTTGCTGGAGAATGAGATCTGCTGTGCGCTCATCGCCGACCTGAAGGGCTAGCTGGTGTTGCTCTTGGAGCCCCTGCTTTGTCCCGGCAAAGTCGTTGAGGGCCAAGGAAGCTTCGATGATGGTCGCCCACCCATTCCAGATCGAGTTCATGTCGCGGACAGACTGTCCCACTCGGATCGCTTCGCGTGCATTGGCGCGAGCGCCAGTCGGTCGCTGATTCAGAATCTGGGCGCGAGCAATCAGGCTGTTGGCGCGAGACTGCCCCCGTAGATCACCAAGCTTCAAGGCTCGACTCAGGCTTTGACGCAACGAGGTCAACGCCTGGAGAGTTTCTTGCGCCGAGCTAGCTGTTTCGATCACGTTAGCACCGCGGGCAAGGAAATCGATTTGCTCTTCACGCTGGATGCGTTGGTCCGCATCCATGTTGAATATCTTTTCGATGTAGTACCGGAATCGTGTGTCGCCAATTCCCAGGTCAGAAAGACGAGCGATTTCACGCACCTTTGTCTCAAGCTTCTCCGAAGCTGCGTCAGCAGAACGCGGGCTTGCCGACTCATTGTTAGTCATGCTGACCCAGCTGTTGCATTGATCGTAAATGTAATCTGACAGGTCCCACTGGTACTTGATCAATACGTCGGAGAGGGCAGCCAAGTTGCCATTGTCGTAGAGCTGGTCGAAAAGATCTGAGCCCCGGGGAGGATTCAGGCGAGCTTCGACGCTCGGTTTCAGCTCAGCGTCGCGAGGATCCGTAGAGGTGCGCGGGTCGGAAACTGTTCGCGGGTCTTGGGTCGCGCGCGGGTCGCCAGCGCTCTGTGCGCCGAGGTGTGTCGCCAAGCCCAGGCAGCAGAAGAAGACGAGCGATGCCAGGTGCCACGGAGAGCGGGTCATCAGGCCTGCTCCAAATTCTTGTTGAGGCGGCCCATGAGGTAGCCATCCGGTGCCACCGTTGCATGGCTGAAACCCGCTCTTTGAAGCAAACCTTCGAATTCCGAGGTGGCGATGAGGGCCGAGAGCCTCTCGACGCCCGTGGATTCCACCTCGAGCCTGACTTCCGTGCCGTGATGGCGGGCTCGAACCTGCTGGAATCCGGCTCGCCGCATATGTGCTTCCACGGTGTTCACAGCGGCAAGGCGTTGGGCGGAGACCGATGTCCCATAGGGGATTCGTGAAGCCAAGCAGGCCAGGGCGGGCTTGTCGTGGTTGGGAAGGTTGAGTGCGGCAGCGAGTCGGCGCACATCTTGTTTGCCGATACCGCATTCCAGCAAAGGGGCGTGGACCGAAGCTTTGCGAGCAGCCTCCAGGCCAGGGCGCCAGTCTCCCGGGTCGTCCGCATTCGTGCCATTCAGAATCTGAGAGAATCCACGTTGCTCGGCAACGTTCCAGCAGACTGAATACAACTCGCGCTTGCAGTAGAAGCAGCGGTCAGGTGGGTTGGCGACGTAGCGCTCTTCTTGCATCTCATGCGTGTCGACAAACAGTACGGGGAGTCCTAGCGACTCGCTCAATTTGCGTCCGTCGGCGATTTCCTCAGGGGCCACGCTTGGCGAGACACCCATGACTCCTAGCGCGCGGTCACCATGGACTTCTGATGCGACCTTGAGCACCAAGGTGCTGTCGACACCAGCAGAGAAAGCCACGATGACGGACTCGTGTTGCGAAATGTTGTCCCGCAGCATGCTCAGAAGCTTTTCGACTCGCGCTGTGTCCTCGGAGGGTGCGTGAGAGGATGCGGTCACGAGGGCGCGTCCTGTAGGCCTCGGTCATGCCCGTCGTTGGGGGTGTACGCAGGTGTCATGTCTGCCGCCGCCATGGCTGCAGCTGAGATGACGTCTTTGACAGGCACGCCGTGTTCGTGTGCGAGTGCCAGGCAGTCGTCGTATTCCGGGGATACATTCACAATTTCACCACCGAGAACACCGCATTTCAGGCGGAGTGTTCCAAATCGCGTCTCAATCGGTCGATGGTGTCGCTCGAGTTCGACTCTGCGCACGTCGTGGCTGCGCACTCCAAGGGTTGTGGTTTCGCGGAGGATCAGCCCTGTGAGCACTCCCTCGAGTGCTGGGCGGCACACGACTTGCAGCAAGGTCCCCGGGCGTTGCTTTTTCATCTGGAGCGGAATCAGGCAGACGTCGAGAGCTCCTGCGGCGAACAGATTTGCAGCAACTTCTCCGTAGATTCGAGGGTCCATGTCGTCGATGGCAGCTTCGATGACGACGGCCTCCGGTGGAGCATTCTGCTCGGCCTCCACGCGTTCTCCGACGAGGACGCGGAGAGCATTGGGCCTGTCTTCTAGTGAAGCACTACCAAGCCCCATTCCTGTTCCTAGCAGGCGCATTGGCGGGGAGTGCCCGCTCTCCGTGCAGAGGGAGGCGAGGATGGCAGCTCCAGTTGGCGTGACAGTCTCGAGTGTCCCTGGAATGGATGTGATTGTGAATCCGTTGAGGAGTCTCGCTGTCGCAGGAGCAGGCAGGGGCAGTGTGCCGTGCTTCGTGTGTGTCGTGCCGGTGCAGATGGGCA
>Ga0315339_1001770_pt1 | contig 17938 bp, 16 predicted proteins | sample ASW17metaG_FD_204514 | JGI IMG/M metagenome (GOLD analysis project Ga0315339, IMG submission 204514) | Ammonia-oxidizing marine archaeal communities from Pacific Ocean, United States - ASW #17 | ecosystem: Environmental > Aquatic > Marine > Oceanic | place: USA: California | collected 2016-12-05
TAGCTTTTTTTAGTTTTGTGTAGCATTTTTTGTCTTTTCTATAAATTTTTCTAACTTCATTATCTGCATCAAAAACTGGAAAACCAAATTGTTTTGCAACAAAACTTTTCCCAGATCCTAAGTCTCCTAAAATACCAATTTTGATCATTAATCTATTAAATTCATAGTTTCTTCATTTATGTCTGGCATTAATTTATGCCAAACAGTGAATGCTTGATGAGCCTGGTAAATGAACATCATTTTTCCATTTTCGGCTTTATTTCCAAACAATTTAGCTCTCTTTAAAAAAATTGTTTCTTTTGGATTATAAATTAAATCATAAAAAAATTTATTATTTCCTACACTAGTATAATCTAAATTAATCCCTTCTTCATTTTTTAAACCAATACTTGTCGCATTAATAATCATATCAAAATTTGGGGTTTTCCCCCAATCGATAATTTCTAATTCATTAAAAATTTTTTTTAAATCTTCTGCTTTAGTTTTTGTTCTATTGCTTATAATTATTTTAGCTGCTCCCATTTTTTTTAAAGCTATTATTATTGAAGAAACAACTCCTCCAGCGCCTAATATAAAAACTATTTTAGTTTTAACATCATATTTTGAATATTTTATTCCAAGCTCAAAACCTGATATATCGGTGTTGTGACCAATTACCTTTCCGCTTTGTAAATAAATTGTATTAACTGATTGAGACTCGTTTGCTTCGGAACTAAGTTCATCCATGAATGGAATAACCAATTTTTTAAAGGGGACAGTTACATTTATTCCATTAATTTTTTCATTTTTTATTTCGTCGATTACAAATTTAATATCGCTCTCATTAATTTGTTTTTTATCGTAAACAGCTTCAATATTGTTTTTTTTAATCCAATAATTGTGCAGCTTGGGCGAAAGAGAGTGTTCTACGGGATTCCCAATAACTAAATATTTTTTCATTCTAAATTCCTTAGATAATCCTTAATTTTTTTAACTGGTAAGCCCATAATTGTATTTTCATCTCCTTCAATTTTAGAGAATAATGATCTTCCCTCGCCTTCTATTTGATAAACATTGTAAGAATACAGCGCTTCGTCTTTAATCTTAAACAAATACTCTTTGAGTTGTTGATCGGTCATATTTTTCATTGTTAAAGCTGCTTTATCAGTATAATTCCAAATCATAGAGCCATTTTTTGAAATACAAATTGAACTTATTAAATGGTGAGTTTTTCCATTAAGTTTTTTTAATATTTTTAATGCCTCTTCTCTATTTTTTGGTTTTGAAACTAATTCTCTATTTATATCTATTACACTATCGGCACCAAGTACAATTTCATTATTAAATTTTAAGCTTATTTTATTAGCCTTTAATTCTGCTAAATTTTTAGAAATAAACTCTGGGCTAGCATTTTCTTTCATTAAACTTTCTTTTGCCAGTTCCTCATCTACATTGGGTGGGGAAACTTTACATTCGATTCCATTTTCATCTAAAATTTTTTTTCTTACTTTGCTATTAGATGCAAGAATTATTTTATGCATTTTGATTCTTTATTTCATAGATTTTTATAATTGAAGCCGCAATTTCCTCAATTGATTTTCTAGTAACGTCAATAACCGGCCACTGATATTTTTTAAAAGCTTCTTTTGCATTTTTTGTTTCTGATTCTATTTTTTCTATATTGGTATAATCTGTTCCGTGCTCTTCTTTAAGTGCCATCATTCTATTTTTTCTAACATCAATTAATCTTGTTGCCTCAGCTGTTAAACCAACTACACATTTTAATTTGGGTTTTTCTTTTAAAAAATTTGGTATTGAATTTTCATTAATTAGTGGAATGTTAGAAGTTTTATAGCCTCTGTTCGCAAGATAAATGGATGTGGGTGTTTTGCTTGTTCTGCTAACGCCAAGTAAAATTATGTCGGCTTTTTCTAAGTCTTGAAGCATATTTCCATCGTCATGATTCATTGTAAATTGTATTGCTTCTATCCTTTTATAGTGTTCTTCTAATGTGTGTTGTCCGCTTGGTATATGTGAAGCTTTTTGTTTTAATAGTTTAGAAAAGTTTAAAATTAAATCTCCAAGAACACTAAAACATGGAATATTAAATTTCTTAGCTTTGTCTTCTAAATATTTTACAAGATTATCATCTACTATTGTGTAAAGAATTATTGGTTCTTTTTGTTTTTGAGCTAGTTCTAGAATTTTTTGGATTTGGTTTTCTGTCCTTGTAAACGAAAATTGATGATCATTATATTTAAAATTTGTGAACTGTGCTTTTAAAGCCAAAAATATCCGATCAATTGTCTCTCCGGTTGAATCCGAGATTAGGTAAATATCATGTTTAATATTCATGTATAAAGTGTTTATAATAATTTAATAAATAGGTTAAAAACTAATAACTATTTTTATATTATTTTTTATTTGAATATCTTTTAAATTATTAACATAAATAAACATCTTAATAATTAATATACATAATTATTTATTTAACCTAAAATTTACAAAAAAGAGGCTATTTGTCTTAATTTTTTATTATTTTTATCTGTTAATATTTAGTGGGTAAAATGTTAAAAATTAATAATACCTCATATTAACAGGATATAAAACAACTACTAAAGCTTATATATATAATTATTATATGACTCCAATCCAAGAATGCATAAAAAATAAAAACCATAAAACAAAACCCATATGGATAATGAGACAGGCCGGAAGATACCTTCCTGAGTTTAGGGAAATTAGATCTAAAAATCCAGATTTTATCAAGTTATGTTTAAATGAAAATTTATCTGCAGAAATAACATTACAACCAATTAAAAGGTTTAAATTTGATGCAGCAATAATTTTCTCTGATATTTTAATGTTACCATACGGCATGGGCCAAGATGTTAGGTTTGAAAAGGGAGTGGGTCCAAAATTAGGCGAATTAAACCTGGACAAACTATCAAACATTAATGAAGATGAGTTTAATAATAAACTAAATCCAGTTTATAAATCTATATCTAATATATCTAATGATCCCATTTTAAAAAACAAGGATTTAATTGGTTTTGTAGGAGCCCCATGGACAATTCTTGTTTATATGATTAATAAAATGTCACCAAAAAGAAATTTATCTGAAAATTTTTTTAGTGATAAATTATTAATAAAAAAATTATTAGTTATAATTGAAAAATTTCTTAAAATTCATATTGAAAATCAAATCAGAGCGGGAGCCACGATAATACAAATTTTTGATAGTTGGGCAGGATTATTAAAAGACAATATTTCTGAATATATATATGAACCAACCTTTAATCTTGTGAATCATGTTAAAAAATTAAGAGTTCCTGTTATTTGTTTTCCGAGAGGAATAGGCGACTATAAAAACTTTTGTGATGTTGTTAATCCAGATATGATAAATATTGACTACAATGTTGATCCCAATAAAATAATTAAAGAAATAAAGATGCCTATTCAAGGTGGATTGGATCCTAAAATATTATTAACAGACAAAGAAACATTAAAAAAAGAGACAGAAAAATATCTAAATATTTTTAAAGATCACCCATATGTTTTTAATCTTGGACATGGAATTTTACCTGAAACAAAAATAGAAATGGTTGGCGAACTAATTAATATTGTAAGAAATTACAAATGAAGAAAGCAATTGTGTTATTTAATTTAGGGGGTCCTGATAATTTAGAAAACGTAGAGCCCTTTTTGTTTAATTTATTTAATGATCCTGCAATTTTGAATTTACCAAAACTTATAAGATATCCTTTGGCAAAACTAATCTCCAAAAGAAGAGCGCCTATTGCTAGAAAAATTTATCAAGAAATTGGTGGGTCTTCTCCTATTTTAAAACTTACTATAGATCAGGCAAATTCTTTAGAAAATTCATTAAACACCAAGCAAAATAACATCGAATACAAAGCCTTTGTTTCCATGCGGTGTTGGCACCCGAGAGCAACAAAAACAATGCAAGATGTAAAAAAATTCAATCCAAATGAAATAATTTTACTTCCATTATACCCACAATATTCAGCAGCAACCTCAGGATCTTCGTTATTAGAGTGGAGAGAGATAGCGACTAAAAACAATTTAAATATAATCACCAAAACAATTTGTTGTTATCCAGAAGATAAAAAATTTATAAAAGCACATTCAAAATTAATTGTAGAAAAAATTAAAAATTTAAAAAATTTTAAATTGATTTTTTCAGCACACGGACTTCCAGAAAAAAATATTAAAAAAGGTGATCCATATCAATGGCAAATAGAACAAAGTGTAAAAAGAATTATGGATGAAATAAATGATGCCAATATTGATTACATATTAAGCTATCAAAGTAGAGTTGGGCCCCTTAAGTGGATAGGTCCATCAACTGAAGAAGTAATAGTACAAAATTCGAAACTAAACAAACATCTGGTAATTGTACCAATAGCTTTTGTTTCGGAGCATTCTGAAACATTGGTTGAACTAGATATTGAATATGAAAAATTAGCCAAAACAAATGGTTGTTCTAACTACACCAGAATTGAAGCTCTAGGGGTTAATGAAAATTTTATAGATGGACTGTCAGATCTTATTTTAAATAAGGAGGAGTATAAATTAACAGATAGTCTGTATCCTCCAAAAAACAGATGTCCTTCAAATTTTACTAAATGCCCCTGTTTAAACTAAATTATGAATTCTTATTTATTATTTAAATCTTTACACTTAATTGCAGTTATATCTTGGATGGTAGGCTTGTTATATCTTCCAAGAATTTTTGTTTACCATGTTGAAAATTTAGAAAAAAAAGAAGCAACAGAAATATTTGAAATTATGGAAAAACGACTATATTTTTACATAATGAGGCCAGCAATGATAGCAACCTGGCTATTTGGTGTAATTTTAATTTATATTAATGGTTTGGATATTTTTTCACAATTATGGATGCATATAAAACTAGCCCTAGTGATATTTCTTACTATTTATCATGAATATTTAGGAATATGTTTGAAATCCTTTAAATTAAAAACTAATACAAAAACACCAAAATTCTTTAGAATTATTAATGAAGTTCCTACAATTATATTAATATTTATTATTTTTATTGTGATTTTTAAGCCAATCTAGGGTTGAAATTTATAGAATAATATATATATTGATACTATCTAACATCTAACAAGCCCCCCTTTATTATGAATATACAAGAATTAAAAAAGAAGAGCTCTGAACAGCTGATCGATGAAGCCGAAAAGCTAGGGATCGAAAACGCCAGCACTCTTAGAAGACAAGAAATATATTTTGCAATATTAAAAAAACTTGCTGGAAAAGGAGAAGAAATAACTGGAGGTGGAGTTCTTCAACTTTTACAAGATGGCTTTGGCTTCCTAAGAGCCATGGAGTCAAATTATTTACCTGGAGCCGATGACATATACATAAGCCCCAATCAAATCAGAAAATTTGGTTTACGAACCGGAGATACTGTTGAGGGCCCAATTAGAGCGCCAAAAGATGGAGAGAGATATTTTGCCTTATTACAGGTAAACAAAATAAACTTTGAAGAACCAGAAAAATCTAAACACAAAATTGCTTTTGATAACTTAACTCCACTATATCCCAATAAACAGATCATACTTGAAGTTGAAAGTAATAAAGTTGAAAAAAAACCAGATTTAACTCCTAGATTAATGGATTTAGTGAGTCCAATAGGCAAAGGACAAAGATCTTTAATAATTTCGCCACCAAAGGCGGGCAAAACAATGATACTTCAAAGCATTGCAAATTCAATAACAGCCAATCATCCAGAGTGTAATTTAATGGTTTTGTTAATTGACGAAAGACCTGAAGAAGTTACAGATATGCAAAGAACTGTTAAAGGTGAGGTCATTAGCTCTACATTTGACGAGCCAGCACAGAGACATGTGGCTGTAGCAGAAATGGTTATAGAAAAAGCAAAAAGACTTACCGAACATAAAAAAGATGTTGTAATTTTATTAGACTCTATAACAAGACTAGGAAGAGCATACAATGCTGTAGTTCCCAGTTCTGGTAAAGTTTTAACGGGAGGCGTAGATGCCAATGCTTTGCAAAGGCCAAAAAGATTTTTTGGTGCAGCAAGAAATATAGAAGAAGGTGGGTCACTTACAATTATAGCAACAGCATTAATAGATACTGGTAGCAGAATGGATGAGGTAATTTTTGAAGAATTTAAAGGAACTGGCAACAGTGAAACTATTTTAGATAGAAAAATATCAGAAAAAAGAATATTTCCTGCTCTTGATATTACTAAATCTGGAACAAGACGAGAAGAATTACTTTTTGATAACAATGATTTACAAAAAATGAATATTTTAAGAAGAATTATTGCGCCAATGGGGGCAATGGATGCAATTGAATTTATTAATTCAAAATTAAAAAATACAAAGAATAATGCAGAATTCTTCAATTCTATGAATAAACCAGGTTAATTTTTCATTAATTTGATTTTTAAGTTAATTTAAAAATTCATTATGGAATTAAATAAAAAAGTTGATCAAATTTTAAAAGAATTAAAATCTGGGAAATTTAATAAAGTAATTGCGGATGGAGAAAAGCTATTAAAAAAATACCAAGATAAAGGATATTTATTTAATATATGTGGTTTAGCTCATCAAAGACTCAATAATATAGAGACTTCAATTTCTTATTTTAAAAAAGCTATAAGTCTTGAACCACAAAATCTTGGGCACAAAAACAATCTAGCAAATTCTTTTATTTATTTAAATCAACATGAAGAGGCTGAAAATATTTTTAAAGAAATATTAAAAACAAAACCTGAAAATGTTCCAGCACTTGTAAATTATGCGCGCCTTAAAAATATTTTATTAGACTTTAAAAGCTCAATTAGCCTTTATCAAAAGGCTCTTAAATTTGTAAAAAATGATCTAGGTATTTGGTTAAATCTAGGATCAGTTTATCAAAGTTTAGGTGAATTTAAAAAAGCTAATGATATTTTTGAAAAAATTTTAAAAATAAAATTTAGTTTCGTTCCAGCCCATGTTTCAATAAGCAAAATTAACGATTATTCTAAACATAACTCAAATCTCTCTCAAATGCTTGATTTAAATAAGATTGATAGCTTAAATAAAAAAGATAAATCTGATTTAGAATTTGCTATTGGAAAAGCATACGATGATCAAAAAGATTATGAATTATCAATAAAATATTTTGAATCAGCGAACAAAAAAAGAAAAAAATTAGTTGATTATAATTTTAAATCTGATGAGAAGTTATTTAAAAGTATTAAAAATTATTTTCAAAACTTAGACTTAAATAATATTAAAAGAAATAAAAATTCAAAAAAAATCATTTTTATAGTTGGATTACCTCGTTCAGGAACAACACTATTAGAGCAAATTTTATCAGCACATCAGCAAGTTTTTGGTGCTGGGGAGCTTGATTTTTTAAGGCAAATTATTAACCAATATTTTGTACAAGATGATCAATTACTTACGCAAAAAATTAATGAACTACAACTATCAAATAATAACAGGATCAATGATAAATACTTCAATTATTTAGAAAATTTAAATAACAACTCCATAGTTACAATAGATAAAGGACCACAAAATTTTATATGGATAGGTTTTATAAAATTATTTTTTCAAAATGCAAAAGTGATTCATAGTAAAAGAAACTCAAGAGACACATTTTTATCCAATTATAAAAATAATTTTGCGTCAAAAGATATGGATTGGACGTATGAACCTTCTGAAATTATAAAATATTTTAATTTTTATTATGATCATATGAGTTTTTGGAAAAAAATGTGTGGAGATTTTATATATGATGTTGATTATGAAAATATAGTAAATAACAGCGAGGTTGAGATAAAGAAACTATTAAATTTCTGTGAACTTGATTGGGATGAAAATTGTCTAAAACATCATCAAAGTAACGAAACAATAATTAAAACAGTAAGCGCATATCAAGCTAGAAAACCTATATATAAAACGTCTATCGATTCCAACAAGCATTATCTTAAAAGTTTAAAAAAATACTTTAAACAACTAAATTATTAATAATATTTCTTAAAATTTAAATTTAGTTATACTGACCTAATGACTATTTATGCATTATCTTCGGGTCCTGGCATTTCAGGTGTAGCAGTGATTAGAGTATCTGGCCCTGAGGCAAAAATAGTTATAAAGAAAATGACCAAAGAAGGCATTCCAATCCCTAGAATGGCCTCTCTCAGAAAACTCAACAAAATCAACACTAATGAGCTAATAGATGAGGGTATAATTATATGGTTTCCTGGGCCTGATAGCTATACAGGAGAAGATATGGCAGAATTTCATGTCCATGGTAGCCGGGCAGTAATTGATGCTATGCAAAATGCAATTTCGAAAGTAAAAAATTGCCGAATTGCTGAACCAGGAGAGTTTACTAGAATTGCATTTCAAAATGGAAAAATAAATCTACTTAAAGCCGAAAGTATTGCTGATTTAATTTCTTCTGAAACTGAAATTCAAAGACAACAAGCAATTAAAATTATGTCCGGGAAAAGTTCTGAAAAATTTAATTCTTGGAGAAAAAAATTATTAAAAAATTTGTCAAATGTTGAAGCTAAAATAGATTTCCCAGACGAAAACCTTCCGGATAATACTTTAAAAGATATAAAAAATAGTTCCAAAAAAATAAAAGAAGAAATTCAAAAACTATTAAATGACCAAAAAGTTGGAGAAAGAATTAGAGAAGGTTTTAAGATTGCTATAGTTGGTCCAACTAATGCAGGGAAGTCTTCTTTATTAAATTATCTATCAAAAAGAGATGTAGCAATCGTTTCAGAAATTGCTGGAACTACAAGAGATGTAATAGAAACTCATCTAAGTATAGATGGATATCCAGTTGTAATATCTGATACGGCAGGGATAAGAGACTCAAAAGATGAAATAGAAAAAAAAGGTATTAAACTTGCTCTAAAAAGAGCTGAAGATGCCGATTTAAATTTAGTAATAATAGAGCCTAAAAGTGTTGATTTTACACGTTTTTTAAGCGATTTAGTTAGTCAGAAAGCTATTTATGTCTTAAATAAATCCGATTTAGGATTTAAAAATATTAGTTCAAAATTAAAAAAATTAAATCCTATTTCCATTTCATTAAAAAATGAAAAAAATATTAATAATTTAATATCGGCAATTAAAAAAAAATTAAAAAATAAATTTATTACATCAGATGATATCTTAATAACAAGAGAGAGGCACAGACAACATTTAGAGCAGTGTGTTCATCATTTAAAAAAATTTGAAAAAAAAAATAAACTAGAAGATTTTGATAAAGCTGCTGAAGATTTAAGATTAGCAACTAGACATTTAGGAATAATTGTTGGAAAAGTAGATGTTGAGGAGATATTAGGCAGCATTTTCAATGATTTTTGTATCGGTAAATAAATACTATTTTATGCGGTTTTTTTGTGCTTTTATAATGATTTCCATTGATAAATAAGGGTTTTTGAAGCTTATTATCATTTTTTTTCATATTTCTTCTCTCACCTTGTAAAATTTTTTTTGAGTTATAAGTTTAGCATATGAAGAATGATTTATCATTTGATGTAGTTGTTATAGGCGGTGGTCATGCAGGATGCGAAGCAGCCGCAGCATCGTCACGATTAGGTGTTAACACTGCACTCTTTACTCACAACATTGAAACAATAGGTGAGATGTCCTGCAATCCAGCAATTGGTGGTTTAGGAAAAGGACATCTAGTAAGAGAGATAGATGCATTAGACGGTATAATGGGTGATGTAGCAGACAAATCAGGCATTCAATTCAGGCTTCTAAATAGAAGTAGAGGGCCAGCAGTTAGAGGACCAAGAACACAGAGTGATAGATCTCTATATAAAAAATTTATGCAAGAAAAACTTCTAAACTACTGTAATTTAAGTGTTTTTTCTGACACTGTAATTGAGTTTATATTTGAAAAAAACAGTATAAAAGGATTTATTACACATTCAGGAAAAAAAATTCAAACATCGAAGCTAATACTAACAACCGGCACTTTTTTGAATGGTTTAATACATGTTGGTGAAAAGCAGACACCAGCTGGACGGTATAATGAAAAACCAACTACAGGGTTAAGTGAACAATTGAAAAAATATAATTTCAAATTAGGAAGATTAAAAACCGGAACACCTCCGCGCCTTGATTCTCGATCAATTAATTTTAAAAATTTAGAAGAACAGTTTGCAGATGATGATCCTTATTTTTTTTCTTCCTTGACTAAGCAAAGTTTTAACAAACAAGTTTCATGTAGAATGGCATATACAAACAATGAAGTTCATAAAATAATTTCTAAAAATATTAAAAGAAGCGCCATGTACTCTGGCAGCATTAAAGGTGTTGGTCCAAGATATTGTCCTTCTATAGAAGATAAAGTTGTAAAGTTCTCTGAAAAGCAAAGACATCAAATATTTCTTGAACCTGAGGGACTGAATAGCAATACTATCTACCCAAATGGAATATCAACGTCATTGCCAGAAGAAGTTCAGTACGAAATGTGTCGCAAAATCAATGGTTTAGAGAATGTTAAAATTCTAAGGCCTGGTTATGCTATAGAATACGATTATGTAGACCCAAGGGAGCTATTTTTAACCTTAGAAACAAAGAAAATAGAAAATTTATACCTTGCAGGTCAAATAAATGGAACCACAGGATATGAAGAAGCGGCTGCTCAAGGACTGATGGCAGGTATCAATGCTGCTCTTTCAAAAATAGGAATGGAGCCTTTTATATTAGACAGATCCGAAGCTTATATAGGAGTTATGATAGATGACCTGGTTACAAAAGGAGTTGCTGAACCATATAGAATGTTTACTTCTAGAGCTGAATACAGATTAACTTTAAGGGCTGATAATGCTGACTTAAGATTAACAGAAAAAGGTATAAGTGTAGGGGTTGTTTTAAGTGAAAGATCTAAAATATTTAATGATAAATTATCTAATTTAAAAAATATTTCTTATAAAATGGAAAGATTGAGCATAACACCATCAAAAATATCTAAATTCGGTATAAATATTGCTAAAGATGGTGTTTCTAGATCGGCGGACCAGATTTTAAGCCAAAAAGGTGTAGATATGTTTAAAATTAGAGAAATTTGGCCTGAAATTGCATATATATCAAAAGAAATTGATGATCAAATTGAAATAAACGCTCATTATAGAGGATATTTAAAGAAACAAAATGCTGATATACTTGCTTTTAAGAGGGATGAAAACTTAGTAATTCCTACAAATATTGACTATGATGCCTTAAGTGGGCTTTCCCACGAAGTAAAATCTAAATTTAAGCTAATAAAACCTAAAACTATGGGTCAGGCCTTAAGAATAGATGGTATAACGCCTGCTGCAGTATATATTTTGTTGTCTCATGTCAAAAGAAGGTCTATTAAGCATATAGCTTGATTGATTCGAATATTATAAATTATTCAAAATTAGAGCCTCTAAATGTTTCACGTGAAACATTTCCAGATTTAGAGGAGTTTAGGTCGTTAATTTTAGAGAAAAACAAAGAAATTAACCTTATTAGCAGCAAAAGCGAAGATGAATCAAGGGAAAGACATATAATAGACAGTGCGCAAATAATTGATATTATTGATGAAAATATGAATTTATGTACTGATATAGGTTCAGGATCTGGACTTCCAGGAATAGTTCTGGCAATAATTATGAAGCATAAAAAATCAAATATGAAATTTCACCTATATGAAAAAAGTTACCATAAAAGCAATTTTTTAAAACGTGCATCAGAGAAATTTAATCTTAATGTTAAGATTTTCCAAAAAGATATTTTTAAGGAAAAAAATTTAGTTTCAGACATTGTTGTAGCGAGAGCATTTAAACCATTACCGGTAATTTTGGAATTAATTGAAGCTAATTTTAAATCAATCAAAGAAATAATTTTATTCTTAGGAAAAAATGGAAAAGAGTTGTTGGATGATGCTTTAACCAAGTGGCAATTTGACTATAAGGAGAGAAAGAGTCTTACAAGCGATGATTCAATTATTTTAAAAATTAAAAATTTAAAAAAAAAATGAAAGAAAAAATTATATCAGTGATCAATCAAAAAGGGGGAGTGGGCAAAACAACAACTGTTATAAATCTTGCAGCTGGATTAAGTCTTCAAGGTAAAAAAGTTTTAATAATAGATCTAGACCCACAGGGAAACGCAACAACGGGTCTTGGACTATCCAATTTAGAGAATGGAGATAGAACTATATACAGTGTTTTGAATGGTACAAAAAAAATTAATGAAGTAATTCAAAAAACAGAGTTTAATAATCTTGATTTAATTACTTCAAACGTCGATCTTTCTGGTTTGGAAGTAGAGACAGCTGGGGACAGTAGGAGAGCCTTCATTTTAAAGGACCAAATAATGGCTTATTTGAATGATTCTGGAGCATCCTATAGCCATATACTGATAGATTGTCCCCCTTCACTTAGTCTACTAACAGTTATGGCTCTCGTGGCATCAAACTCTCTTGTTGTTCCACTTCAAACAGAGTTTTTTGCTTTAGAGGGGCTAACTCAACTTATGAAAACAATAGATCGAATAAAAAATAATTTAAATACAGATTTGTCAATCAGAGGAATACTGCTCACCATGTATGATAAACGAAATAAGCTATCAAGCCAAGTTGAGAAAGAAGCCAGAGACTATTTTAAAGAAAAAGTATATCAGACGGTCGTACCAAGAAACGTAAGATTGTCAGAAGCACCATCACATGGCGTTCCAGTATTGTTTTACGATAAAGCTTGTCCTGGAAGTAAATCATATTTTAATTTTACTGAGGAATTTTTAAATCAAGAAAAAATAATAGAGACTGCAGCATGATGAATCCATTTAAAAAAAAAAGAGGATTAGGAAGAGGATTATCGTCCCTAATTGGAGATGTAGATTCAAGTGTTATAAAGAATAAAGTATCCATAAGTTCAATTCTTAGAAATAAATTTCAACCAAGAAAAAGTTTTGATAAAGAAAAAATGGAGGAACTTACAAATTCTATTAAAGAACGAGGAATTATACAGCCAATAATAGTTAGGAAATCTTCTGACCAAATTGATAAATTTGAAATTATTGCAGGAGAAAGAAGGTGGCAAGCAGCCCAAAATGCGGGACTTCATGAAATTCCAGTAGTTGAAATTGAAGCCGATAATTTAAAATCATTAGAGTTTGCAATTGTCGAAAATGTACAGAGAATCGATTTAAATCCTATAGAAGAAGCCCTAGGTTATAAAAAATTAATCGATGACTTTAATTATGACCAAGAGAAAGTATCAAAGTTTATTGGAAAAAGCAGAGCACATGTAGCAAATTGCCTAAGATTGCTTTCTCTACCCAAAGAAGTTGTTTTTCTTATCGAGGAAAACAAAATTTCCCAAGGTCATGCAAAAGTACTTGTGGGTCTTGATAATGCGCATTTTCTAGCAAGGAAAATAATAGAAAAAAAACTATCAGTAAGGCAAGCTGAAAATTTAATTAGAATCTTGAAGATTAATAAAGGTAAAAGCAAAATTACTAAAAATCCAAATCTCTCAAACTTAGAATCTAGCATTGAAGAAATTACTGGAATTAAAGTTTTCATTAGAAATAAAAAAAATAATGCTGGACAGGTGACTTTTGAATATAAAGATCTAGATCAATTAAATAGATTGATAATGGTTATTAAAGCAAATTATTAATTATTTTGCTGTGTTAAGAATAAAATCAGAAACAATATTTAGAGAATTATAGTAATTTTTTTTAATCATTAATTCAATATCATGTATTTTATAAATTAATTTTTCTGCGTCTTTTAGGCTCCATTTAGAAACTTGATTTTTGACTATTTCTTTATCTTTCCAAAAAATGGGGGGTTTATAATTTGAAATTATTTGTTCTATATTTTTATTTGAATTATTAATTTTTTTAATTTCTAAAAGTCTTTTAGACTTTGAAAGCAAAGTCCTAATAATTAATATACAGTCATCAACAGAAAAAACATTTTCATTATAAATTTTATTTATTTTTTTCATATTTTTTGTCAAACAATTATCCGCAAGTTCTGAAATGCTATAATTTTCAGCTAGATTAGTTAGTTTTATAACGTCTTCAATATTAATTTTTTCTTTATTTAATAAAAAAAGAGATATTTTATTTAACTCGTTATTTAAGTTTATTCTGTCTCCACTACTACGCTCTACAATTAAATTAACTATTTCTTGTGAGATGGATATTTTATTATTTTTAAAAAAATTATTTGCAAGTTGTATAAGAGTTCTATTATCGTCTTTATAAAATGGTACACAAATTAAATTTTTATCTTTTTCAAATATAGATCTTAGTTTTGATTTTTTTTCTAAATTGTTTGCATTTAAAACAATAGTTACATCATTTATTTTTCTCTCTAATAGTTCATCTATTAGTTTAGTTATTTTTTCACTAACTCTTGATATTAAAATTAATTTTAATTCATCAAAAAAAGATTTATTAATTAGACTTGATATAAAATTTTCAAAATTATTTAATATTTCACTTTCATCAAAACGTTCTATATTTCCTTTATAATTATCAATAAAAATGTCTTTAATTACATGATTTTTATAACCATCATTTTCACCATAGAATAGAAAAATATTATTTTTTATTTTTTTAATTTTTTGATGTTCATAAGCTTTAATTATCATTTTTAAATTTTAAATTGATTGTAAATAAATTATTATTTCATCAGTTACTTTTTCCGCAAGATTTTTTGAAGTTTCATTTTCGTATTTTTTCAAATCTGATTTGTTACTTCTATTATTGTAATCAACCGATTTAGAAAATGATTTATTTTTAACATTACCATTCAAATCTTTAATTAAAATATTTGACTCTAAATTTATCCGATAAGTTTTAGGATTACCCTTCGTGTCTTTTGATGCAACTTCTTTTTTTAAATAAGTCTCAATTGTTAAAGAAAACTTTTTTTGATTATCTGAACCTTTATAATTATTTAATCTACCATTTATTATTTTATTTAATGTACTATTTCCACTTACACTTAATTCATAAATTGAAAAATTAGAGTTTTTATTTGAAAAAATTGGACTATAGCCGCATCCATATATAAAAAATAATAATATTAGAAGTTTTATTAAATTTTTTTTAATCATTAAATTAAGATATTTATTAATCTGTTTTTAACAAAAAAACATTTATTTATTTTTTTATTTTCAATAATTTTTTTTGTAACCTGGTTATTCATAATTTCTTTAATTAGCTCTTTTTCAGAAATATTTTTCATAGATTTTATAGTAGCTCTTTTTTTCCCATTAATTTGAATTACATATTCAATAGTGTTATTTTTTATTAAATTTCTATCAACTTCTGGCCATTTTTGAAAAGGATTTAATTTAAGATCTGCTAAGCATTCAGAGGCGAAATGAGGAATTACTGGCGAAATTACTGATAAAAATTTAGTATAACTATCTAAAAGTGCATTTTTATTTATATTATTATTTAATTTTTGATTAAAAAAATTATAGGCCTCATATAAATTTGCTATAATCACATTGTAGTGAAATTTTTCTAAATTATAATTTATCTTTTCAATCATTTGATTTGTAAATATTGGAATTTCATTATTTTCGGCAGTGGAATTCTTTTGAATTTTTACTTTAAATTTTTGATGCAATACCCATAATTTTTGCATAAATTTATATGAGGCAACCATACCTTGCTCTGACCATTGAACATCTTTTTCAGGAGGACTGTCAGATAGTATAAAAAGTCTTACAGCATCAGCCCCAAAATTATTAATGATGTCTTCTGGATCAATTGTATTTTTTTTTGATTTAGACATTGACTCGGATGAGCCAACAAATGCTTTTTTATTTGGATAATTTTTAATATAAAAATTTTTTCCATCTTTACTTTCCACTTCTTCAAGACTTAGCCAGTTATTATTTTCATCTTTGTATGTTTCGTGGCAAACCATTCCTTGTGTAAACAAACCATCAAATGGTTCTGTAATTTTAAATTTGTCACTTTTGTAGTTTATTGCTCTCATAAAAAATCTTGAATACAACAAGTGTAATATAGCGTGCTCAACACCTCCAATATATTGATCAACAGGCATCCAATAATTTATTTCATCTAAATCGTAGCCATAATCATTATTTTTAGGAGAACAAAACCTTAAAAAATACCATGATGAGTCTACAAATGTATCTAATGTGTCAGTTTCTCTAAAACAATCTGTTCCTTTAATTTTAATATTTTTCCATGACTTTACATTATCAAGCGGGTTTCCTTTTTTATTCAAATTAACATTTTCTGGAAGTTTAACTGGTAGCTCTTCATTTGGAATTTTTATTATATTTCCATTCTTGTCGTAAGCAATTGGAATTGGGCAGCCCCAATATCTTTGTCTAGATACACCCCAGTCTTTCAATCTAAAATTAATTTTTTTATTTCCTAATTTTTTTTCCTCGAGTATTTCAATAGTTTTAATTATTGATTCTTCTGGAGCTTTAAGTCCATTTAAAAAATCAGAATTTATAATTTCTCCAGGACCAGTATATGCTTCTTTTTTTACTTTATATTTTTCATCTTTATCTAATGGTTTTACAACAGTTTTTACTGGTAAATTATATTTTAAAGCGAAATCCAAATCTCTTTGATCATGAGCCGGACAACCAAATACTGCACCAAATCCATAGTCCATTAATACGAAATTTGCAAAATAGATAGGCACTTTTTCTTTTATATTGAGTGGATTGACTGCCATGAGATTTGTATTAAAACCAATTTTTTCTCCTTGAGCAATTGACTCTTCAGTTGTTCCAGTTTTAGAACACTCTTTTTTAAATTCATTAAATTCTGGATTATTTATAAAATGTTCTGATATTGGATGATCAACTGAAACTGCTAAAAAAGAAAAACCAAATAAAGTATCAGGTCTTGTTGTGAAACATCTAACTGTTTTGATTGGTAAATTTCCTTCTACTTTAAAATCTATTTCGCAGCCAAAAGATTTTCCAATCCAATTTTTTTGCATTACTTTTACTTTATTAGGCCAAGATTTAAGGCTATCCAAACCTATTAGTAATTCTTCTGAAAATTTTGATATATTAAAAAACCATTGATTTAATTTTTTTCTCTCAACTACTGCTCCAGATCTCCATCCCTTTCCATCAATTACTTGTTCATTTGCAAGAACAGTCTCGTCGACTGGGTCCCAATTTACATAGTTTTCTTTTTTGTACACTAGACCCTTGTCATACAACTCAAGGAAAAAAAGCTGTTGATGTTTGTAATATTCTTCAGAGCAAGTTGAAATTTCTCTATCCCAATCAATTGATAAACCTAGTTTTTTTAATTGAGCTTTCATAACAGAGATATTTTTTTCAGTCCAAATTTTAGGATCTAAATTATTTTGTTTTGCTGCATTTTCAGCGGGCATACCAAATGAGTCCCACCCCATAGGATGTAATACATTAAATCCTAGCATTGATTTATACCGAGATAGAACGTCACCAATGGTGTAATTTCTGACATGACCCATATGAATTTTTCCAGATGGATATGGAAACATTTCAAGACAATAAAATTTCTTTTTTGATTTATCTAATGTTGACTTAAAGCTTTTATTTTCATCCCAATAGGCTTGCCATTTTTTTTCAACAATTTTAAAATTGTATCTATCCACTTTGAAATTAAGAAAAATTAATTACTTTTTTTTTTGTTATCAGATTTACTATATTCGTATTTTTTTTTATTTTTAGATCTATATTCTTTTTCATAAATTGCTGCTTTTTTTAATATACTTTTTGTTAATTGTGTAACTAAAGTTCCTTTACTTTCAGAAATCTTACAGTCAATTGTAGTTTCACAATTTTTTGTAAAAACTTTAATATCAAGAGCATCTGCTCTTATCTCATTAGTTAAAAATCTTACAGAAATTTTAACTGATTGACCTGATGATT
>Ga0315339_1001771_pt1 | contig 17933 bp, 21 predicted proteins | sample ASW17metaG_FD_204514 | JGI IMG/M metagenome (GOLD analysis project Ga0315339, IMG submission 204514) | Ammonia-oxidizing marine archaeal communities from Pacific Ocean, United States - ASW #17 | ecosystem: Environmental > Aquatic > Marine > Oceanic | place: USA: California | collected 2016-12-05
GCGATTTTCGTCCTGGCGATTTTCGTCGGTTACTACGTCGTGTGGAGTGTGACACCGGCGTTGCATACGCCGCTCATGTCCGTCACCAACGCCATTTCCAGTGTGATTATCGTCGGCGCGTTAATTGCCGCCGGACCGGAGGAGATGAGCCTGTCCAAGATTCTGGGATTTGTGGCCATCACTTTGGCTGCGGTTAATATTTTCGGCGGGTTCACGGTGACCCAGCGCATGCTGCAAATGTTCAAGAAGAAAAAGTAGGCGCCGCCGATGACCGCCAATCTCTCGGCCCTGACCTACCTCGTCGCCGGTATTTGTTTCATCATGGCGTTGCGCAGCCTGTCCTCGCCCGATTCGGCGCGCCGCGGCAACATGCTCGGGATCGCCGGCATGGTCATCGCCGTCGGCACGACGCTCCTCAATCCGGCGGTCGTCGGCTTCAACCTGATCATCGCCGGCATCGTGATCGGCGCGGTGATCGGCTCCTTCGTCGCGATCCGCATTCAAATGGCGGCGATGCCGCAGCTGGTCGCGGCTTTTCATAGCCTCGTCGGTATGGCCGCCGTTCTGGTCGCGGCGGCGGCGTTCTATTCGCCGGAAAGCTATGGCATCGGCACTGCCGGCGACATCCATACGGGAAGCCTGATCGAGATGTCGGTGGGTGTCGTCATCGGCGCCATCACCTTTTCCGGATCGATCGTGGCGTTTGCCAAACTGCAGGGCATCGTCGGTGGCTCGCCGGTGGTTTTCCCGGGCCAGCATCTGCTCAATCTCGCGATCGGCATCGTCATCGTCGCCGGCGGCGCCTACCTCGTCGCCAACCAATCGGCCGAGGCGTTTTGGATCGTCACCGGGCTTGCGTTCCTGATCGGCTTTCTCATCATCATCCCGATCGGCGGCGCCGACATGCCGGTGGTGATCTCGATGCTCAACTCGTACTCCGGCTGGGCCGCGGCGGGCATCGGCTTCACGCTTGAGAACACGGCGCTGATTATAACCGGCGCGCTGGTCGGCTCGTCGGGCGCGATCCTCAGCTACATCATGTGCCGGGCCATGAACCGCTCGTTTATCTCGGTGATCCTTGGCGGCTTTGGCGGCGATGCCGACGCGGGCGCGGCTGCGGGGTGGGGCGACAAGTCAGCCAAGTCGGGCAGCGCCGACGACGCCGCATTCATCATGAAGAACGCGGGCTCGGTCGTTATCGTGCCGGGGTACGGCATGGCGGTGGCGCAGGCGCAACATGCGGTGCGTGAGATGGCCGACAAACTCAAGGAAGAGGGCGTCCGGGTGCGCTATGCGGTGCACCCGGTGGCCGGACGAATGCCGGGCCATATGAACGTGCTTCTCGCCGAGGCCAACGTGTCCTACGACGACGTGCTCGAGCTCGAAGAGATCAACGCCGATTTTTCCACCACCGATGTCGCCTTCGTCATTGGCGCCAATGACGTAATTAACCCCGCGGCGCGCTCGGACCCGGCGAGCCCGATCTACGGCATGCCGATCCTCGATGTGGAGCGCGCACAGACGACGCTGATCGTCAAACGCTCTCTTTCGCCGGGTTACGCCGGCATCGACAACGAATTGTTCTACGCCGACAAGACGATGATGCTGTTCGCCGACGCGAAAAAGATGGCCGAGGATATCGCCAAGGCCCTGTAGCCACGGCCACCGCGCCTTGAGGGCGAACTGCAGCGGAATTTTTAGCGCATCGTCCGGCCGGTACCAATTATCGTCCTCGCCCTTGGTCATGTCGCTGCCGTTCGCGCACGGGCTGAACGGATACTCGCAAAATTCGTAGGTGACGGCCCAGGGGGTTCAAGGGTGGCAAAAACGTCTGCCAGCGCCCAGAACCATTGATGCGAACCTGACCATTTGAGGTTCGGGTCAGCGTATTCCGGTCCACCCGAATATTTGGTCGGCTTGGACCGCCGGAAATAAGGTTCCGCCTCACGCGCCCGCCTAATCGCGCCAGGCTGATGGTGTCCTGGCCGAAATGGCATTGCAGGTGGAGGACGCGCTTGCCTGCCAGGTGGCTAAGGGCTTTGCGCTCCACGGGACCGATACTGATACGGCCGGCAAGGAAGCCCAGAACGTCTTAGAAATCGCTGGCCACATGACCCGGTGTGATTTTGTCCTAGGCCAAGCGATTGTTCCTTTGATCTTCGATCATCCCACCTCTGCCCATCAAAAAAAGCCGCCCGGAAGGCGGCCTGTTTGTCATCGGCTCTGGTGCGCGGCCTAGGGCTCGCGCTGGGCCCGTTTGCGGGCCAACTTGCGGGCGCGGCGGATCGCCTCGGCCTTTTCGCGTGCTCTCTTCTCCGACGGCTTCTCGTAGTAGTTCCGCAACTTCATCTCGCGGAAGATGCCCTCGCGCTGCATCTTCTTTTTCAGCGCCCGTAGGGCCTGATCGACGTTGTTGTCCCGGACATGAACTTGCAAACGGTGTCTCCTCGTTGGCCGGCGCTCCGCGCCGGAGGCGCTGGATAGCACACGGACGGCCCTCTGTGAAGGCCCCGTCCGCCTTTACGGCCCGCTTCGCCCTGCCCCGCCCTGGACCGGGACGTGGGTGCGCCCCATATTAGGGCCATGGCCATCCTCAAGATCGCCCGCATGGGCCATCCCATCCTGCGCGGCGTGGCCGGCGAGGTGCCGGATCCTACCGCACTCGAGATCGCCAAGCTGATCGACGATATGTACGAGACTATGGTCGATGCCGAAGGGCAGGGGTTGGCGGCGCCCCAGGTGCACGTCCCCTTGCGTCTCGTTATCTTCCGGATGCCACCGCCCCCGTCGGATGACGGTGACCGCGGCGGCGGCGATGAGGACGCGCGCAGGCGTAGGCCGCTTCGCGTGCTTATCAATCCGGTGATCGAGCCCGTGGGCGGCGAGATGGAACCCGGCTGGGAGGGCTGCCTGTCCTTGCCCGACTTGCGAGGAAAAGTTCCGCGATACTCAAATATAAGATACTCAGCGCTGACGCCGGAAGGCGGGACGATTGAGGCAGAGGCCGAAGGGATGCATGCCCGTGTCGTCCAGCACGAATGCGATCACCTCGACGGTTTCCTCTACCCACAGCGGATGGAGGACCTGTCGACGCTGATGTTCGAGTCCGAATCGAAATATTCGCGCGTTGCCGCCGAAGATGACGACGACGGCGAGGAGGATGAATACGACGAAGACAAAGCTTATGATGAGGAGGCCGAGCTTGACCGGGCATCTTGAGGCCGAGCGCGCCGCCATCCTCGCCGCCGCGCTGACCCACGCACCGCTCGACGGTTGGACATCCTCCTTGCTCGGCCCGGCGGCCGCGGAAGCCGGCTTCGACGAGACAATGGTGCGTCGCGCCTTCCCCGGCGGTGTCAACGAGATCATCGATGCTTTTGTGGCCGACGCGGACGCCCGCATGGTCGCGGCGCTGGACGGGCGCGATCTTTCGGAGATGCGCATCCGGGATCGCATCGCGCTGGCCGTGCGCTTGCGGCTCGAGGGGAACCTCCAGTATCGGGAAGCCATTCGCCGGGCGCTCGCCGTTCACTGGCGCCTCAGCCACGGTCCCGCCGCCCTGCGCGGCGTCTACCAAACGGTCGATGCGATTTGGCGGGCGCTGGGCGACACCTCAACCGATTTCAACTTCTTTACTAAGCGCGGCCTGCTGGCGGGCGTGTATGGCACCACGCTCCTGTACTGGCTCGACGATTCATCGGAAGATTTCGCCGACACCTGGGCGTTTCTCGACCGCCGCATCGAAGACATCATGCGCATCCAAAAAGCGCGTGGCCATCTCGATAAGTTGGGGGAGCGCCTTGTGTCTCTTGGCCGCCTGCGCTCGCGCAGCCCGTTGGCGCGGGCGCGCCGCTAGTCCTGCGGCGTTTCGATCACGGCCGCCGTCTGTTTGGCGCGCCAGTCGTCCAGCGCCTTGGCCACCGCCTCGTCGCTCAGCGCAAGGACTGCCCCAGCCAGCAGGGCCGCGTTCTTGGCCCCCGCCTTGCCAATGGCCAGCGTCCCCACCGGAATACCGCCCGGCATTTGCGCCATGGACAGCAGGCTGTCGAGGCCGCCCAGCGACTTGGTCTCTATGGGAACGCCAAAGACCGGCAAGGGCGTCAACGCTGCCGCCGCCCCCGGAAGGGCCGCGGCTCCGCCGGCGCCGGCGATAATCACCTTGAGGCCGGCCTCGCGTGCTCCGGTGACGTATTCGGTCAGGCGGTCCGGCGTGCGATGGGCGGAGATCACGCGGCTTTCGTGGGCGATCCCCAGGGCATCGAGGGTCTCGGCAGCCGTGCGCATGATGGGCCAGTCCGATTGGCTGCCCATGATGATCCCGACCTGCGGCGCCGCCTTTGCCATCGTTTTCTCCCAAGGAATGCACTAAATGGGACGGGGATTATAGGGGCGGCGGGCGCCGGGGCAACCGCACGGTCCGTGGCGGCAACGAATTGGTTGCTTTCGTCCGGGCCTAATGGCCGCCCCCTCTCAATTCCAGCAAAGTCTATGTAGGGTGGCCCATCAAGTCCATTCGCCCGATGTCTGCTTTGGGTTACAACCGGACCTGGCGCGCGCTCACCCCGGGCTTCCGCAGAGGCGCAGAAGCGGTCATTTCGCGATTGATGCGGCGTTGGAAAGTAGGTTTGCGCAGCAACCGGAAGGATGGTCTGGCCCGCCGTGCGGGCGCCTAGGCGATGATGTCGGGGTAAAGTTCGCTCTCGATCCGGTTGATCCGGTCCTTGAGGCCCAATTTTCGTTTCTTTAGGCGCTGGATTTTGAGGGGGTCGTGGGGCCGGGTGGCGCCCAGCGCGGCGATGGCCTCGTCGAGATCGCGGTGTTCAGTCCGCAATTCAATGAGCTTCTTTTTGAAGGCCTTACGGTCCGTCATGGCTTCCCGTATTGCCGCTCCAGCCATTGCCAGGATACCAGGATTGGCCGGCCGGCGCTGCTGTTTCCCATCCAGCGGCGGATCGCCGCCCAGCATTTGTTAACCGGGCGCGGCAGACTATGATGGGGTGGCCCGAACGAACCAGCGGGAGGATGCGATGGATATCCAGGCAGAGATTGCCAAGCTTAGGTCTCAGCACCAGGAACTCGAAAGCGCTATCGACAGCGAACGCGAGCGACCAGTCCCCGACGGCAGTGTCATCGCCAACCTCAAAAAACAAAAACTAAAAATCAAAGACGAGATTGCCCGCCTCGGCGAGGCGTAGGGCGCCCGACCACCCGCCGGCTAGTGGTGCAGAATCTGGCTGAGGAACAGCTTGGTCCGCTCGCTTTCCGGATTTTCGAAGAAGGTTGTAGGGTCTGCCTGTTCGATGATCTCGCCTTCGTCCATGAAGATCATTCGGTGGGCGACGGTTTTGGCGAAGCCCATCTCGTGAGTGACGACCACCATCGTCATGCCGTCATCGGCGAGGCCGATCATCACGTCCAGAACCTCCTTGATCATCTCCGGATCGAGCGCCGACGTGGGCTCGTCGAACAACATAATTTTCGGGTTCATGCATAAGGCCCGGGCGATGGCGACCCGCTGCTGCTGACCGCCTGAGAGCTGGCCGGGGAACTTAGCCGCTTGTTCCGGGATGCGGACGCGTTCGAGATACTTCATCGCCATCTCTTCGGCCTCCTGGCGGGGCATCTTGCGGACCCAGATGGGCGCCAGCGCGCAGTTATCCAGGACCGTCAGGTGCGGAAACAGGTTGAAGTGCTGGAACAGCATGCCGATTTCCCGGCGCACGTCGTCGACGCGTTTGAGATCACTGGTGAGCTCGACGCCATTGACGATAATTTGCCCGCGCTGGTGTTCCTCCAGCCGGTTCATGCAGCGGATCATCGTCGACTTTCCCGACCCGGACGGGCCGCAGACGACGATGCGCTCGCCCTGATGCACTGTGAGGTTGATGTCCTTGAGGACGTGAAGATCGCCGAACCACTTGTGGACGCCGGCCAACTGAATCATGACGTCGGTCGGCGTTGGGGACGGGGCTGCTGCGGTGGCGGATTTTTCTTCGGCCGTCATGGTCAGGACCTAGCTTTGATACCCAGTGTGTAGCCTCTTCTCGAGGCTCATGCTGTAGCGCGACATGCTAAAGGTGAAGATCCAGAACACAAACGCCGTAAAGACATAGCCCTCAACGGCGAAACCCAGCCAATTGGGGTTGGTCCCAACCGACTGCACCATGCCCAGGAGATCGAACAGGCCGATGATAAGAACCAGCGTTGTATCCTTGAACAGAGCGATAAAGCTGTTGACGATGCCCGGAATCACAAGCCGCAAGGCCTGCGGTAGCACGATCAGCCCCATCATGCGCCAATAGCTCAGGCCGATCGCCTGCGCCGCTTCGTACTGGCCGCGCGGGATCGCTTGCAGGCCGCCGCGCACGACTTCGGCGAGGTAAGCAGCCGAGAACAGCATCACGCCGATCAACGCCCGGATCAGCTTGTCGACGTTGACGCCCTCCGGCATGAACAGGGGGAACATCACCGACGCCATGAAGAGAACGGTGATCAGCGGCACGCCGCGCCACACTTCGATAAAGGCGACGCACACCGCGCGCACCACCACCATGTTCGAGCGCCGGCCCAGCGCTAGCAGGATGCCGATGGGCAGCGAGGCGACGATGCCAACCAGGGCGATGACCAAGGTTAGGAACAGCCCGCCCCATAGCGGTGTCTCGACCAACGGCAGCGAAAACGCGTCGCCGACAAACAGGAAATAGGCGATGATCGGGTAGATCACCAAAAGGAACACGGCGACCCCGCGCTTCCATTTGAAGCTGGGGATTAAGAGCGGAGCGATGGCGGCGCCAAGAATGATGAAGGCCGTAACCACCCGCCAGCGTTCGTCGATCGGGTAGCGGCCGAAGACGAGCTGCCAGAACCACACCTTGATATAGACCCAGCAGGCGCCGTCGCGGTCGCAGGCCTCGCGGGTGTCGCCCGACCAGTCCGCCCGAACGAACGCCCAGTCGATCAATGGCGGGATGAGGCTGTAGAGAAAATAGAGGCCGAGCAGCGTCAGAATGGCGTTGTACCAAGTGGAGAACAGGTTGGCGCGCAGCCAGCCAAGAACGCCCGTTTGTGTCACCGGCGGTCCGAGAACTGGCGCCCCTTTGGGTTCGACGGTGGGGACGCTCATCGCCTAGCGGTCCACAATCGCAAATCGCCGGTTAAAGAAACCCATGGTGAGCGAGATCACCAGGCTTAGGGTCAGATAGACGGCCATCGTGATGGCGATGATCTCCACGGCCTGGCCGGTCTGCATCAGCGCTGTGCCGGCGAACACCAGAACCAAATCGGGATAGGCGATCGCGGCGGCCAGAGACGAATTCTTGGTCAGGTTTAGGTATTGGTTAGTGAGCGGCGGGATAATCACGCGCAGCGCCTGCGGCAGCACGATGAGGCGCAGGGTCTGGCCCGTCGTGAGCCCCACTGAAAGCGCGGCCTCTGTCTGCCCTTTGCTCACCGCCATGATGCCCGAACGCACGACCTCGGCGATAAAAGCGGCCGTGTAGAGCGAAAGTGCGAACACCAGGGCGACAAACTCGGGCACCAACTGCACCCCGCCGACGAAGTTGAACCCCTTGAGCACCGGCAGGTCCCAGGACAAGGGGAACCCAGCCAGGGCCGCGACGATGAGCGGCAGACCGATGAGGAGTCCGAGCGATGCGTAGACACTGTGGAATTGCTTGCCCGAGCGTTCCTGCCGCCGGCGTGCCCAGCGCACCAAAATAATGACACCCACAAGGGTGATCAGGAAAGTGATGAAGACCGCTGAAAACCCCGCCTCAAAAATCGGGCGCGGCAAAAATAGCCCACGGATATTGAGAAAAAATACGTCGAAGAGTCCCAGACTGTTGCGGACCGACGGGATGAGATCACTGCGTAGCAGTGCGAAATACCAGAAAAAGATCTGCAGTAGCAGGGGGATGTTACGCAGGACCTCGATGTAGACGGCGGCGAGCCGGGAGACCAGCCAGTTGCTCGACAGCCGGGCGATGCCGATGATGAAGCCAAGGATCGTCGCGAAAAAAACGCCGACGACAGACACCAGTATCGTGTTGATCAATCCGACGACGAACACGCGGCCGTAGGTATTTTCCTCGGCGTAGTCGATCAAATGCATGTTGATGCTGAACCCGGAGGTCTTGTTCAAAAAACCGAAGCCGGAGGCGATCCCCCGGCTTTCCATGTTGTTCAGCGTGTTGTTGACGAGCGCCCACCCCGCGAGCAGGACACCGCCTAACACAAGCGCCTGAAAAAAAAGCGCTCGATAACGCGGGTCGTTCCAAATCGGCGGTTTCGCCGGCGGTGCGGAGTCTCTCGCCTCCACCGTCATTGCGGATTACTCGGACCAACAGACCCGAGGGAAAGAGGGGAGGCCATGGCAATTATGGCGCCACGGCCTCCCAATCAAAACGGCGTGCGGCCTAGCGCACCGGCATCGCGTAGAGGATGCCGCCGTCTTTCCACAGTGCGTTGACACCCCGTGCAAGCCCGAGCGGCGTGTTCGGGCCGACGTTGCGCTCATAGATCTCGTCGTAACTGCCGACCAACTTTATGATGTTGTAGCCCCAATCATTTGGCAGGCCCAGGCTATCGCCGGTTTCGCCTTCCGTGCCCAACAGACGCTTGATGTTCGGGTGGGCGTTGGCATCGGCGCGCAGTTGATCCACGTTCGCCGAGCTGACGCCGAGATCCTCAGCTTCGATCATCGCAATCAAGCTCCAGCGGACGACGTCGCCCCAACGGTTGTCGCCGTGACGAACAACGGGACCGAGCGGCTCTTTGGAAATTGTTTCCGGTAGAACCATATGGGCGTTGGAATCGGCAAGCTTCAGGCGCTGGGCAGCGAGGGCCGAGCGGTCCGTCGTGTAGACGTCGCAGCGGCCGGAGTCGTAGGCAGCGACAACTTCGTCGGCCTTCTCGAACACCACCGGCTCGTAGTCCATGCCATTGGCGCGAAAGAAGTCGGCCATGTTGAGTTCGGTTGTTGTTCCGATGTTGACGCAGACGCTGGCGCCATCAAGTTCCATGGCGCTTTTGATACCGAGGGCCTTGGGGACCATGAAGCCCTGGCCGTCGTAATAGTTGACGCCTACGAAATCAAGGCCGAGCGCCGTATCACGGACCAAAGTCCATGTCGTGTTGCGCGAGAGCACGTCGATCTCACCGGACTGCAGCGCCGTGAAGCGCTCCTTCGCCGATAAAGGCGTGTATTTGACGTTGTCGGCATCGCCGAAGATCGCCGCTGCGACCGCACGGCACACATCGACGTCAATCCCGGTCCAGTTGCCCTGCTCGTCAGGGTTCGAGAATCCGGGCAGCCCTTGGCTGACGCCGCATTGGACGAATCCTTTGCTGCGCACGTCTCCAAGGGTATCGGCATGGGCCGCCGCGCCAAACATCGTGGCAAGGGCCGCTGCGCCGAGAACTAAGGCTAATTTCATTTGAGACCTCCCATAGTGGGTTATCGTTCACGGCTCACCCTAGCGGATTTTGTGTCGCGCACAAGCACGCGGGGGCCAGGAAATCCGGCTAAATAGGAACAAATATCTATGTCGTAGGGGAAGGCCAGCGCGCGCGAATCGGTTCGTTCAAGGTGCGTCTGGCGGCTAAATTTTCTCTGCCTGGGCGCGCAGGACGTACTTCTGGACCTTGCCTGTTGAGGTCTTGGGCAGTTCTCCAAACACAACGGTCTTGGGCGCCTTGAAGTGGGCGAGATGATCGCGGCAGAAGGCGATGATGTCCTCTCCGGTCACCTTTGGCGCCGCCGGCTTCAGGGTGACGAAAGCGCACGGCGTCTCACCCCATTTCTCGTCGGGGCGGGCCACGACGGCGGCCTCAAGCACCGCCGGATGACGGTAGATGACGCCCTCGACTTCGATGGTCGAGATGTTCTCGCCGCCCGAAATAATGATGTCCTTGGAGCGGTCCTTGAGCTCGATGTAGCCGTCCGCGTGGACGACGCCGAGGTCGCCGGAATGGAACCAGCCGCCGCCGAACGCGGCCTCGGTGGCGCCCGGGTTCTTCAGGTACCCCTTCATCACGACGTTGCCGCGAAACAACACCTCGCCCATGGTTTCGCCGTCGCGCGGCACCGGCTCTAGGGTTTCCGGATCGGCCACCATCAGGTCCTCAAGAACTTGGTAGCGCACCCCCTGCCGCGACTTCTTCGCGGCACGCTCGGGTGCGCCGAGCGCGTCCCATTCGTCGTGCCACGAAGAGACGACGGCGGGACCGTAAGTCTCGGTAAGGCCGTAGAGATGCGTGACGTGAAATCCAGTCTCTTCGATCGCGCCGATGACCGCGGCCGGAGGCGCCGCGCCGGCGGTGGCGATCTCAATAATCCGGTTGAGGGGCTTGCGGTCGGCCTCCGGCGCATTGGCGATCATGTTCAGCACGATCGGCGCACCGCACATGTGCGTCACGCCATGGCGCGATAGGGCATCGTAGATGGCGGCGGCCTCGGCGCGGCGCAGGCAAACATGGGTGCCGGCATTGATCGACACCGACCACGTGAAACACCAGCCGTTGCAGTGAAACATCGGCAGGGTCCACAGGTACACGGGGTGCGCCGGCATGCCCCAGGCCAGTACGTTGCCGGCCGCCAGCAGATAGGCGCCGCGATGGTGGTAGACGACGCCCTTCGGGTTGCCGGTCGTCCCCGACGTATAGTTCAGCGAAATCGCGTTCCATTCATCTGCGGGCCACGGCCAGTCGTGATCCGGCAATCCTTCTTCAAGAAACGCCTCGTAGTCCTTTTCGCCAATCAAAGCGCCGCCCTCGGCGAGCGCGTCATCGATGTCGATGACGACCGGCTTGATCTTCACACGTGTCAGCGCCTCGGTGATCACCGGGCTGAATTCGCGGTCCGTGAGCAGCACACGCGCTTCGCCATGATCGAGGATGAAGGCGATGGTCTCGGCGTCCAAGCGTATGTTGAGCGCGTTCAAGACCGCGCCCGCCATGGGCACGCCGTAGTGGGCTTCCAGCATCGCCGGGATATTGGGTGCCATGATCGCCACCGTGTCGCCCACGCCGATGCCGCGTGCCGCCAGGGCCCCCGCCAAACTCCGGCACCGGCGATAGAGATCGTTGTAGCTAGTTACGTCGTCGCCGTGGATGATCGCTGCCCGGTCGGGAAACGTGTGGGCTGCGCGCTGCAAGAAGCCAAGAGGCGTCAGCGGCTGGAAATTGGCCGGCACTCGGCCGAGGTCGCGATCGTATTTACCGATCTCTGCCATCGATACAATCCATTTGCCTTGATCCAACCATCCGCAAATGATAGCCGAAACGTGGGCGCTTTGCTGAGGGAGGCCAAGTGTGACAAGCCGCTACGAAGAAACTTACAGCCGTTGGCAGAACGACCCGGAAGGGTTCTGGGCCGAAGCCGCCGAAGATCTGCATTGGGACCGGCGTTGGGATAGCGTTCTCGATTCAACGCGGGCGCCGTTCTATTCGTGGTTCGCCGGCGCCCAATGCAACACCTGCTACAACGCCCTCGACCGCCACGTCGACGGGGGACGCGGCGATCAGGCGGCGCTCATCTACGACAGCCCCGTCACCGGCACCAAGCGCACTTTCACCTACCGGGAGCTGCGCGACGATGTCGCGCTCCTCGCCGGCGCGCTCCGCGCCCATGGGGTGGGGCCCGGCGACCGCGTCATCGTCTACATGCCGATGGTCCCCGAGACCGTCATGGCGATGCTCGCGTGCGCGCGATTGGGCGCCGTCCATTCCGTCGTCTTCGGCGGATTTGCCGCCAGCGAGCTCGCGACGCGCATCGACGACTGCACGCCCAAGGTCATCTTGTCGGCCTCGTGCGGGATAGAACCGTCGCGGGTGATTCCCTACAAGCCGCTGTTGGACGCGGCGATCGACGCTGCCACCCACCAGCCGGCGCATTGCATCATCTTGCAGCGCGAGGAGGAACAGGCGGCGCTTGTCGAGGGCCGCGACATCGATTGGGGCGACGCGCTGGCGGCCGCGCAACCGGTTGACTGTGTGCCCGTGGCGGCGACCGACCCGCTTTACATCCTCTATACCTCCGGCACGACCGGCATCCCCAAGGGCGTGGTCCACGACAACGGCGGCCACATGGTGGCGCTCAAGTGGTCGATGGCGAACGTGTACGGCATTGCGCCCGGCGAGGTCTTTTGGGCGGCGTCCGACCTGGGCTGGGCGGTCGGTCATTCCTACATCGTCTACGGCCCCCTGCTGCACGGCTGCACGAGCATCTTGTACGAGGGCAAGCCCGTGGGGACGCCCGACGCCGGCGCCTTCTGGCGGGTGATCTCGGAACACCGCGTGCCGGCGATGTTCACCGCGCCGACGGCGTTCCGCGCGATCAAGCAACAGGACCCGGATGGTAAATACGTCGCCAAGTATGACCTCGGCCACTTCCGCACCTTGTTTCTGGCGGGCGAACGCGCCGACGCTTCCACCGTGCAATGGGCCGAGAAAAAGTTGGGCGTTCCCGTCGTCGATCACTGGTGGCAGACAGAAACGGCGTGGGCGATTGCCGCGAATTGTGTCGGCCTCGGCATGTTGCCGGTCAAGTACGGCTCGCCGACCAAGGCGGTGCCGGGCTATGACGTCCGCGTGGTCGACGAGCAGACGGCCGAGGTGGCGGCAGGCGAATCCGGCGCCATCGTCATAAAGCTGCCCCTGCCGCCCGGCTGTTTGCCGACCTTGTGGAACAACGACGACGGCTACGTCGCGTCCTACCTCGACGCCTATCCGGGCTACTACGTGACGGCCGACGCGGGGTACCGGGACGAGGACGGCTACCTCTTCATTATGAGCCGAACCGACGACATCATTAATGTCGCCGGTCACCGCCTATCGACGGGGGGTATGGAGGAGGTGCTGGCCTCTCACCGCGATGTCGCCGAATGCGCCGTCATCGGGGTCGCCGATTCCCTCAAGGGTCACGTGCCCGTCGGCTTCGTGGTCCTCAATGCCGGAGTCAACCGGTCGCACGACGAGATTGCCGCCGAGATCGTCCAGTCGGTGCGTGATGAAATAGGCCCCGTCGCGTCGTTCAAGACGGCGCATGTGGTGCCGCGTCTGCCGAAGACTCGGTCCGGTAAGATACTGCGCGGCACCATGCGCAAGATCGCCGACAAGGAAGATTACCGCGTTCCGGCAACGATCGAGGACCCGGGGGCGCTCGACGATATCAAGGCCGCACTGACGGTGGACGGCGGCTAGGTGTCTTGGCCGCCGCCCGGTGGCGTCTCGTCAGCCACTAAGGTGTCCGTCGGTGCCACGGCGGCGGGTTCCGCCGGTGTGGCAAAGGGGGGCGCGGGCTCAGGCTGCGGCGCTGGAACGCCGGCCTCCGCGGGGGCGGAAACTTCTTCGGGCGCCGCGACGTTCTCCATCGACGGTGTTTCTGCCGCCGCTTCGTTAGCCGAACTTTCTGCGGCCGAGCTTTCCGCCACCGAACTTTCCGGCGCAGCGCTTACGGCTGTCGCTGTCTCTGCGGCCGCGGCTGCTGCCGCCTTTTCCCGTTGTTTTTTTGCCGCGGCCTTGCGGTCGCGCTCCTCTTTGCGGCGCAGACGGGTCACCGCCGTCTGGATGGCCGTATCGAGATCGGTTTGGCTGCACATGCCCAAGGACACCGGGTCGGTCGGGTTGATGTTGGGTGTATTCCAGTGGGTCCGGTCGCGCACGGAGTTGATGGTCGGTTTGGTCGTTCCGACGAGTTTGCAAATTTGCGCGTCCGCGAGCTCTGAGTGGTATTTGAGGAGCCACGAGATTGCCTCGGGCCGGTTCTGCCGTTTGGCGACCGGCGTGTATCTCGGGCCGGTGCGCCGCCGTTGCGGGGGAATGTCCGGCGCCGACATAACCAGCCGCGCTGTCGTGTCCCCGGCGCATCGTTCGATTTCCTCCATCGTCAGTTCGCCCGCGGCCACCGGGTCGTTGCCGACGATGCCGATCGCCACCTCGCCATCTGCGATTCCCTGCACCTCTAAGGGGTGGATTTCGCAAAAGGCGGAGATCTGATCGAACCCAAGCGTGGTGTTATCGACCAGCCAAACGGCGGTCGCCTTGGGCATCAACGGATGAGACATCACCTCTCCTCTCCGGCCGCCGTTCCCCGTCCGGCGACCCTAACTCACTGATATTAAATGGTTATATTTGAAAACCTGGCACCAGTATAGGATGCTTGGCGGGCTCTGCCTAGACGCTGTTCAAACCGTGAGCATAAGCTTGCCAATGTGTTCGCTCGACTCCATTCGGGCGTGCGCCTGTGCCGCGTCTTTGAGGGGATAGGTTGTGTCGATCACCGGGGCGACCGCACCCGATACCAGAAGCGGCCAGGCGTGCTCGCGCAGGCTCGCGGCGATCGCGGTCTTGGCCGCGACCGACTGCGGCCGCAGTTGGGAGCCAGTGAGCGTCAGCCGCTTGCGGATGAGCGGAATGAAGTTGATCTCGGCCTTGACGCCGCCCAGGAAGGAGATCATGGCAAGGCGGCCCTCGACCGCCAGGCAATCAATATTGCGCTGAAAATATTCGCCGCCGACCATATCGAGAATCACATCGACACCGGCACCCCCTGTTTCCGCCGTGATGATGTCGGTGAAGTCCTCTTCCTGGTAATTGATAGAACGCACCGCGCCAAGCTTTTCGCAGGCGGCGCATTTTTCATCGGAACCCGCGGTGGCGTAGACCGTGGAACCCAGCGCCCGGGCAAGCTGAATCGCAGCCGTGCCGATTCCGCTGGAGCCGCCGTGCACCAGGAACGACTCGCCGCTGGCGAGGCGGGACCGGTCGAAGACATTGGTCCACACCGTGAAGAACGTCTCGGGCAGGGCGGCGGCTTCGACCATCGACAAACCGGCCGGCACCGGCAGGGCTTGGCCCGCGGGGGCCACGCAGTATTCGGCATAGCCGCCACCGGCCACCAGGGCGCACACCTCATCGCCCAGCGCAAAGCCGGTCACGCCGTCGCCGAGGCCGGCGATCGTGCCCGCCAATTCCAGGCCCGGGATGTCCGAGGCGCCCAGCGGCGGTGCGTAGCCGCCCTGGCGCTGCATCACGTCCGGCCGATTGACGCCCGCCGCCGCGGCCTTGATAAGCAACTCGCCCGCAGCCGGGGCCGGCACGCCGCGTGTCGCCGGTCGTAAGACCTCCGGCCCGCCCGGCTCGGAAATCTCAATAGCCGTCATGGTAGCGGGTGTCGCGCTGGTCATTATGGCCCTCCGATGTTGTTCGTCTGGGTCCGAGGTCTAATATGAAGTGAACGTGCCGGGCAAGCCGCGCACCCTTTGACCGCCGCCGGAGGGGCCATGATCGATACCGACGATCTCGAACCGCACAAGAAAAAAACCCCAGTCGAGCCGGATTTCGAAGAGATGGGGATTGAAGAACTGAACGAATACATCGCGGAACTGGAGGCGGCTATCGTCCGCGTGCGCGGAGTCATTGCCCGCAAATCGGCGCACAAGGGTGCCGTCGAATCGGTCTTCGGAAAGGGCTAGGCGTTAATGGCTCGTTTACCCGGATGGCTATAACCTGCCCATGGTGTTTTCAGTCACCGGAAACCTTTAGGGTCCTCCAATCTAATTGACGCCTTCTGTCTAAATGAGCCGCCAGACCCCCCTGGCGGCTCATTATTTGTCTCGCCGATGGCGATTTCACCTCCGCGGATGCTGCTCTATGATGCGCGCCCTTCGCAGACGGGGCGATCATGGCCGAGCCAGCCAGCGAAACACGGGGCGACTTTCCCCATTTCCTTGCCATTCCGACGCGGTGGATGGACAACGATGTCTATGCCCACGTCAACAATGTCATCTACTATTCGTACTTCGACACTGTGATCAACGAGTACCTGATGGCCGAAGGCGGTCTTGACTACCGCGGCGCGGTTGTCGGCATCGCCGTCGAGACGATGTGCCGCTTCCACAAATCGCTTGCCTTTCCGGACGTTGTCGATGCCGGGCTGCGGGTCGGACACCTGGGGAATTCAAGCGTGCGCTACGAGATCGGCTTGTTTCGCCAAGGCGACGACGAGCCCGCAGCGACGGGATATTTCGTTCACGTCTTTGTCGAACGCGACGGGCAAAAACCGGTGCCCATGCCGGCGCCGATTCGCAGCGCGCTGACGCGCCTCATAAAAAAATAGAACCGAGCCCCGCATTTGTGGTGGCGCCCTCTACTTCGACAGGCTCAGCATGAGGGCGTAGGAGGGGCGGGCACCGAGCCTCACCCTGAGCTTGTCGACCTTCCTTCACCCGCCGAAGCGGGCTTCGCGAAGGCGGGAGGGCGGAAGCTCGTGCCGTGTTGTGAGTCCGAGGCCTAAGCCGCGCGGTCCTGTTCGATGGCGGGCGCAGCCCCGGTGATCTCGATGCGGCGGGGCTTGCGGTGTTCCGGGATCTCGCGCACGAGGTCGACGTGCAGAAGGCCAAGCTCGACGTTGGCGCCCGCCACCTTGACCGTGTCGGCGAGCTCGAAGCGGCGTTCGAAGGCGCGGCGCGCGATGCCGCGGTGCAGGAACGCGGTGTCCTCGCCGCCGTCCTGGCCTTTGCCGCTGATCACCAGGACGCTCTCGCGTTGGGTAACATCGAGATCGCCGTTCGCGAAACCGGCCACCGCCATCGTGATGCGGTAGTCGTTCTCGCCCGTCTTTTCGATGTCATAGGGTGGGTAGGACACCTCGGCCCGGCTGGCGTGGGTGGCCGCGTCGAGCAGGCGGTCAAACCGGTCGAATCCGATGGTGGAACGCAGTAGGGGAGTCAGAATCTGTGTGCGCATGGCTTCGCATCCTCCATTGAGCAATGAGAACCGTATGAGCCCGCCCAACTGGGCCGGACCCGCGATAGGGACGGAACCCTTACCGGCATTCCGTCACACTTCTCAAATAGGTGACCCAAGTGGGGAGTCAAGCCCCAGGGAAGTGTGCCAGAATTCATCCAACTGGCGGGTCCCAAGCTTAAAGAAGGGCCCCCAATGGCAGGGGCATACCTATCCAGGCGCCGTTAGGCGCCGGAAGGATTGTCAGTCAGGTGGTGTGCCCATGAGTTTTGACGAGGACCCTTCGGCGGCCGGCGCCCCGGCACAGCCGTTCACTGTTCTCTACGACGAGACCCTTCAGCTTCTCGCCGACACGCAGGCCTACTTTTGGGCCCCGGTATTGTTGACCGCAGCAATTTGCCCATCGATGGTCAGCTCGCGTTTGCCCGCGAATCGCTTCGCCTGACCAGCCGCTTGACCCAGACAATGGCGTGGCTGATGTTGCAACGGGCGGTTTTGGCGGAGGAGATTTCCGTCATTGAGGGGCGCGGGGCCGGCCACCGATTGGGCAACTCCCGCGTTTGCGTCACCGACGACCACGGCCAGCTCGAGGGTTTGCTGCCGGACTTCTGCGGCCTGTGGAGCCGCAGTTTCGATCTCTTTAGGCGAATCGGCCGTCTTGAGGATTTAGCGCGGCGCAGCGTCATTCGGTGCCCGGTGCCGCCCGGCCAGACACTCCGCCAGGTGGCGCGCCTCGGCTGACGGGGGCCGGCTATTTCAGCTTGAAGTTCTGGAAGCGCTTGTTGAATTTGGCGACTTGGCCGCCCGAATCGACGAGCCGGGTGCCGCCGCCCGTCCATGCCGGATGGGACTTCGGGTCGATATCAAGCGTCATCGTGTCGCCCTCCGCGCCCCAGGTCGAGCGCGTCTTGAAGGTCGTGCCGTCGGTCATGACGACGTTGATGACGTGATAGTCGGGGTGAAGGTCTTGTTTCATGGTCCAGGCCCTAATCGACGGCGCCCTCTATAGCGAACCGGGGCGGCCCGCGCAAGCCGGGGCGCTGGACAAAGGCTACTGCCCTCCACCAAGAGACCGATGATGGCCAGGTCGAAGACCAGCTTGGCGCCCTGGTTCGCCGCGTAGGGGCGTTTGGGCTCGTTTGAGCGTTCGCACATGCTCCTAACGTGGCACGAGGAGGCACCGATTG
>Ga0315339_1001772_pt1 | contig 17933 bp, 14 predicted proteins | sample ASW17metaG_FD_204514 | JGI IMG/M metagenome (GOLD analysis project Ga0315339, IMG submission 204514) | Ammonia-oxidizing marine archaeal communities from Pacific Ocean, United States - ASW #17 | ecosystem: Environmental > Aquatic > Marine > Oceanic | place: USA: California | collected 2016-12-05
AACTCTGCGGCGGCTCGCAGCACTCGGGTACATCGGCAGCTACAGCGCCGACGCGAACGACCCGGACGTCGAGCGCGCCAACCCGAGGGACAAGATCGAGATCTACAACGACCTGCTGCGTGCCCGCGGCCTGACCCTCGACAACCGGCTGACCGAGGCCGAGGCGCTCCTGCGGGAGGTTATCGCCAAGGATGCCCGAGTGGTCGATGCGCACCAGTTGCTCGGCAACCTGCTCTTCGAGCAGTTCCGCTACGCCGAAGCGATCGAGGTCTTCCAGACCGCACTCTCTATGAGGCCCGAAGACGCGGGCCTGGTACTGCATCTCACCAAGTCGCTGATGCATGCCGGTCAGATGGACGCGGCCGAGGTGCTGTTGCTGGACTTCACCGACGTCCTGGAGCCGGATGCCCGCTTCTACATCAACCTCGGGCAAATCAAGCAGTCCAAGGGGTCTTACGACGAGGCGGCAACCTACTTCAACGAGGCGTTGCGCCTCAGCGAAGGCAGTTTGGCGGACATGCCTGGCCTCCTGCGATCCGCACCCATGCCGGTGAACAATCTCATGGGCGCTGCGCACCTCGGGCTCGGGGCCGTCCACCTGGCTGCCGGCCGCCTGAGCCTGGCGGAGGAACACCTGAACCTGGCACGCGGCTTCAGCGATACTCTCGCCGATCTGCACCTCAATCGCGGCTTGCTGTTCCAGACCCGGAGACAGCCGGACGAGGCAATCGCCGCCTACCGTCGCGAGCTCGAGAACTCGCCGCGCAACATCAGGGCCGCAATTAACCTCAGCGTCATCCATCGCAACCGCGGTGACCTCGTCGGGGAGGAGCGCTACCTGCGTCTGGCCCTCGAGATCAACCCGCAGTTCACCCGTGGAAGCCTCTTCCTCGCCCGCATCCACCTGGTGAAGAACGAGCGCCTCGACGAGGCCGTGTCGCTCGTCGAGGGGGCACTGGCGCGACTCGAGTCATCGATTGAGCGTCGGGTGCCGCAAGAGAGGACCAGGCAGGACCAGGTTCTGGGTCATCTCCTGCTGGCGGATATCTACAACCGACTCGGGAGAAACGAGCTCTCCAACCAGCACGCGCGTCTTGGCATGCAGCTGCGGGACGGGGCACCCCGCTGACGATGGACCCCGGCGCACCGATAATCAGCCACGAGCCAGCTCGCCCCTTTGCCGGCCCACCACACCTATAGACTATATAGAGTCGCGCTCGACCGGCGCTGAGCAGCCCGGCCGCGGCGCCTCATCGATTGCATCACCTACCCCACTTCCTATCGCCATGACCAAGCTCACCTCCAGCCCGCCAAGCTGGCAAGCTGTAGCTGTGCGCGCCGTGTTCGGCCTGGCGATGGCGACGGCGCTAGCCTACGTCGGCTACCGGTTGTTGTCTGCGCCGGCGGCCGCGCCGGACATTGCCTCGTTGCGCGACGACCGCCAGATGAACGTCCTGCTGGTAACGCTCGACACAACACGTGCCGATCGCATCGGCGCCTATGGCTACGATGACATCGAGACTCCGGCATTCGACGGGCTAGCCGCCGAGGGCGTGACCTTCCTACGTGCCTACTCACCGACGCCGCTGACGCTGCCATCGCATACGTCGTTGATGAGCGGCACTTACCCTCCCTATCACGGCGTGCGCGACAACGGCGCCTTTGTGGCGCCCGACAATCTGGCTACTCTGGGGGAGTTGTTCCAAGACGCCGGCTACCGGACGGGGGCGTTCGTATCGTCGTTCGTCCTCGACGGGCGATTCGGGCTGGCGCAGGGCTTCGACACCTACTTCGACGAGTTCGAGGTGCCCCGGTCGCGCACGATCGCGCTGGGGAGCATCCAGCGACCGGGGTCGGAGGTGGTCGACGCGGCGCTGGCGTGGTCCGGTCAGGATCCATCGGCGCCGTTCTTCTTGTGGGTGCACATGTTCGATGCCCATACGCCCTATGAGCCGCCGCCCGAGTTTCGCGACCGATATCCGGGCCGCCCGTACGTCGGCGAGATCGCCTATGCGGATACCCAGCTCGGCCGCCTGACCGCGTGGCTCGACAGCAGCGGCCGCCGTGAGGACACTTTCGTGATCGTGGCGGGGGATCATGGCGAGAGCCTCGGTGAGCACGGCGAGATCGAGCACGGTTTTTTGCTTTATGAAGAGACGATCCACGTTCCCCTGGTGATCTCCGCACCGTTCGCGGCCTACCAAGGTGTACGGCGATCCGAGCCTGTATCGCTGGTCGACGTCATGCCGACGATTCTCACACTGGTCGGCTTGCCGATCCCGGCCGAGGTGCAGAGCCAGAGTCTGGTTCCGCTGCTCAGCGCCGACGCTCCGCAGCGCTCCGACAGCCTGGTCTACGCCGAGACCTACTACCCGCGGCTGCACTTCGGCTGGAGCGAGCTACGCGTCCTGCTGAGCCCGGAGTACAAGCTCATCATGTCGTCCGAGCCAGAGCTCTATGACCTGGCCTCGGACCCCGACGAGACGATGAACCTGTCGCAGCAACGTGCCGCCACCACCGAGCTGCTGCGTCAGCAGGTCGACACTCTGGTAGCAGGCTATGAGCAGGATGGCGGTCTGGCCGAAGCCGTGGCGCTCGACGAGGAGACCCGCCGGCGGCTCGCTGCCCTCGGTTATCTGGGTAACTTCGCCGACTCTATCGAGGACGACACCGAGATCCGCGCCAGCCCCGTAGATCGGATCGACGTATACAACGACCTCCTGAGGGCCAAGTCGCTGACGCTAGGGTCCGAGCTAGCGGAGGCGGAAGCAATGTTCCGCGGCATCATCGCTGCCGACCCCGGGGTGACCGATGCCTACCAGGGGCTCGGCAACCTGCTGATCGGTCAGGACCGCTACGCCGAGGCTATCCCTGTCTTCGAGGAGGTGATCGCCCGAAAGCCGGACGACATCGGCATGGTGCTATTCCTGGCCCACGCTCAGGCGCGAGCAGGGCGGACCGATGATGCCGAGCGCGTGCTGACGGATTTCGCCGACGTGCTGGACCCGGACGCCCGGCTTCCATTCGCCCTCGGAGGCATCTACCAGCGCAGCGGACGCCATCAGGAGGCGATCGCGTCGTTCAACGAGGTGCTGCAGCTCGATCCGAGCATGGCCGGGGCGCACCTCGGGATCGGCTCCGCGTACCTGCAACTCGGCCGTAGCGAGCTCGCCCAGCCGCATCTGGCTGCCGCCCAGGAGCTCAACGACGAGCTGCCTGAGCTGCACTTCTTCTGGGCCCAGCTGTTCCAGCGCCAGGGTCGAATTAGCGAGGCGATCGCCGCCTTCCGTCGGGAGCTCGAAATCTCCCCCGAGCACCTTATGTCGGCGTTCAACCTGAGCGGGATGTACCGTAACCTGCAAGATCTGGAGCAGGAGGAACGCTATCTCCAGCTGGCGCTAACGATCGATCCGACGTTCCCGCGCGCGCGTCTCTTCATGGCCCGCATCCATCTGGTACGAGGTCAGGGCTACGAGGAGGCTATCGAGCTGGTCGAGGGAGCGCTTGCCACGAGCGGGATTCTCGACCAGGATCGCGCTCTGGGTCACTTCCTGTTGGCGGATATCTACAATCGACTCGGCCGCGCCGACCTGTCCCGCCTGAATGCCCGTCTTGCACAGCAAGCACAGGCGAGGGTCGGGAGTTGAAACCCATGTCGACAGACAACCCGATGGCGCGACAACACAGTTTGACTCGATTCGCGGCAATCGTTTCCTGGCACCGCTCCGTCCTGGTTGTGGGCGCGCTTGGAGTACTGGTGGGCATGCACCCGGCGACACTCCTGGCTCCGGCGACGGGCAGACTCGGATCGCCGGGAGCATTCGTCAACGCACAGGCGCAAGCTCCGCCACCCGAGCTGGCCGAGCTCCAGACACTGATGATCGCTGGCGCCACTGCGCTGCAGAACGGTGATTTCGAGGTAGCGCTGGAGGCGTTCGGCGCCGGGTTGGTACTCGACCCCGACGACCCCATCTTGCGCAGCCAGGTCGGACGGACCCTGCTCGAGCTCGGGCGCTTCGACGAAGCGTTGCCACTGCTGAGCCAGGCAGCCCAGCTGGCGCCGGATTTGTTCGTCACCCAGTTCAACCTCGGCACCGCCCTGCTCCGGGACGGGCAGCACGAGGAAGCGATCAGCTGGTTGGGCGCCGCTTCGCGGCTGCGGCCGGAGGTAGCGCTGCCACGTTACGGGCTGGCGCTCGCCTACGCTGCGCTAGGCGACCACGCTCGAGCCATCACCGAGCTCGAGGAATGTGTGGCGGTTGCGCCGCAGACCACCGACGCATGGTTACTGCTGGGGCGACTCCTTACCGAGCACGACGGCGGGCTCGAAGCCGTGTTGAAGGCTACCGAGGCGTTCGAAATGGTGTTCGAGCAGCGCCCACACGAGGGTAATAGCTGCCTGGCGCTTAGCCGCGCGTATCGACGGTTGCACCTCCCGGAGCAGGCTCTGAGCTTGATCGGAGATTGCGAGCGCGCCGGCATCGTGGATCCGCGGCTTTACCTGCTGAAGGGGCGAATCTACTTACTGGTGAGCAACTACACAGAGGCGCGGGGCGCTTTCCTTCGCGCTGCTGAGGGACCTCAGACAGCCGGACCCTCCTACTTCGAGCTCGCCGTTATGTCCGACAACCAGGGCGATTTCGACACGGCGATCACCGAATACGAGCGCGCCATCGAGCTTCGCCCCGCGGGGATCAACGCCTACATTCGTCTCGCCGACGTCTACGTCAAGCGCAACCAGCCGGAGGCCGCCGATGAGCTGTTGACCCGCGCCATCCGTTCCGTGCCGCGCAGCCCGTCAGCGCATAAGGAGCTATGTCGGGTGCGTCGAGAGATGGGCGACCTCGCCGCTGCCGAGACGTATTGCCGGCGAGCTCTGGAGCTCAACCCCGACTTGCTGATGGGCTACTACACACTGGCGCTGGTGTTGCGGGATCGTGGCAAGACCGACGAGAGCCGGCAGGTAATGGAACGCTACAGAACGCTCACCGCCGCTGACGAACAGAACAGCCTGGAGACCAACCTTGCAGCGCAGATCGGCCTCGCCAACATCCAGGGGCTGTACTACTTTCGTCAGGACAACCTCGAGCGAGCGCTCCAGCTGTTCACAAACGCTGCCGAGCTGGCGCAGGACGATTGGCTCGTTGCTTTCAACCTCGGTATGACCCACGCCGCGCTCAGCAGCCACGAGAGCTCGGTGGTGGCACTGGAGCGGGCACGGCAGCTCAATCCAGGGCGCTATTCGACCTACCCGTTGCTGGCTGCGGAGCTGCGCGCCATCGGCCGATTCGATGAAGCCAGGCGCATCGAGTCGCTCGGCCGAGATCTGGAGCAACGACCTTGAGCAGATGCTGCGGCCCCTCCTCGGGAGACCCGCTTGTCAGCCAATGAGTACCGCAACCTCAGCCTGTGGCACGACACGACTCCGGAGCCGCTGGAGGCGCGTCCCGGCCTGACCGCCGACCAACAGGTCGACGTCGTCATCGTGGGTGCCGGTTTCACCGGCCTGTGGACCGCCTACTATCTCACCGACCGCCAGCCCGGCATCCGCGTAGCCATTCTGGAGGCGGAGATCGCTGGCTTTGGCGCCTCGGGGCGCAACGGCGGCTGGTGCCTCGGCACCATGGCGGGCATTGGCCAGCTGCTGCACGATCCGGCACAGCGAGGCGACGCGATTCGCCTGCAGCGGGCGCTGTTCGAGACCGTCGATGAGGTCGAGCGCGTCTGCGCCCACGAGGGGATCGACTGTCAATGGGACAAAGGAGGCAATCTGACAGTCGCCACCTCGAAGACCTTCCATGAACACGCCCGGGGTGGGCTCGACGACTGGCGGGCATTGGGTGCCACCGAGGACGAAGTGCGTTGGATGGACTCGCATGAATGCGCCTCGCACATCCGTACGGCCCGCAACTATGGCGGTGTGTTTCTCGGCCAGGTGGCGGCCCTGCATCCCGCTCGACTCGTACGCGGGCTGGCCGCAGTAGTCGAGCGCCGTGGCGTGTCCATCTACGAGCGATCGCCGGTGTCGGCGCTGGAACCGCGATGCGCCGTGACACCGGGCGGAAGAGTCACCGCCAACGTCGTAGTTCGCGCCACCGAGGGATACACACGCACCATCGCGGGTCAGAAACGTGTATTGATTCCGGTGCACTCGATGATGATCGCCACCGAGCCTCTGGCGGAGTCGATCTGGGACGAGATCGGCTTCGTCGACCGGATCACGTTCGGCGACCCTCGGCGGATGGTGACCTACGGTCAGCGCACCGCCGACGATCGCATGGCGTTCGGTTGCCGCGGTGCGTACTTCTTCGGCTCGAGGATCCAGGATCGTTTCTCACCGGGCGATCCGGCCTTTGGCCAGGTGCGCAACGTAATGGAGTCGTTCTTCCCTGCCCTACGCGATCAACTCGTCACGCATCGCTGGGGCGGCGCCATTGGGGTTCCGCGTAACTGGCGTCCTGCCGTTGGGATCGATCGAGAGGCCGGCTTTGCGTGGGGCGGAGGCTACGTCGGGGAGGGAGTGGGACCGTCGAACCTTATCGGCCGCACGCTTGCCGACCTCGTCCTGGAGCGGCAGACGGACCTGGTGAACCTGCCGGTGGTAGGGCCCGATTTCCGCAGGTGGGAGCCCGAACCGCTCCGCTGGATGGGCTCGGCAACGCTAATGAAGATCGCCGAGTCGCTCGACGCCGCCGAGCTACGCGATCAGCCGACACCACGGTTCCGCAGCGCGATCTTCGACGCGTTGGTGCGCAAGTAGGATCTGCCCGCGTGATCGATCCAGGTGCTACGGTGCCGATCTGACCACGACGCGGTCACCCGCCCTGATCGGACCGGGCACGTCGACTACGCCGACCACGCCGCGTAGGTTCAGCGCGTGCTTGGGAAATAAGCTGGCGACCGCCGGACCACCGGTGTTGGTGATGTAGGCGGCGGCGATTTGCTGACCCATCTCGACGCAGGGAGGATTGCACTCCTCGACCCGCAGCACGGCACCGGAGGGAAAATGCAGGCGGGTACCCTGTGGCAGCTGCGAAAGACCCGCGATGCCCTCGAAGCACAGGTTAGCTCCCAGCGTCGAAGCGGCGAGCGGCTCCCGCAGATCCAACCGCTGACCGATCACCGCGAGCTCCTCCATGGATACAGCTGACCACTGGCGCTCGTTGCGCCGCACCGTACCCGCCGGATCGACGTCACCCTCGAAAGCCACCCGCGAGTGGCCCCGGTGCTTGTCGCCGACGAAGCCATCGAGCTCCGCCTGCACTTCTGGCCGTTCCTCTTTGTGCAGATCAGCATTGTTACCGCTATGAACGGATACCACCGACCCGGCGAGCTCATTCATCGTGATCACGTCCTTGACGTTCGAGTACGGGGCGCGCGGCGCCCAAGAAGTATGCGGAAATCACCATGGCCGGCAGGGCGGGAAATCCTACGATACTCTCTGTCCCCTTGAGCGAAGTCATCGTGACGCGCGACGAGATCGCGGACCCGGTAGTCGAGTAGCCATGAGCAGCGGTGTCGAGCCTGCAGTACAGCGCATTGCCACCCGCTTCGAAACGCTCCGGGAGTCCGACTACGCTCTCCCGGACGACTTCGCTCGGCGCGTGCTCAGCCCCGCTCTGGTCGTGCACCTCGACAAGGTGCGCGACAACCTGCGGCGTGTGATCGACTACGCTGGCGCCGACGCCGATCGCTGGCGCCCGCATGTCAAGACCACCAAGATCCCCCAGGTCTTTGCGGAGATGGCACGCATGGGCGTGCGCAACTTCAAGTGCTCGACCACCCGCGAGGCGGCGCTCCTGGCGGACGCTTTGCGGCAAGCGGGCCTCGAAGATGGCGACAGCTTGCTCGCTTATCCGCTCGTCGGCCCGGCGCTCGTGCGCCTCGGCCGCATCGCCGAGGAACACCCTGAGACGCGCCTGTCGGTTCTTTGCGAGGAGCCCGCCCGCGTCACGGAGATTGCGCCACAGCTGTCCGTGTTCGTCGACATCAACCCCGGCATGAACCGAACCGGCATACCGATGGCCGAAACCGAAGAGATCCTCGCCGTTGCGCGGGCTGCAGGCGAACGCTTCCGCGGCGTGCACTTCTACGATGGACACTTGTGGGACGTTGCCAGGGCGGATCGCGGGCAGGCCGCCTTCGAGGGCTACGACAGGCTGCTCGAGCTGGTCTCTGCGCTCGAGTCTGCAGGGCATTCCGTGCCCGAGATCATCACCAGCGGCACACCGACGTTTCTGCAGGCGTTGGCCTTTGAGCGCTTCGCGGAGCTCGGAGAGACACGCCACCGCGTGTCCCCGGGCACGGTCGTCTATCACGACCTGAACAGCGAGCAGGGCAACCCCGACCTCGTCCTCACGCCTGCTGCCACCGTATTCACTCGCGTCGTCAGTCACCCGAGCGCGGCCCTCGTGACGTGCGACGCAGGAGTGAAATCGATCGCCGCGGATTCCGGTGATCCCTGCGCATTCGTCATCGGTCGTCCCCAACTCGTTGCGCAACCGCCAAGTGAGGAGCACCTGCCGCTCCACGTGACAAGTGGCGAGCGCCCGACGCGCGGCACTCCTTTGCACCTGGTGCCGACGCACGTGTGCCCCACCGTGAACCTCGCGGAGCAGGCCGTCTTAATGGACGCCGGAGTAGTGCAGGACGTGGTTCGCGTCAGTGCTCGGGCTCACGAGCTCCTGCTCGACGAGTGATCACGCCGCCGGATTGGGCGCGACTCAGCGATCAGTCGAGCGCGGCGCGCTGCTCGACCAGAATCTCCCGCAGCAGCTCGGCGTTCAGCCCGCCGCGGACCAGACGGTCGCCGACGATGAAGGTCGGCGTACTATCGATGTCGAGCTGCTCGGCAAGTCGCCTGACGGCGGAGAGATACTCGATCACTACCGGGTCACGCATGTCGGCGCGAAGCACGTCTACATCGAGCCCGAGATCGCCCGCCATTCCATAGACAAGCTCCGCGGTCAGAGGCAAGGTTCCGGTCATCAGCTCGTGGTGAAACGCTGCGAAGCCACCCTGCCGGTGCGCCGCGACTGCCGCCCGAGCGGCGAGCACCGAGTGGCTTCCGTAGACTGGCAGTTGCTTATGAACGAACCGCAGGTCGCTGTCGGACACCGCCACCGCAGCCAGCTCCGGATAGCTCGCTTTGCACGGCACGCACTGATAATCGGAGAACTCGATGATCGTCACCGAGGCATCGGCGGGGCCGATCGCCGGGGTTAGCTCCGCATCGATGACGACGCTCGCTCTGGCATCCAGGAGGGCGCGCCGCGCCAAAGCTTGGCGCCGCTCCTCGCGGGCCTGCGCAACCGCTCGAACGCCCGCCAGGAACTCGGGATTGTTGAGCAAGAACCCCGGGTTGTCCGTCAGGTACTGACGTACGAGCTCCTCAGTCTGCGGATCCCGATCCGGATGTTGCAGCGACTCGCTGCACGCCGTCGCGAACACCACTACAACGATCAGCACAACGTACCGATCGACGCGCACCCGTCGAATCACTGATTGGCAGCGACTACGAAGCTGTGCACCCCGTCCAGCTCGGTCGAGATCGTCAGCGCACCGTTGGCGTTCCAAGTCACCCCTGCCACGCCGCTCCCGGATCCACTGTGCACCACACCCATCTGTGCCCCATCCTTGTGGATCGTGTAAGAGATCGACGGGTCGAGCTGGTTGACCGTGAAGGTGGTGCTGTCGCTCGCCACCGGTCCCGGCGCCAGCGTCACGATCAGGGCGGCCTTGTCACGATCGTAGATCGCCTGAGTGACGTTTGCCTCGATGTACTCCACGTCGCTGACGAACGGCTCCGCGAAGTGCTTCTCCTCCCGCGGCTCGTTATACAGCGTCCACAGACCATCGCCGGGGTTGAGGCGCGTCATCGCCACCAGCACGTTACCGGTGACCGGGCTGATGTTATGGATAAACCCGTTCTCGTCGCGGTTGAAGTTCTCTCTGTAGTCGGGCGTGTGCGGGTAGTAGAGGCCGCCGTCGCGCCAGGTGGGTCCGAAGTGCTCGTCAGCGTAGTCGAGCATGGTGGCGACGGTCCTCATGTCGCCGACCTCGGCCGCCAGTACCGCAAACCAGCCAAAGTCGAACGACGAGGTCCAGCCCATATCAGAGCCAGGGTCGCCCTCGAACATGCCAGGGATGTAGAGCTTCACCTGCTCGCGATAGAGGTCCTTGACGTACTGCGGGGCCCAGACGTGGTGTGCCTGGCCGTTCCAGCCATCGCTCCAGGCCATGCCGATCGATGACCACTTGGTCGACGCCGGAATCACCTCGTCGGAGCGCACGTGGAGATAGAACATCGTCGTGTGGTTCTCGGGCGAGATGAATTCCCGCTCGCGGATCGTCTCGGCGAACTCCTGCTCGACCTCGGCCGAGTAGTCTGTCCCGTGAGTCTGGTCGTACTGGATCAGGCCGAGGATCGGATGCTGGTTGCACTCGGTGTAGATGGCGCCGAGCTCGCATTCGATGCCGAGGAAGTCGCTGGCAACGAACTGATCGTAGATCACCGTCGCCAGCCGCTCGTGGTCGTAGTCCATGCGCAGCGGCTCGCCGCCGTACTCGATCGCCGGGAACACGAACGGCAGGGATCCGGGCTCGTCGTAGCGATGGTCGTCGAACAGCGACTCGTGCAGGCTGACCATCTGCAGCAGGTGACCGCTGTACATGATGTTCGACTTGATGTTGGGGTCGATCCATCCTTGCCAGCCATCCTCGCGATACACGGAACTGTTGCCGTCCTGGTCCGCACCGCGTTTCTCGTACTGGCTCATGGCCGCCCAGTACTGCCAGACGTCCTTGTAGATCATCTTCTCGATGAGCCGGCTCGACGCGTCTCGGTAGAGGTCCCGATGCGCCGGCACCTTGTGGTACTGCGCCAGGCTCAGTGCGTAGGCGGCGAAGGCGATCTGGAACTGGTAGGCATCGAAGTTGTCGCCGCCCGGCGTGTTGCCCATCAGCGACCAGTCGCCGTCGAGCTGATTGGCGAGGTTGATCATGTGGCGGATGTGGCCCATCTCCTCGGTGGACAGCGATGGGTAGTCGGAAGCGAGGATGATCGCGCCGGTCGACGGCGCAAGGGGCTGCGCACCGACCAGCGCTGCGCAGAGAACGAAGATCCACAGGGTGCGGTGCCGCATCGTGTCGCTCCAGGGTGATGTGCGATCCGAACATGCCGAAGGCCAGGACTCAGGGCCACTGTCGAGCCTAGCTCCCGGCTTCGAAAGCAGTCAAGGGGTTTCGGCCTTCCGTTTGACTTGCGCTCCGCGCCCGTACCAGAGTGTCGAGATGCTGACTTCGCTCGGAGAGATTCTGCCCGCCGCAGCTGTCAAACACGGCGAGAAGACGGCCCTGGTGTTCAAGGGCGAGAGCTTCTCGTTCCGCGACCTCGATGATCTCTCCGATCGCCTGGCACGAGGACTGGAAACGCTCGGCATCGCGGCGGGAGACCGCGTGACCCTCTACTCCGCCAACTGCTGGGAGTGGATCGTCAGCTACTACGCAACGCTCAAGATCGGTGCGGTGATCAACCCGATCAACGTGATGCTGACGCCGGAGGAAGTCGCGTTCGTAGCCGCCGACTGCGGCGCCAAGGCGGTGCTGGCATCAAAGGACAAAGGCGAGCCGATCCTCGGCCTCAAGAACTCCTCCGACGTCGAGGAGATCATCATCTTCGGCGACCAGGTTCCCGACGGTGCGCGATCGTTCAACGAGCTCATCGCAAGCAACGAGCCGGATTTCGAGATCCACGAGGTGCCGGCCGATGCGTTGTCGACGATTTGCTATACGTCGGGCACAACCGGGCACCCGAAGGGCGCCATGCAAAGCCACCGGAGCATCATCCTCAACGCCGCCCTGCTGGCAAACATGCACGTGCGCACCGCCGAAGACACTATCGTCACCGCACTTCCCTGCCCGCACGTCTACGGCAACGTCATCTTCAACGCCGCCTTCATGTACGGCATGACGCTGGTCCTGCATCCGCTTTTCGTGCAGGACGAGATCCTCCAGTCTATCCAGGACCACGACGCCACCATGTTCGAGGGCGTGCCGACGATGTACCTGTACCTGTTGGATCACCCCCGGCTGACCGACTACGACCTGTCGTCGCTAACGCGCTGCACGGTCGGCGGCCAGACCATGGCAGTCAACAAGATGCAGGAGGTCGAGGAGCGCTTCGGCTGCCCGCTCATCGAGCTTTGGGGAATGACTGAGCTCGCCGGGCTCGGCACCACCAACCTCCGTTATGGGCTCAACAAGCACGGCTCGATCGGTGTCTCGCTGCCCGGCTGTGAGATGCGCATCACCGCCGTCGACGATGCGAGCCGGACCCTGCCGCGGGGCGAGGTTGGCGAGCTGATGGCCCGCGGCCCGATCGTCATGCAAGGCTACTACGGCAATGACCAGGGAACCGCGGAGACCATCGAGCCGGATGGCTGGCTGCATACCGGAGACCTGGCCAGCATGGACGGTGATGGCTACATCACTATTGTCGACCGCAAGAAAGACATGATTCTCACGGCCGGCTACAACGTCTATCCGGCGGAGATCGAGCGCGTCGTCGCCGAACATTCCGACGTCGCTCTGGTGGCCGTCGGGCGTCAGCCCGATGAGATGAAGGGCGAGATCGCCAAGGCGTATGTGGTGCTGAAGAAAGGCGCCAGCGGCGATGAAGAGTCGATCGTCAGCCACTGCCGCGAACACCTGGCAGCGTACAAGGTGCCGCGGGCGGTGCAGTTCGTCGACGATCTCCCCAAGACCAGCACCGGCAAGATCATGCGGCGTGAGCTGCGCAAGCTCGACGCCTGAACTGCCTCAACCCATGCGCAGGATGGGCTTTACGGTGGAACCCGCCTCGGTCGCCGCGACCGCTTCGTTGATCTGATCGAGGTTGTAGAACTCCATCAAGCGATCGATCGGGAATTTCCCCGACATGTACATGTCGACCATCTGCGGGATGAACAGATCCGGCACCGCGTCGCCCTCGATCACGCCGCGCACCGTACGGCCGAACAAGATGGCGTTCATGTCGAGGGTGATCTCCGTTCCCAGCGGCGAGGTTCCCAGCAGGGCGCAAACGCCCTGGAGTCCGAGCGAGTCCACTGATTGACGCACCACCTCGGGGACGCCGGTAGCCTCGACCGAGTAGTTGGCACCGCCGCCGGTCAGCTCCTGAATCGCCTCGACCGGATTGGTGTCGGAGGCGTTTATAGCGTGCGTCGCGCCGAGATCCCCCGCGAGGCGCAGGCGCTTGGCGTTGAGATCGACGGCGATGATCGGATCGCAGCCGGCGATTTTGGCTGCCATGACGGATGACAAACCGACTGTGCCGACACCGAATACCGCGATGCTCTCGCCGGCCCTGGGATGCAGGTTGTTGAGCACCGTTCCAGCTCCGGTCTGAATCCCGCAGCCGAGCGGGCCGAGCATCTCGAGCGGCGCGTCCTCGCGTACCTTCACGACGTTGCGCTCAAAGGCCAGCGCATAGTCGGCGAAGGACGACTGGCCGAAGAAAGCACCGTGCACCACATCATCGCCACGGTGCATCACCGGCGACCCGTCGGGTCGAGCGCCGCCGAAGTTGTGCCCGAACAGCTCCTGACAGTAGCCAGGGGAGCCTTGCATGCAGTTGCCACAGGCGCCGCATGAGTGAAAGCTCAGAACAACGTGATCGCCTTCCGTCACCTTGGTGACGTCGGCGCCGACACGCTCCACGACACCGGCGCCCTCGTGGCCAAGAACCGCCGGTAGAGGCACCGGGTAGTACTGATCACGCACCGACAAGTCCGTGTGACAGATCCCCGTGGCGACGACCTTGACCAGGACCTCGTCGCGTCGTGGCTCATCCAGATCCACGGGCCCAACACTGAACTCGGCGCCTGGTGCCTCGAGAACTGCAGCTGTCACTTCCATTTCGGCCCTCCTTGGCTCGCGCTTACAGGCGTCGCTTGCACCGCTACCGGGCAGCATCGGCGCCGGAGTCTAGCATCCGCGACGTCGGCAGCCCAGGGCGCCCCGAGCGCAGCCATGCCGCACGGGACAGGGAGACTCGATCGGGTAACGGCCTGTGGCTGCGCGGGGTGACCGCGAGCCTACTTACCGAACCAGCGGCGGCGCGCGTCACGACCGACGACCTGAGCGCAGTTGCGGCCCGGTACGCCCATGACGCCGCCGCCCGGATGGGTGCCGGCGCCGCACAGGTACAGGCTCTTGACCGGCGACCGGTAGTCGCCGTAGCCAGGGATGGGGCGGAAGCAGAAGAGCTGATCGGGAGACATATCGCCCTGGAAGAGGTTGCCCCCGAGCAAGCCGAAGCGCTCCTCTATGTCGGGCGGCGACAGCACTTCTATATGTTCGACGGAGGCCTCGAATCCCGGGCAATACTCCTCCATCTTGCGGATGATCCGCCGCCCGTAGATCTCGCGCTCGGTATCCCACGAGCCGTCCCTGAGGTCATAGGGCCCGAACTGCGTGAAGAACAGCCCGATGTGCTTACCCTCCGGGGCCAGACCAGGCTCGAGTACCGTTGGGAACACCGCCTCCAGATAAGGGTCCTCCGAAGTGCGCCCGTACTTGGCGTCGTCCCAGGCACGCTCGAGGTATTCGATCGAAGGCGAGATGGCGATCAGCCCGGTATGCGGGTCCCCCGGAATCGGTCCCTTCCAGGCGGTAGGCCTCGGTAGCTCGGAAAGCGCCAGATTGACCTTCACCGAGCCAGAGCGGCTACGATATCGCCCCACATCGGCAACTACCTCGTCAGGGAGATTCTCCCGACCAACCAGATTGAAGTATGTGGTCACCGGGTGGGCGCACGAGATCACCTGCCGGGCATGCAGAATCTCGCCGTCGTCGAGCTCGACCCCGGACGCCCGACCATCCTGTATGACGATACGGCGCACCAACGCCGGCGCACGAACGGTGGCACCGGCGGCGCATGCCGAGTCGGCAATCGCCTGACTCAGCGCTCCCATGCCACCGTGCACCCAGCCCCAGGCCCCCGACTGGCCGTCGATCTCGCCGATCCAGTGGTGCATCAACACGTATGCCGAACCGGGGCTCATCGGCCCACCCCAGCCGCCGATGATGGTCTGGGTGGCCAGGGCTCCTTTGATGCGGTCGTCCTCGAACCACTCGTCGAGGAAGTCAGCTCCGGAAAGAGTGAAGAGCCGCGTCACCTCGGCGATGTCGCGCGCCGTCCAGTGACGGAACCGATGGCCGAGTGCTAGCCACTTGGGAATCTCCCGCCACTCGAGTCGCGGCGGTATCACGAACATCATGTCGCGCACCAGACCGGCGATGTGCTCGAAGTACTCGTCGAACTTCAGGTAGGCGGCCGCGTCGGCCTTGGAGAATCGAGCGATCTCGGCGGCGGTCTTGCCGGCGTCGCCATGCAGGGTCAGGGCCGTCCCGTCGTCAAACGGCAGCCAGTAGTCGGGGTCGAGAATCGTGACCTTATAGCCGAACCGATCAAGGTCGAGCTCGGAGATGATGCGCGGTGGCACCAGGCTCGTCACGTACGCGGCCGACGAGATCTTGTAGCCGGGCCAGGACTCTTCGGTGGCGGCGGCTCCACCGAGCACGTGCCGGCGCTCCAGCACGACGACGTCCATGCCGGCGCGCGCCAGGTATGCGGCACAGGCGAGACCGTTGTGACCACCGCCGACGATGATCGCGTCGTGTGTGCTACTCACTGACCGGCGTCGGCAACGCCCCCTGTCCTGGGCTCCATGGCAGCAATCGCCTCGAGCGCGGCTCTCCCCGCGGCGCCTGATGCACGATGCCTCGATCGTCGCTCATGACCCCGGTCTCCTCTCTTGTCTGGCCTGGAAATACGCCGGTCCGCTAGGAGCGGTGTGGTGGAAGCGTAGCGGGCCTGGTTGCGGCGAGTTGGCCACCGTACCATGTTGATTCTCGCCTGAGTCGCATCTCAATGGACGACTGTGATGAAGCTACGCGTCATCAACCCAGAGCAAGTAATCGAGCTGCTGCCGATGGCCGAATGCATCGAGGTGGTCGACGCGGCGATGCGATGCGCGGCCGACCGCGAAGCGCAAATGCCCCTGCGCTCGAAGATGGCCCTGCCACGCGAAGGACTGCTTGGCTGGATGCCCGGCTACATGGCCGACCCAGAGGTCTTCGGCGTGAAGTTGGTCGGCGTCTTCCCCGGCAATTTTGCGCTCGGCATGCACAGTCACCACGGCGTCGTCGTGCTGTTCGAGACCGAGCACGGACGCCCGTTCGCGATTGTCGACGCCTCCGAGATCACCGCCATTCGTACCGCCGCAGCAAGCGCCATGGCAACGCGCCTGCTGGCCCGCGACGACGCCTCGACGCTGACCATCATGGGATACGGCGCCCAGGGTCGGCAACACCTCGAGAGCATGCTCTGCGTACGCCGCTTCGACGACATCCGGATCTGGGGACGCGACGTGTCGACAGCGGGCGCCTTCGCCGAGGAGCAGGGAAAGAGGTTCGGAGTATCGATTCGCCCCGTGCAGAGTGCGCGCCAGTCGGTCGAGGGGGCCGATGTCATCTGCACGGTGACGGCGTCGCCCGAGCCCGTCCTCTTCGGCGACTGGCTCGAGCCAGGACAGCACATCAACGCGGTCGGCACGAGCTTTCCCGGAATCCGGGAGCTCGACGGACCGGCGGTGGCACGCTCGCGGCTGTTCGTCGATCTGCGCGAGGGCGCCCTTGCGCAGGCAGGCGAGTTCCAAATGGCCCGCGACGAGAGGTTGATCGATGACGATCACATCCTCGCTGAGGTGGGCGAGGTGGCGCTCGGACGCGTCGAAGGACGCACCTGTAGAGATGACATCACCCTCTACAAATCGCTGGGCCTCGTCGTCCAGGACCTTGCATCCGCCTACCACGTCTACCGCAAGGCCGAAGAGCAGGACGTCGGCGTAACGTCCGACTTTTAGCAGGCCGTCGTGGAAGTGTAGCGGGCCCGCTAGGCAGGCCGGCTCGCCGCAAACCACGCGAGCACTCGCGGCGGACCTCCGCAACGGAGCGAGGCAACTACGAGATGGTGCCGGAGCGATTGCGCCACTATCGTGACCGGTACGGTCGTACCGGACAGTAAGCCTCGGCCTGTTAACCAAACGTGTGCTGTATCACCGCTCTGCCGACCATACCGAGCTTCTGTCGCATGGTGAAACGCGCCAAGTTCGTCTTGACCACCCCTTCAGTGAACGCACTCTTGCGTGCGTAGTCGATCTTCACGTCTACGATCACCGGGCGGCCGCTGGAAGCGATCTCGAGGGCGGCAGTCAGCCCAGCAAGCCCGCCGCCCACCACGACGGCGTCTGCCTTGTATGTCGAACCCACACCGGCTCCCTATCATCGTCAGCAGCGGCATAGTGGCCGAGGACGCAACGATGGGGCAGCATGGGGGCAGCGTCAACACCTTAGAGCGAGGTCGACATCAGATGTTCCCATCCGTCCTTAGCGCCGTAGCAGTGGCAGCTTCGGCCTTGCCGCCACTGCCAGCCGAGACGACCGAAGTGGAAGCCGGGCCGGAAACGTGCGTCATCGGCCATGGCAACTGGTTCATCACCACCCGCATTGACAGCAATACCGGATCCCGGCGATCGGTTGAAATCGATGGCGAGAGCCAGCAGCGTACCGTCCGCGCTCGCGTGCAACCCCGTCCGGGTGCTGCGCCTGAGGAGATCGACATGCGGGTGCATGAGTCGCCCGTCCATCCACCCTCGGTGGCGGCCGCGGCCGCCCATCTAGGCGATGATGAGCTCGTCCTCGGGCTGGTCGTCGACGATCAACCGATGGCCTACCCGATCCGCTATCTGGCCCCCTATGAGGTGATCAACGTCGTCGTCGGATCGACCGCGCTGGCTCCCACCTGGTGACCACTCACGGGTTCGGGCGTCGTGTACGCCCGTCGTCATGGTGGTCGCGATCTGACGTTC
>Ga0315339_1001773_pt1 | contig 17897 bp, 16 predicted proteins | sample ASW17metaG_FD_204514 | JGI IMG/M metagenome (GOLD analysis project Ga0315339, IMG submission 204514) | Ammonia-oxidizing marine archaeal communities from Pacific Ocean, United States - ASW #17 | ecosystem: Environmental > Aquatic > Marine > Oceanic | place: USA: California | collected 2016-12-05
GGATATTTTTTAGACCCTGAGTCTTGGTAGCTGGGGCAGGAATATATGGGGAGGGAGTGCGGCGATATGGTTTAACCATAAGGCCTTTGGGAGGCTTTGTCCTGCGGCAGCCCCCCGATCCGCAGGCTGGCGGCACCGAGTCTTTTTAGGAGAGGAGATATGCTTCAATAGTAGGGCCTTATTGCCCACTACATAGACTTCGCAACAGAACCGTTTTCACCCAATATGCTCAGGCCGTCCAGCAGTCGTCGGTATAGGCGTCGCGCAGGAAGAGTTTTTTGCGGTAGTCGTCGGCGCCTTCGATCCACTTGGTCGGGACCTCCTGTGTGTAGCGGTGCGGCGGGCCGGCTTCTTTGAAGATGTCGATATTGAAGATGCGATAGGGTTGCGGAGAATCGATTGGTTTGGCTTCGACGGCGTGGAAGATACGGGCGTTGATATAGACCATGCTGCCGGGCTCAACTTCGAGCCGCAGCTCCTCTAATTTGCGTCCGGCCTCGGCGTCGTAGCCGCCCGCCAGCATGCGTTCGGGCGTGGCTTCTGTGGTCGGTGCGACGAGATGGCTGCCGGGGATTACCTTGAGGTTGCGGTCGCCGCGTTTAAAGCCATTTGGATAATAGAGAATCTGGATATAGTATTTGTCGCGTTCGGCATGGTTGATGGGGTTTTTGTGTTTCCAGTGGTGGTGGTCCTGGTGGAAGGGAATCGGGCCGATGCCGCGCGGGGCGAGGTTGAGCGCGGAGTGGCAGAAATGGTAGTCGGGGCCGATCGTCCCTTGCAAAAGCGCGGTGATAAAGGGGTCGTCGATGAGCTGGTGGCCGACGGGGCCGCGATCGTTCCAAGGACGGGCGAAATAGGATTTGGATTCGGCATCGGGTGTGTTTTCGCGCGCGTCGGTATAATCGCGCACATCGCCATTATTATGGATTTCGTCGACTAACTTTTCCCGCCCCTCTTCTTTGAAAACTGCGGGAAAGAAGATATAGCCGTCGTTGTGGAAGGAGTCGAGGTCGGTGGTGGACGGTTTGTTTAGTCGAAATAGTGAATTCAATGGTGACGTATCTCCTCTGTAGGGGCAATAATCTTGTTAGTAACGATAATCGTGCGCTGTCTTCTTTAAGGTTTGAGCTATATCCCCTCTATAATGGCAATAATCTCGTCGAAGCGATAGCTGCACGCCCTAGCCTCTAGTATTTGCGCGATCTACGCCTGGTCTTCTGTCAACTCCAGTGTTCGCCGAGCCCGGTTAGGATCAGGTGTTTGACGGCTCCTTGGTCTTCGCTCTTGAAACGTTTTATGGTGAGCCGTTGCACGATTAGTAGATCCAATCCTAGTGTCGCGGCACGCCGGCACCGGGAACGTCAAAGTAGGTGCGTAGATCGGGGTTTTCGACGATGTAGTCCTTGAGGTCCATCACGACATTCTCCTGCAACTGGATCGTGTGGCCGCCGTCTACCGGCAAGACCACCCCGGTAATAAAAGATGCCTCAGGAGCGCAGAGGAAGGCGACGGCCGCGGCGACGTCTTCGGGTTTACCCATGCGGCGGACGGGGTATTGCAGTTCGAAGAGCCGGCGGCCTTTGCCATTGCCTTCGGCGGCCCACAATTTCTCCAGGTTTTCGGTGAGGATATGGCCCGGGGCGATGGCATTGACGGTGATCCCTACCGGACCGTATTCGACCGCCAGTTGCCGGGTCAGGCCGATAACCGCCGTCTTTCCGACCTCGTAGACCATCCATCCGGCCGCCTGCATCAGGCCGTGCGCCGAGGAGATATTGACGATGCGGCCGACTTCGGTGGCCGGCCGGCCCACAGGTGGGCCCGAAGCCTCTATCGCCGGGATCGCAGCGCGTGCGCCTAGATACAGGGCATCTACTAAAGACGCCATGCCCGCGCGCCAATCGGCGGGTTCAATGTCGACGGCGCTGCCGCGGCCGCCGGCCCCGCTAAAGGCGTTCTGCACCAGGATATCGAGCCGCCCGTATTCTTCGACGGCGCGTGCTACCATGGCGTTGGCGACTTCTTCCTGTACTACATCGCCGAGCATACAGGAGACGGTGCCGCCCACGGCGCGGATGTGTTCGGCATTGGCGTTGGCGACTTCTTCGTTGATGTCGACGATAAGGACCTGTGCGCCGTCGGCGGCCAATTGCCGCGCGATGCCGCCGCCGATTCCTTGTGCGCCACCGGTGACGATGGCTGTTTTGCCTGTTAATTTCCCTTCTGACATGTGTTTCTCCTAGGATGGTGTCGGTCGACGGGATCGAAATAGAGGTCGTCAACCATCATGAAGGAGCGGTCGGGTTTTTTGACCTCCATACCGATATTCTTCCAGATTTTGCAACCTACGGCTCCGGTGTCAAAGTCTTGCGCGAGGCCGGAGGGGTGAGAATGTTGGGTATACTAGGAATAACCGCCGATGCCGAGTAGTTCTTTTGTCTCTTCATCGCAGTCTTGTAAAAGTTTCGCGGTTAGCCCGTCGGCCGGCGTTGGGCCGCCGTGTGGGGATTTGCGCAGCCAGGTTGGGGTGTATCCCAGAATCAGCATGCGCCGTTTTTTGCGCAGGGTCGGCATGGCTCGGTGCCAGAGGTTGCCGTGGATCATTACCACGCTGCCGGCTGGTACGCGCAAGACCTTCTCGCCTTTGATCGATTCGAAAATCTGGTGGTCGGGATGGCGGTCGAGCCAGGTGTGCGAGCCGGGTACGATACAGACTGGGCCGGTGTCGTCGCAATGTCGTCGAGATAGATCAGCGCATCGATGGCGTGCGGCTGCGAAAACCAGGGCGGTAGCGGTTTGCTGACGACGCGCATATGCTGGTGCCAGTTCGTCTCTTGTACTTCGGCGCCGGGAAAGCTGATGCGGGCGGTCAGGCCGCGCAGCCGGACTAATGGTCCCATCATCGCCCGGCAGACCGAGAGTACGGGCGAGTACTTTAGCAATTCGAGAAACTCCGGGTCTTTGTCCATTAGGTGACGCAGGATGATGCCCCAGGAGCGGTCTTTGGGCCGATTCTTGCGGTGGCGGTCCCACTCGGCGGCTTCGAGTGTATCGGTTGCCTCTTGCAATCGTGTGAGGGCCTCGCCCTGGAAAAGCCGTTTGCGGATGAGATAGCCCGAAGCGGCGAAGTCTTGTAGTTCTTCGGGGGTGGCGTGCACTTCGAATTCGGGTGGGTAGTGCAGGTCTTCGTGGCGGTTTAGGACTTGGTAGGCGATTTTATGGCGGTTTATTGGCATGTTATTCCTTTAGTTGGCGCTGGTGCGTACGGCCCGTTCGCGGGGTGCGAGCTCCGGGTATTTTTAGTCCCCCGGGCCGTCGCCCCTCGGGTCGTCTTCACGACCACTCCCCCGACCGCTCCCGGCCAGGCCCTTTTACCACCACCCCGCCCAGAGAAACGCCCTGCGTCGCACCCCGCGAACGGGCCTTGGAAACTATGGGGGAATTTCTATGGAGTTATATGGGGTGATTGGATTGTTGGTAATAAACTAAGAAAATGGTCCTATGGTTGTATTTTTTGGGTATTTGTTCATGAGGGGTTGTCGCCTTCGAATACGCGGCGCATGCTTTCGGTGAGTTGGCCCGACTCCGCTATGCGCTCGACCCAATGGGTGGGTGTGCCTTCGTTCCACCGGGCGGGCTGCTCATCGAGGTCCGGGGTGCGGTAGGCCATTAGCAGGCCCCAGCGGGTCGGCGCGTCTTGGGCGCGGTGGCCGACGTGGTGCGGCATGTGGTGCACGAAGGAGACCATGCTGCCCGGCGGTAGCGACAGATGTTTGATCTTAAGCGGTTCGCCGGTGAAAGCGTGGATTTTTTCGCGCATCCAGCCGGCCTGGATCTGCTCGTTGTATTCGGTGCGGGCGCCGTCCCACAGATAGGGGATGCGGTAGAGGTGGGCGCCGGGCATGACCGACAGCTCGCCGCCGCCGTCTGCGGCCCCCATGCCCTCGGGGTAACAGAGAGTGCGCACGCACTGGAGCGGGAAGAAGTCGGTGGTCAGCGATTGGCTGCTGCCGATGGGGTCTTCGACTTCGCGTTGGCCTTTGTTGCGATAGGGGTGCGCGTGCCAGCGGCGGCCGCGCGAGCCAGGGATGCGGTTGAGCGTAAGTACGTGGTCGATGAGGAAGCGTTTGCCGAGCAGTTTGGCGAAGAGTTGCATCATCTGCGGGTGGTCGGTGGCGATGTCGAGTATGAAGTCGTCGTAGGCCAGCGGGAAGTACTCTGGCATCATGCCCTGCCAGGTAAAACCGTCAGGGGCTAAGGCGGGGTCGAAGAGGCCTTGGTAGTACAGGTAGTCGCGGAAGCCTTGCGGCTGAAAGGCCATTTGCTCCGAACCGCCGCAACACGATTGCAAAAAATCCGCGGTAATTTTCTCCGGATCGGGTTCGGCTATGCCGCGGCTTTTGTAGTCGACGGCGCACCAGTCGGTGCCGGTGACGACGCCGTCGTTCATCGCCTGGATTTTTTGCAGGCTCTTCTGCCACTGCGCGCGGCCGGCGTCGGTGAGAATACCCTCCCAGACCCAGTAGCCTTCGCGCTCGAAAAAGGTTCGATCGAAGGCGGCGAGGACTTCCGGACGAAGTAGTTCGACGAGTCGTCCGGAGATTGTATCGTTCAAAGGTGGGTTCGGACCACGATGCCCGAACGCAGCAGAGGTCCATGCTGACAGCAAAACGGGTTCAAGCGATCAGCATGACGAGCAAAGTCTATCCGTTGTCCACCAAGCAAAAGAGTAGGACATAGAACAAAGCGATAGCCGGCCAGCAACCAATGGGGTATTAAGTCTTCCATGCGAGCATTTTTTCTCGCTATGCGGACTAATAGATAGCTATTGGGCGCATGGTAAAACCCGCGGTCGCACCCTTGATTTTGTTGGTGGTTGCCATGTAGGTGAATTCATAGACGTTTTCGCGCGCCAAATCCTCAAGATAGTGAAATTCGCCGATGTGCACACCTTGCTCTACTAAGAGGTACTCATGTACCGGATTAGGGCTGGTCGCTCCTTCGGGCAAGCTCTGGTATTGCTCTAACCCGGAGGTATCAGAACCGATCATGATGGCGCCTTTTTGTTCGACCAACCAGCGGGCGGCCGGCAACTGTATCCCCGCTGAATCATGCTCGTCCAGTTTTTCGTGATCGGAGCCTGTTTCTGCCCAATAGCGCAACGCACCTGTGCGGATTAGTACCACGTCGCCAAACTGCAGCTCAGTATGTTGTCGCTTCAGAGCGCCCTGTAAGTCTTCGACTGTTATGGTGTATTTAGACGGAAGTGCATCCACCCCCTTGAAACCTGCAACATCAATTAATATGCCGCGAGCGATGATGGGCGGGATGGTTTCAGCACCGCTTTTACGCACACCCCAATCACCACCCCAATCGTCCTCAGCAAAGCCATTATACCAGTGGCGGTCTTCGCCGACAACTATATGCGCAAGTCCATCAATTTGAGTTGCGACATTGTCGTTGATAAATACTGCACACGAGTGAAAAGCGGTACCTGAGGCGTTGTTCTCGTGCGTTGGAAGATAAGCGGGTAGATCGCCTTGCTGCCTGACTCCGTTCGGTGAGCGAAAAGTCATGATCTCTCCAGGTGAGTGACCAGGCCATTTGTAGGATTCTCGGCTATAAAGAATTCCGAGATCGCGTATCTCCCCCTGTTGAACAAGCGATAGAGCCGATAGGACGCTAGCCGGGGTGATTTCGTTTAGCGATCCAACTTGGTCGTTTTCGCCCCAGACCCATCCCCAACCCTGTCCTTTTTTCCAGGCCAGTGGTTCGGCACCGACAGCTACGGTCATGATGGTGGTGGACAGAAGCAGTGTTAACACAAAACGAGTATGCATAATCTCTCCTTAGCGGTGCATGAGTCCCGCGCGCGTGACTACGGATCAAGGTCTTAGCCCCCGGCAACTACTGCGAAACGCCGAACGCTGCTCAGAATATTTGCCAATCTATGTTGGCAATAGCAACAAGAGTATCAACGGATTGCTATTGGCCCGGCCGGCTCGAGATATTTGCTTTCAAAGTACGGCCAATCTGCAGAATTGTATACGCAAATCATATCACAAAAGCAAGCACCTTAGATAAACTTGACCACGACCAATAACACGATGGCGATCATCAAGACGGTCGGCGCTTCGTTGAGGACGCGGAAGTACTTCTCGCTCTTTTGGTTGTCGCCGCGTTCGAAGGCCTTGCGTTGCGCAGAGAGCATACCGTGCACCGCGCCCATGGCGAGGACTAGGACCAGCTTGGCGTGCATCCAGTAGCCGGTGCCGGGGGCGCCGGCGCCGGTGGTGATGATCAGTAGGATGCCGGTGATAAAGGCGATGATCATCGCGGGGTTCATAATGACCTTGAGCAGCCTGCGCTCCATGACCTTGAAGGTCTCGTCGGCTTCGGAACCGGGGGTGACCTGGGTATGGTAGACGTAGAGGCGCGGTAGGTAGAACATGCCGGCCATCCAGGATATGATGAAGATGATGTGGATGGCTTTGAGCCATAGATAATACTGGCCTAGGAATTCGCTCATCGGGTGGATCTCCTCTGTACGGTGGTGATCAGTCTGGCGTTATGCGGTGCCGAGAATGCGGGTCACGGGAAATGTCTGGACGCTGTGATTTCTAAAGGATCATCGCCGGGTAGCGCGAAGTGTCGGGTATAGAACTCTGCCTTGCACAGGCCGGACTGGTCGCGCATAGTATAGAGTTCTTGGCGGGTCAGCGGTTGGTCGAAGGGCTGCGGCGTGTTATGTGAACGGGCCAGTCCGCAGGCGCCGGAAAAGGCATCCCTTATGCGTTGGCCGTGCCCGGACAAGAGCGCCGAGGGTATTTCGTCCGGCGCGAAATAACGCAACTCCAGCACCTCTTCTACCTGGCCTTGCAATTGGCCCCCGACAGGGCGCGCGGCGAAACAGGACGCGTGTGTGGCGAGGCCGTTCCAACTGTGCTGTCGGTGGTACAGGCCGATCAGATACGATAGCTCGATGTGCAGGCCGGTCTCCTCCAAGGTCTCGCGCACGGCCGCCTGGGCCATGGATTCGCCGTCCTCCACCGCTCCGCCCGGCAGGCACCAGACTTCGAAGTCCTCGCGTTTGGTGAGCAGGATCTTGCCATCGTCAATCACGGCGGTACAAGCGCCCATATTGATCAATTCAAGCACCTTTCTTCTTGTAGGCGCGCACGGTCTCCAGAGCGGTCCCGTGCAGCGCCTTAATGGTGCTGTCATCTAGATCGATATCGATCGCGGGTATGGTCCTAGATCGGCCGATAAAGAGCGTCGCGTAAAAGGTGCAGGCGGCCAGATAGGAACCGGCGAGGTTAGGGTGGCTCTGGTCCTTGTCGTGCAGGACGATTTCGGGATGCGTCGCCAGGCAGTGTTGCCAGGCGAGGCCCGCGGGCACAACGGTTGCGGCCAACTCGCGCCCTACTTGCGTATAGGTTTCGCTCAAGGTCTCTTGCGTTTCGGGGGCGTTCTGGCGCGCCCAGGTCATATAGAGCACGGTCTGCGCCCCGGCTTCTTTAATGGCGGTGTCGAAATCGCGGATATTCTCCGCGGTGCGCGTGGGGTTTTTGACCGGCAAGGTGCTCTGTTCCTGCAATACGACATAATCTCGACGTGACGCCTGCATGCGTTGTTGCGCCTCACCCTTATTGAGGTGCGTGCGCAGGGGAGCGCCGTTGACGCTGATCAACTCGTGTTCGAACACGCCTTTATTTCCGGCGGAAGTTAATTGCGCCACCAGTTCGGGCAAGTTGTTGCGGGCGGTGAAACTATTGCCGATGAAAAGGGCGCGGTGGATGTTTTTGGCCATGGTCCGTCCTTTGTTAAGCTAGGCCCTGCTCAACATAAACACCGTCCCGTACCGCGCCAAGTCTTTGCGGAGTTTGACACATTCTGGGCCCTGTGTTATAAAAGGACCGCTCGTTCCTATTTATCCGGAGAAAAGACCATGCAGCGCTTTTTGGGCATTACAGTACTCGGCGATTTTATCCTCAATGAAGGCGTCGAGGGCGTGCTCGACAATTTGGAAAAGTGTGGAGCCACGGCCGTGGCCTGTAACCCCACGGTAACCGCGCCCAGCGATGAGGGGGAAGGCTCTTACCAACCGCCGACCGACGCCGGCAGCAGCCCGCGGCTTTTTGACCGGCCGCTGTGGGGCAAACGCGGATTATGGGTGCGCAGCGGCGCCAGTTACCAACCCGAGGAGGAGTTTTATCGCGACACGCCCTACCCCCCGCGCAAAGTCAATGACCTGACAAAAGAGCACGGGCATATCATCGGTGAATTCGTCGACGGCGCGATCGCACGGGGTATGGAAGTGTATTTTCAGGTTGACGCGACGCGGCCGCCGGGGCTGCGCGAAGAAGATATGCCGCGCCTGCCCAATGGCGAGTTGCCGCACAATCGCATGGCCGAGTCCGGGAGTTTGGCCAGCCCGGCGATCCGTTCGTATATCCGAGCTTATGTGCGCGATCTGTTTAACGCCTATCCGCAAATCAGCGGACTGCGACCCGACTGGCCCGAATATCCTTGCTACAAACTCGACGAGGCCTTCCAGGACTTTGGTCCGAATGTGCGCGTTTGGGCAGAGGAGCGCGGTTTTGACTATGGCCCGATGCAAGAGGGGGTCGCGCGGTTCTACGATTTTTTACACGGTGGCTTGAAGAACGAACACTTGGCGGATTGGGCCAGCCCGGAGCGCGGTCGCTTCGCGTTAGTCAACGGCCTGCGCGACGCGCCGGGCGTGGCGCAGTGGCTGCAGTTGAAGTCGGCGCTTTCGGTGGATTTGTTGCGCGAGTGGCGCGCGGCGCTGACGGCCTACGGTGGCGAAGACAAAAAACTTTCGGCCAATGCCTTTATGCCGCCACTGACCTTGTTCACCGGTTTTGATTTTGCCAGTGCGGCGCGCTTTTGCGATGCGGTCTCGCCTAAGCTATACACCATGCACTGGTCGGCGATGGTCGAGTTTTGGGGGCGAGTATTGCTGGAGCGCAACGAAGGGCTCGATGAGACGTTGCTGGTGCGCACCTTGGCGCAGCTCTTTGATTTGGGAGATGCGATTGACGCCGAAGGCCTGGACGACTACGGCTACCCCGACAACGACGAGCCGCATCCGGTGCCCGATGGGTGCCAACTGCGCAAGATCGCCCAGGTGCAGGCGGCGGCGGGCAAAGGCATGGCGGTCACGCCCTTGGTGCACGGCTATGGGCCTTTGGACGATTTCATGCGGCGCTTTCGCCTGGTGACCAATAGTGAGGTGGACGGGATGTGGATCAACCGCTACGGCTATTTGGGCGACGATAAGATCGAGGCGATCGGAAAAATCAATCAAGGACTTTGAGCCCTGGCTGACGAGTAAAACGCGCAAGAACAGCTCAATTAGGAGTTGGTCGCGTTGCGCTGGGAAGTGGCGCTCTTGCGGGCAAAATTGGATGTGCGCCACGAACGCACGACCGACCTCGAACACGTCGTCTTTATTTTATCCTTTCGGGTCTGATACCCGGCTGCTTGCAGCGCAAATTCGCGTATAGCCGACTCGATACCCCGCAGCGTGCTGCGGGGAGGCTTCATTTGAATCTCCCCATAACGGGACAGCGAAGAGTTGAGATGGGAAAGACCGCAACCCCATATCAGCTAGTTGGGGCGCAGTGCGCCCCGGCGACCGCTCAGCGCGATTTCAGGTAGTGGCCGATGCGCTGCAGCCCTTCTTCGATCTTGTCGACGTCGAGCGCGTAGGAAAGCCGCACCCGGTCCGGCGCCCCGAACCACTCGCCCAAGTAGGTAACGGTATTGTAGCGCTCGTAGAGATCCCAGACGAAGTCTTCGGGGTCTTCCACTTTGGGCATGACGTAGAAGGCGCCTTCGGGTTTCCACAACTCCAACCCCAGATCGAGCAAGCCTTGGTAGATTAGGTCGCGGCGCTGGCGCCAGACTTCGAGCTGTTCTTCGATAAAGGAGACGGGCACGCTCGTCGCCGCCAGGGCCATTTCCTGGCCGAGGATATTGGTGTTCATGGAGGTGTGCGTCTTGATAGCGATCGTCTGCTGCACGAGTTCTTGGTCGAGCGACCACAGATAGCCGACGCGGAAGCCGCACATGGCGAAGGTCTTGGAGAAGGAGTTGATCGTAACGACATGCGGGCCGGCGATCAGGTAGTTTTCGCGCACGTAGATCAGGTCTTTATAGACCTCGTCCGAAAGTACGTAGACGCCCAGTTCACTGGTGATTGTCTCGATTTTTTTCAGCGTGTCGATGGCCTCGACCCTGCCGGTGGGGTTGGAGGGCGAGTTGATGATGACGGCCTTGCAGTCTGGCACTTTGGCGGCGAAATCGTCAAAGTCGATGAGCCCGTCGATGGCGTCGGTGTAGACCGGCTCCATGCCGGCGAAACGTACGATGTGCGGGTAGGAATAGTAATAGGGGCGCGCTAGAAGCACTTTATTTTTTTGCGGGTCGCCGCGGCGGGCGATGGCGCGCAAGACCAGGTCGAGCGCTTCGGAGGCGCCGTTGGTGACAATAAAGCTGTCGGCCGTGGAGCTGGGATATTGGTGGGATAGGGCCTGGCGCAACTCGCAGGTGCCCTGGATTAGGCCGTATTTGAAGTCGCGGTAGTCGGGTAGGATCTTGTAGACGGCGTCCGGCGGGGGCAGGTCGGGTTGGCCGGAGCCGAAGGAGATGATATCCTCGCCCTGCACGCCGATAAAGAGCGCGGGGGAGAGCTGTACTTTACCCATGGTGTCCTTTTCTGTGTATATTGGTGAAGTTATTTTATGAAAGTACAATAAAAGTACAATAAGGGTGGAATAGACACCAGTGGGAAGGATGTAAGGGGCGGACGTATCAGGGCACATCGCGATCGGCCACTACTCGTCATGGGTGTATTTTTATGTCGGTAACTTTACAAAGCACCATCTCTCGCAACCCCGACTATGTCACGAACGAGATAGACGGGAGTCTTTCCATGATGAGTCTTAACACAAACGCATTCCACGGAATCAATGCGGTGGGCGCGGCGATCTGGGGTTTTTTGGCGAAGCCGGCCAGCGTTGAAGCTATCAATAGCATGACCAGTCTATCATCGCGTTCTCCCTTATCCCATTCACCAAGGGTATGAATTAATAGGGGTACTTTTATGGCTGCATCATAAAAACACATTTTTAAGTTCAGTCCGTGTTTGCCGAGCATGTCGCCATGATCTGATGCAAAAATAATCATGATATCTTCTTCATGGCCCAATACTTCTATTTTTTCAATCATCTTACCGATATAGCGGTCGGCGTAATTTATCGAGCGGAAGTAATCCGTACGAAGGTTGATATACGAATTAATTTTTCTGTCTGTCCCGGTTCCTGTGACAATTCCGGATCTTCGGCGTATGTCCCTTCAAGATCGAGTCCTGAGCTATAGGCATTTTTTTATTTATTTTCATAAAGGCGATTATCTGCCGCAGCGATGGTGTTGAGGCCACATCTTTTTCGCTCGATTCAAGGGACGCAAGGTCTTCAATGGACGGCCGTTCCACATCGTCAGACACTCTAAATCATTTCAGTTTACACGATAATTATATTAGAGACTATTTTGGATTTGTCTTGCTTATAGGATCCTACTGATCCTTGTATATGATGACGGGAAGTGTTCTATGTCCAGAAGGAATTATACGGATGAGTTCCGGGGGGTTTTAATTTTAATTCTAATGTTTTCTATGGGCTGCAAGAACAGCACAGGTAACATTCACGGCCCTTCGTTTGGGGCTCTGCATTCAGAAATTATCATCGGCACAGGCATTAATATGGATGCCTCTGTCGAGGGGTGGGTCAAATACCAGCATCAACCAGAGTATTTTGAAGCAGTCAAGGATGCTGGATTTCAAAATGTAAGGTGGTTTATCGATCCTAGTGCCAATCCTGCTCACTGGGAAGGCATGATAAAAGACGCTATAGAGAGGGATCTCATTGCCGCCCCTGTCCTATGGGCCGATGGCAACTGGAGTCCAGCGGAATTTGCAGCTTACTGGGAAAAATTTGCAATCTACTATAAAGACTATGCCAATGATAAACTCATTTTTGAACTCCTGAACGAACCAGATGGTATCGGAATAGAAGACAAAGATCGAGCCATGGGACTTATAAATGCAGCCATTCCCGCTATAAGAAAGAGTAATCCTAATCGCATCCTCGCTATTGGTGGACCCGGTTTAAACGAAGCCGAAAACCTTATACACTATGTGACTCCTGAGTATCTGGACTATCAATTAGAGGATGGGTCGGGATTCATAGAAGATCAAAACATTGTTGGTGTCTTTCACATGTATCTCCCTTATTACTTTTCACATTATCACAGCTCCCATCTTAACGTTGGTTGGAAGGATATTGTCACAAATAAATTAGAACAAGCTGTTTCCTGGTCGAAAAGATGGAAGAAACCCGTATTGTTGACAGAATGGGGAGCATGGGGTCCACCATGTAGCTTTGACGAAGATTATTACGCCTATCTTAAGCACATCGTAGATGAATGCACCAGGCTTGAGATCGAATGGATCTATTACTGTGGATACATGAACAATCAATGGGCCTTTTCCATATTGAATACAGACACTGGCTGGAATCAGCAAGCCCTGGATATTCTAACAGGAGTAAAGGCAGATTCACCTCCTCCTCTCTCACCACTACTCAATTCAGAATTTAATGCAGGTACATGGCAATGGAAAACTCGAGGTGCCGTAAAAATATCTGACACCTTTACAGCGGGGCTTAGCGGAAACAGAGCTCTTGAAATAGAATTTCAAGATACTTCCGATGCAGCAGTTTATCAAGAAAATTTGGGAGATGAAATGGGCCGGAAGGAATGGAGTGAATGTAGTAGATCACTCATATCCCTTACCAAAAACAAGACATATCAAGTCTCATTTATGGCAAAATCATCCGGTGATTCAGGTTCCATCAAAGTAGGTCTGGAATATAAACCTACCAATAATGAGATTTGGACATCCGAAGCGTTCACCGTCACCAGTAAAGCGGAAGAATACACGCTCAGTTATACTCCAACCAAAGATATTGAGAATCTTCGATTCCTAATTCTTTCCAATTCGAAGAGGCAGACACTGTATATTGACAAAATAGAGCTGAAAAAAACCTACTGAGTCTTTTAAATGAGGCAGACTAAGAGAAGAACATCACATGAAAGAGCCGTTAAATTGAACAGCGGATCTCTAAATATCTTATTTGATCGACATCTACAGGTACGCCCGTTCTTACGGTCTGTCAAAATTTAGGAAAAACAGCGGGAAACCCTGATGAGTGGAAATATTGGGCAACGAGATCTGATTTCGCCTATCCGTTCTGATGGGCTCTTAGCATTCGTGTTGCTCTAGTCGTGAGATGAACGGTGCGGAGGTCGTTAGATCCTTTGTTGTCGCGTTGGGTGATTATGCGCTTATCGAGGTCCACATCTTTCCACAATAGAGCCGTCATTTCTCCAACTCTTAGCCCTTCATCATGGAGAAACATGACGATCTATTCCTCTTCAGTTAGCAGTTTCTCAAGTAATCGGTCAATCTTTTCAGAATTTAGGGCATCGGAAACATGCTCCACGATGCGCTTACGGCGAATATTGGGGGTAGGCGGTGTCGAGAGAAGCTGATATTTCTGCGCCCACTGGAGGATAGTGTTGAGTGTGGCTAGATAATGCTTGCGGGTTGAAGTACTTGATGCCTGCTCTTGTTTCAGCAACAGTTGCTCGACTACGTTGAGGTGATCATCTGTATTTGTAGGGTTCCCCAAGGCTTCCTGAACCGCTTACTGATGAACATGTTGGCTATCCACGTCAGGAACTCCCAACCTATAGTAGCCCAAGGTAGTCTGAGCTACGGCTAATGATGGTAATTGATCGTTTATTAGGGATTTGAACCGAAGCGGAGAATTCGCCTCAAAAGTATCCAGAGCTCTGTGGCTATTTCTTCAGCAGCGTGCCGCATTACCGCTTGCGTGGTCCTGCGATACCGTTTCCCGCCGATCCTCCAATAGAGTGACCAATTTGACCCTTCAGTCCTTTTATGTGCGGTCACTCCCCCAATGCGGAATTTTTCCATATTTGCCCTTCATGGTGACAAATCGTTGGACAAATGCATAAAAACGTCCACATCTGTCCACAAACCGATGTGATATGGAGAACGATTTAACAGCTGTATATGACTGCTAAAGCCATATTTTATCGCGTTTTAATTGACAGACTTTGCGGCAACGCTCGTCTCTTCGTGCGTGGTTGCAAAGTGCACCGGCGAAAAGGCCTCTCCCAGCAATGTTCCGCTCCCGGACAGTTGTTCGCGGAAACGCTGGAGCAAGCTCTTGCTCTGGCGGCCATTCTCAAGCCTACTTGGCCAGCACCATCGTGCGTGTTAGGTCATGGCGGCCGGTGCTGAGCCTGTACAGATAGACCCCGCTGGCCACGGCCCGGCCCGCATCGTCCTTGCCATCCCAGGTGACCGCGTGTTGACCGGCTACCTGCACTTGCTCGACTAGGTGACGCACGCGTTGTCCGAGCAGGCTGTAGATTTCCAGGGCTACCGGCGCCCGTGTCGGCAGCTGGTAAGCGATTGTCGTAGACGGGTTGAACGGGTTGGGGTAGTTGGGTGCGAGTGAGAAGTTGGCCGGCAGACTTTCTTCGGCGAGAACCGCCGTCGCCACTGTATCGATGACCGCGAAGGTGCCCGCCGGGGCGGCCGTTAGGCCATTGGTGAGGCCTATCAGGCGGATCGAATAATCGCTGCCTACGGGCAGGTTCGGGTCGATCTCCCAGTTCAGAGCGCTAAAGGCGGGCATGGTGTCGAGCACCGCGACCAGCGCATCCCCGCGGTACAGCTCGACGGCTACGTCGCTGTCGATGTTGGTGTCCCAATACACGAAGTGTTCTAGGCCGCGCTGCAACTGGGCGCCCGCCTGTGGGGTAACCAGCGCCATGGACGGGGCGGCTGTGGTGAAGCTGCTCACCGGGGACCAGTCGCTGTCACCGGCGTCGTTGCTGACGCGTGCACGCCAGTAGTACTGCGTCTGATCGTCTACGGCTTCCAGGGTAAACAGGGCTTCGGGCAGGGCTGTCGCATCGACGAGCAAGTCGGTGAACTCGCGGTCGCGGGCCACCTGCAGGGCGTAGTCGCGCACGTAGCCGCGCGGCGTCCAGCGCAGCACGACGGGCAAGGCCTGGTTGAGGATAGCACGGTCTATGGGCTCGACCAATATGGGTGTCAGCGCGAGCGAGAGCAGGTCCGGGTGGCCTATAATGAATTCGCCGGGCTGCGATATCTGTGCGACGAGGCGGCCGGTCACGGCGTTGTGGCTGGTGGCCAAGGGCAGGAACAGCCCGCTACCCTCCATGCGGCGATGCAGCACCACGGCCTCTTCTGGCCTGGGGATCGCCAACGCGGCGGCGTCGAAACGCAGCTCGCCGGAGAAAGCCTGGAGGCCCTGTTGCGCGAGCACGAAACGCTTGGGCCGCACTAGCGGCGCCTTGCCGAAGAACCGGGGCGCCGCCGGGGCGTAGTCGTAACGTGACAGGGTTACCTCGTTGTAGCCGTCCCCGCTCAGTTCGCCTAGGCGCAGCTCGGCGCCCACAGCCACTCCGTCCTGGGTGAAGGCGTAGATATTGTCGGTAAGCAGCTCGAACTCGGTAGTGACCGCCGCCGCTGTGGGTGGGTAGGGGAAGCGCAACGCGCGATAGCTCGACATCCCTTCGATGTCGAACCACAGGCGGAAGACCTCTTCGCCGTCCGCGTTGACTTCGGTGGCGACCGGGCCACCCCGGTTGCTGGCGGTGCCCCAGCCGATAAGGGTATTGCCGTTGGGCAGGCGTTGCGCGCTGCCGCGAAAATTGCCTAGCACGGGCTCATCAGGAATGTGCTGCCATACCAGCGTGGCGACCATGCGTTCTTCGTCGAGCTGGTACTCGACGGCCCGCGCGGTCTGCTCGGTGCGTACGGGCGTATTGTCGTAAAATAGGATATGGCCGTTGTCGAGGCGGGAGATATGGTGCAGTCCGCGCGCGTGTTGCGACGGCTCAATCCCCTCAAAAATGAATTGGTTGTTCTTGCCGCCGAAACGCCAGATAATCTCGCCGGTCTGGCGGTTGATCTTGGTCAACTCCGATAGACTGTTGAATGTGGCAAGCAGATGCCCATCGTGGTCGAGCGCGACGGAATTGACGTGTACAGGATCGAACGCGGCGCGCGTGAAATTGTCCACGACGGCATCGGTCAGCTCGAAGTGGTCCGCGGAACGCCATTCGAACACCACATTGCGGTCACTGTCCTGCTCCTGAATGATCGAGGTGGCGACCATTGCCCGCGGATGCCCGCCGAGGTGGCTCAGATCCCTGGGCTCCAGATGGTAGCTGATCATCAGGGCATGACTGTTGGGCAAAAGCACGAAGTCGTGTGACTCGGCCGTATAGCCATTTTTCATCCGCCACGTATCTACGACTTCGAAGTCAGGGCCGAGCACGACGTGCTCCGCATCGCCGCCGCCGGTGAAGGTGTAGTGGTTGAGGAATTGTGCGTATGATAGATTACCATTGGGTTGCACCTTGAAGTCAGACGAATAGTCGGTGACCAGATCCTTAAAGAAAAACGGCGTACCGTCGTTGTTCAGCATCATGATATAGAAGCCAATATCGTCGTGGCGCTGCGCCACGTTGAGAAAGATGAAGCCTGGGGCGGTCTCTCCCAATACCTCAGTGCGGACCGGGGGGAAGTCGGCAGGTAGCTGCGCTGGCGCGGCGTGAGCGGTCAGTGCCAATAGGGTGATAAGCAGCATTTTCATTGAAATTCCTTTGCGGATCGTAGTGGCAAGAATGAACATTGCGTGTATCAATGGAGCATCAGTGTTCGCCGCGTAGCAACGAATTTGGCTCCGGACTCGGATTGCGCCTCTAAGCGCAATAGGTAAACGCCCGACCCGCCGAGTTGCTTATCAAGCCGGATTTCGTGGCGGCCGGCGGAAAAGTGTTGCCTGGGCAAGCGCAACGATAGCTGCCCGAGCATATTGTAGACCGCCAGGTTAACCAGACTGGCTTCCGGCAGCGCGAAGGCGAGGCGCGTGCTGCCGTTGAATGGGTTCGGATAGGCCGGCGCCACTTCGAATCCGGGCGCGTCAGCAGGCGCACTGGGCCCGGTGACCGAAGTTGGCTGCTGATCCAGCCGTCGAAGCGACACCGAATCCACGTATACCGTAGTGGCGGCGGAGCCCAGCAGCATGTGCAGCTCGGCGCTGAAGGTGGTCGTCTCCTCCATCGTAAAACGGTGCGCGAAACGCTCGGGCTGTGGGCCGAGCAGCAAGTAGCCCATGTCGGTGTAGCGCACACAGGGCGGACACGGTCCCGCGATGCTGACCTCCATGATATAATCCGTCTCGGCGCTGGCGACGAAACGAAGCTCGTATTCGCCGTCGCGCTCCAGTGCCAGCGACTCCTGCTCTAGGGTGACGTGCCAGGGACTTTCGCTGCCCTGCTTGATCTGTACGGCCAGCCCGCCCTCGGGATGTTCTATTACCTGCGCGCGCGCCGGATCATTGACCGACAGCTGCCAGTTGTCCGTACCGCCGGAAAAGCTTCCGTTGACGATCTGGTTGCCGCCACGCCCCGGGAAGTGGTTGACGAAGGTGTGCAAGGCGGACTCGGCGCTCTCGCGCCCCTGCTCGTCGATGGCCGTGACCTTGATCGAGTATAGAGCTGAGGCCGACAGGTCGGACGGCGCGAGGAATATTGAGCGCTCTTCGGTCGTGGCGATCAGGTCGCCCGCCCGCCACCCGCCGCCGCCGTAGACCCGATAGTGATCGACATCGGTCGCGCCAAAACGCTCGAAGACCAGATGCACACCTTCCGGCCCGGGTTCGACCGTCAGGTGCGGGGCC
>Ga0315339_1001777_pt1 | contig 17846 bp, 24 predicted proteins | sample ASW17metaG_FD_204514 | JGI IMG/M metagenome (GOLD analysis project Ga0315339, IMG submission 204514) | Ammonia-oxidizing marine archaeal communities from Pacific Ocean, United States - ASW #17 | ecosystem: Environmental > Aquatic > Marine > Oceanic | place: USA: California | collected 2016-12-05
TATTACGATTCTTTTGAGGGGCAAATAGATAAAGAGGGAAACATTAGTGTCGTATTTAATGTCAATGCTCTTACTGGAAAAGGTGTTCCATTGCCGATAATCTTTACAGGAACTATAGACGCACTCCAAATAAAAGGAAGGTTCGATGATTATTTTGAAATGATTATCCAGTTTAAAAAAGAATAATCTGTAATGTGAACTTTTTCCTTCTAATCACAAGGATCACGCCAACTAAAAACCTCCCTTTCCCCCCGTTATTTTCCCCCTTAATCCCGTATCGGTATTGTGGTAGGGTAATTAATATGATTTGTATTAGAGCAGATATCCCAAATGACTTATCTCTAATAGATGATGAGTTAAAAGCAATTTACCATAGTACAGATACGGTGTGTTTTTATATATTCCAAACACGAGAAAAGAGAAATGAATTTATGGAGAGAACACAAGGAATGAAGAAGACTGAAAGAGAAGAGGTATACAAAGAATATAGCTAATTCTTTTCTCAACATTCCTTGTGGTTGGTGGTAGGATAAATTAATGATACTCTCAATAGATCACATTGTTCTAACTGTTAAAGATATGAACAAAACAATTCTATTTTATCGAGATGTGTTAGGTATGACATTACATTCTTTTTGCCCAAAAGGAACAACAGAAAAAAGACATTCTCTAAACTTTGGCAATCAAAAAATAAATTTACATCAATCTGATTCCCCATATAATCCTCATGCTGGCAAACCTTTGCCTGGAACTGCCGATATTTGTTTTTTAAGTTCAGTGTCTCTAGACAAATGGAAATCAATTTTTATAAAAAATAATATTGTAGTAGAAGAAGGACCAGTTCAAAGAACCGGAGCTACAGGAAATATTCTTTCATTATATGTAAGAGATCCTGATATGAATTTGATTGAAATATCTAATAAAAATTAATGAGAATGCTCAAAAGAACAACCACCTAATCACAACGATCACGCCAACTAAAAACCTCCCCTTTCCCCCCGTTATTTTTCCCCTTAATCCCGTATCGGTATTGTGGTAAGGTGATCGTGATGAAAAAACTTTTAGGGATCGTTTTTCTGGTTTTGTTTATTACAAGCCATGGTCAAGCAAAAGTAAAATCTAAAGATATTAATTTTGCAAATGCTTTTTATGAAGATTCAATTCAATCTTGCTCTGCAACGGGCTCTGCAACATTTTCTTCACAGTATACTATCAATAAAGTTGAAGGTTTAATTGGGTATGATTGGCATGCTGACCACCATGCAAACAGCAACTCACGTGATGTTTTTCATGAAGCCATTACAGATCCAATTAAAATGCTTATGGTGGCAACACACAATGCAATTGGTAATGACAACCAAGACAATATTAAAATTGCTAAAAACTTATTAATAGATTTGGCTAAAGCAGATACTTTGTATGACAGTATTGGTTATCACGAAGTACAAAAGAAACCTCTATGTTATGCAGGACGTGGAGATGTTAATGCACCCTGTTGGTATCATGAGTATGAATGGGCTAGCCAAGTGTTTGCAAATTACATGATTAGTGCATTGTGGTTAAGAGATGAATTGAACGAACAAGAGTTTAAAATTGCAGACCAGTATATCAAAAAAATGTACAAGAAGTTTCTACAGCCAACAGAATTTCAGAAAAAAGAGCAAGGTTTCTATGCTATGGCTAATGGTGGTACAGCAATATTGGTTTATGCATCTTGGACAAACAATAAGAAACTTGCCGCAAAAGAAATAAACTTTAGATTCAAAGAAATGGATAAAATGTTTTATGAAGATGGCTATATTAACAACAATTCATTCAGAGGAGTAAGGGCACAATGGTATCACTCATATGGTTTAAACTCTGCACTTGGTTACGTGTATATCGCTAAACTATGGGGTGCCGAAATACCGAAAAAACTGTACAATAAATTAGTTAAAGCATCAAAGGTATCAAACTTGGCAATAACTGACTATGAGACTTTTAGAAGCAGACCTTTCACAGGAACTAATACTAATATAACAGAAGATCCAAAAGACGCGAAGAAACATACACACCAAGCGGCATTTGCAATAGACACACTAATGAAAATTGTTACTGGTGTAGAACTAGAGCACGACCCTGTATATCTTAAGCTAAGAAAGTACCATGCTAAAGCTGGTATAGATGATTTGATTGGATTTAACCCAAATTGTATTCATGAAGAGTTGGTAAAGAGAGAGGGTAAACAAATTGAAGCCTCTTCAAAACTATCCATTTTTAAACTTGAAGGCAAAACGTTCAATTTAAAAGTAGATAAGGTATATTTTAATGAAAATATTCCTTTTAAATTAGAACGTGATAAAAAATACCTTCAACCCTATCAACTGCATAAAGCATTTATTCACGGATTCTTAAAGTCAAAAAATTACGGAACCAAAAATATCCTTTTCAGTACCTTAGTTTTTAAACAGGCTGGCACCTTGCAAAGACTAACAATCAATGTAGGTGACCGAACAGTGAACCTTTTTAAACAGCATAGTGATTCTCTGCAGAAAAAATGTGGATCAGACCTAATGAACGAGTGGGGTTGGCTAAGTTTTATTAGTGAAACCACAAGTTTTGAAGAAGCTAGTGAACAACAATGTCATTATGATTATTTCAAAGAAGCAAATGATAAGGAAGCTTGGGAGTTATTTCAAGCGTTCTTGGGTGGTACTAATTCTATATTAGATTACCTGCAAACTAATGTTGAACTGTAATTTGTTAAGGACAACTATTCATATTGGTATGACTAAATAAAAAAGCGATTTTCAAAAAACTAGCCACCCGCTTGCAATTAAAATTAAAAAAACAATAGGAATAAGTATTAAAATTCCCCCAAGTATTAAAATAGCTTTCATTTTTATACTAATATGATCAACCGATCGTTAGATCAATAAAAAAAACCACTTGAGATGACTACCCTTTCTTTCCATTTAATATTTAACTCTCAACATTTCTTACAGTTGGTGGTAGGATAATTAATAAGTTAAAAATTTAAGGAGAAAACTAAATGTCTATATTTATAAATTTAGGAACCTATAGCAATGCAGGGGCCGGAGGTCTTGTTGAAGGAGATTCTGATCGTAGAGCAGCAATGGAAACTTTTCACAATAGTGTTGGAGCCAAATTGGTTGATTATCACATTACCCGTGGTAAATATGATTTCTGTGTTATAGTTGAAGCTGATTCATATGAAAAGATTGCTGCAATGACTTTAATGGCTAAAAGTAGTGGAACCATCAACGAATTAGTCACCTTAGAATCTGTTGATATTAATGAAATACGTAAAATCTATAAAAATGTTGAATTTACAGCACCACATAAGTAATAATTATCAGCGCTCTTAATTGTAGAGCGCTTATTTAGATCAAATGTAGTTATTTTAAATAATTACCCTACCTCCAACCATGAGGGATGTTGAGTTTAAATAATTATTTGTTATAGTGTAAAAATACTTCAGATAGTTATTCTCTGTTAATGAATGCCCAGGTAACGGTATTCCCTGCGACGAATACCTCTTTAACAGGAGATTATTATGACTCAACAACATAAACATTTAATTGTACGAGCTGATATTGGTTGGTGTCCACAAGAAGAAGATTTAAATAAAATTTCGGACTGGATCAGAAGCCTTATTAAAAAAATAGACATGAAACTTTTAGCAGGTCCTTACACAACATACGTTAGTGAAACAGGCAACAAGGGCATGACATCGGTCGCCATTATTGAAACCAGTCATATTGCATTGCATATCTGGGATGAAGTAAGTCCAGGTCTTATGCAACTTGATGTCTATTCATGTGCTGATTTTAATCCACCAGAAGTGTTTGATAAAGTAAATGAATTGTTTCAAACAATAAAGATGGAATATAAGTTTCTTGATCGGGAAAAAGAATTAGTAGAAGTGAAAGTCTAACCTACTACCAACCACGAGGAATGTTGATTAAATATGTATGAAATTTAAAAAATTTGAGATGAAATTGAATCTAAATGAGAGGTAATTTGAAATATCTCCTAAAATTTCATGAGATTTGAATTCAAAATTATTATGTATAATATAAAATTATTTTATGAAAATATCTGTTCTTAATTCTAATATAAATAACTTAAAATCTATTACAAAAGTTATAGATTATTATGATTACGATACTTTAATTGTTGAAACACCCAATGAAATTCTTCTAGCAGATAAATTAATCATTCCTGGTATTAGTTCATTTAATCATTTAATTAATTTTATAAAATCTCAAAATCTTACTGATTCTTTAAAGGAAAAAATAATGATTAAAAAGATTCCTATATTAGCAATATGTGCTGGAATGCAAATTCTTGCACATTCTTCAGAAGAGGGTGGAGAAAGTGGATTAGGTATAATTGAGGGAAAATGTAAACTTATTCCATCTAATAAAAATTTTTTAATTCCTCATCATGGTTGGAATTATTTGTCTAAATATGAAAATAATCTTGAGCTTGACTACAAATCTAGATTTTATTTTTGTCACTCCTATTATTTATCAATTAATGATACCACATTGGTTGATAAATGGTGTTCTTATAATATTTCATTTCCTGCTTTGATAAACTATGAAAATATTACCGGTACTCAATTTCATCCAGAAAAAAGTTTAAATGATGGCATGGAATTAATAAATAATTTCTGTAAAAAATGAAAAAAAGAATAATTCCTATATTGTTATTATTTGAAAATAAGTTGATCATAACTATTAATTTTACGCAAAAAATTTATATTGGTGATCCTATTAATGCAGTAAGAATATTTAATAGTCTGAAAGCAGATGAGTTAATTATATTAGATATTGGATCTAGAATTAATAAACCATCTGATGATAAAATCATTTTTGCAATGTTCGACGAGGCTTTTATGCCTATATCGTTTGGGGGAGGCATTGGTCAAGCTCGCAATCCAATTGAAATTTTAAAATCGGGCGCAGAAAGATTAATTATTAACTCACAATTTTTTTTAAATGATTTAGATATTTTATCCTTATCTAAAATTTTAGGTTCACAGAGTCTTGTTGGTTCTATTGATTTATATTTTGATAATCATAAGAATGAGTATTGTCTATATTCCCCACATTTGAGCAAAGGAGTTTCTTACAAAGAAATTATTAATAAAATTAATAAACTCAATATAGGAGAATTAATGATTAATTTTGTAGATAAAGATGGTACATTTAGCGGATTAAATATTAATTTTTTTAATGAAATTAAGAAATATACGAATATCCCTATCATTGCATGCGGTGGCGCTAGCAGTCTTGATGATATGATTTTATCTATAAAATTTGGTAATTGTAATGCAGCAGCAGCAGGTGCGCTCTTTGTGTTAAAAAAAAATGATATTAATTCTGTAATGATTAATTACCCATCACAAGCTGAATTAACAAATGCTTTTAAATGACTCAAATCAAAATTTGTAATAGTACAGTTATGGATCAAGTTTCAGATCCTGAAATTTTTTTTGATGAGGATGGCAATTCTAATTATTTCCATGAAATTAAAGATTTAAGAAAGAAAATAAATTTTACAAATATACGGGGTAAGAAAAATTTAATAAATCTTAAAAAAAAAATTAAGTCTAAAAAAAATAAAGAATACGATTGTATCGTTGGAGTGAGCGGTGGTGCTGATAGTTCATACGTTGCTTTCTTAGCTTGGAAATTAAAATTAAGAGTTCTTTTGGTTCATTTTGATAATGGTTGGAATAGTCCAAATGCTATAAAAAATATTAATAATATCATTAATATTACCGATTTTCCTCTAGAGACATTTGTTATGGATTGGGATGAATTTAAAGATATGCAGAGATCTTTTTTAAAGGCATCTGTAGTAGATGTTGAACTTTTGACTGATCATTGTCTTTTTAGTATAGCAATGAAAATTGCAAAAAGAAGAAAAATAAAAATTATTTTAAGTGGCAGTAATATTGCAACAGAAAATTTTATGCCTAATTCTTGGATATGGCATAAAAGGGATGTAAAAAATATTAAAGATATCCATAAAAAATATGGATCTAAAAAAATATCTAAATATCCATATATGAGCGAGTTGCAATATTTTTGGTATACTAATAATCCTTTATATAAAATTGAATATATTAGAATTCTTGATCTTTTTGCGTATCAAAAAAAAATAGTTATTAAAGAATTAAAATATTATCTTGATTGGAGCAATCATGGAGGAAAACATTTTGAGTCTTTTTTTACAAAATTTTATCAATCTTACTATCTCCCAGTAAAATATAATATAGATAAAAGAAAGGTTCATTTAAGTAGCTTGATAGTAAATGGAGATATAACTAGGGACGAAGCCCTCAAAGAATTAAGCAAACTTCCGTATGATATTAGTGAAATATCAAAAGATATTAAATATGTATGTAAAAAATTAGATCTAAGTATTTTAGAGTTTAATGAAATTATGATTGAAAAAAGAAAAGAACATTTTGATTATAATAATAAATTGAAATTTAGAAATTATTTAAAAAAATTTAAGTTATTAGTGTTTATTAATAGACAGATTAAAAAATTTGTTAAAATATGATTAACCTAACACAAATTGGAATTGCATATTTGAATTAAATTAATTAATCTAAAATTTGAACAATGATATCTGAATATACACAAAATGATGTTTCTAATATTCTTCATGTAATCAATGATGCTGCTTTAAAGTATAAAGGGATTATTACTGATAACTGCTGGAATGACCCCTACATGTTAGAAAAAGAGTTAGTTGATGAATTTGTTAACGGCGTTCGTATGTTTGGATATAAAAAAAATAACAAATTGTTAGGAGTAATGGGAATTCAGAAACTAAAAGAAATTACTTTGATACGACATGCTTACACATTAACTCAGTTTCAAGGAGTAGGTGTAGGAAAAAAATTATTAAGTTATCTTTTACAATTTGAAAAAAATACTTGTTTTTTAGTTGGGACTTGGAGAGATGCCACTTGGGCAATTAAATTTTATGAGAAATTTAATTTTGTTCTTCAAACAAAAAAACAAACTGCTGACTTACTTGATAAATATTGGAATATTTCTAAAAAACAAATTGAAAATTCAGTAGTATTAAAAAAATAAATTATTTCTCACAAAATTTCTTTGATATAGAAGGGTAAAAAATCAAACAATTTCTTTATTCGACTTTATCAGTAGATTTCTTACGTGATCTATTAAGCGATTTTTCTAATTCCTCATATGAGCATAAACCTATATCCATTGGGCTTTTTGTTTCTAAAACTGCCTCACGATATGTTCCTGTTCTAATAGCTTCAACAGTATTTTTAGTCGAACCAGTTAGCTTTGCAATTTGGGAACTACTCAGATCTTCAGGGTATCTCTTAATTAACCACAAAATCGCATAAGGTTTTTCTTGGCGAAGTGAAATAGGTGTATATTTTGTATCTTTTTTTCTAGGAGGAAGATTTTCTATAATATTAGAAGATATTAATAGTAATTTTTCATTTTTATCATTTTCACAACGTAAAATTTCTTCTTTTGTGAGTTGATTATTATCAATCGGATCATATCCTTGCATTCCTGTAGCAACATCACCGTCTGCAATACCTTGCACTTCTAATTCATGAAGACCGCAAAACTCAGCAATTTGTGTAAATGTTAATCCAGTATTTTCTATCAACCAAACAGCAGTTGCTTTAGGCATTAGAGGTAGCTTCATATATTATCCTTTAAATTACAAAGTAGTCTATAAATACAAACGATATAAATATATATAAAATTATTACTTTATAAACATTTTTTTAGAATTTGATGAAGATAAAAAAACTATTAAATCACTAGATTTAAATGATTTTAGTGTCGTAGATTTGGAAGAGTATATTGATGTTTTAAAATTAGAGATAAAAAGAGTAAATGAGGAGATTTTTAAGTGAGAAAAATCAAAAAATGAAGCCAACAATTTTTTTAAATAATTATTTATTTAGCTTAAGACCTTTAAATCTTTTTTCAAAACGAGCAACTTGACCTTCTGAGTCATTAATAGTAGCTTTACCACCTGTCCATGCAGGATGTGATTTTGAATCAATTTCTAGTTTTAGTGTATCAGAAGCTTTTCCCCACGTTGATCGAGTTTTAAATGAACTGCCGTCTGTCATAATAACTTCTATTTCATGATAATCAGGATGTATATTTTTTTTCATTTTTTTGACTTATAGTTAATAATTATTGAAAGTAAAGTTAGATTTTATTAAGCTTTGCTTGAATTAAATCATGTATTAGACCATTTGAAGCTAAGGTATCTTTTGATTCTATAGTCCAAGAGTTCCCGTCAGTTTCTGAAATTTTTCCTCCCGCCTCCTTAACTAATAATACTCCAGCAGATAGATCCCAAAGATTTAAGTTTTTTTCCCAATATGCATCAAGTTTACCAGATGCAACAAAAGCCAAATCTATAGAAGCTGCCCCTAATCTTCTTAAGCCGGAACAACTTGTTGTTATTGTATCAATATGATCTAAATAATTAGAATAAACTCTATTTGCGTGAGGTATACCAGTCCCTATAATACAGCTCATCAAGTCATGTCTTTTAGATACACGTAACCTTTTATTATTACACCAAGCCCCTTTTCCTTTTGAAGCCCAGTAAAATTCATCTAAAATAGGGTTATAAATTACCCCATCTGTAATTTCCTTATTTAATATTTTTCCAACAACAATTCCAAAAAGAGGAATTCCATGTATAAAATTTGTTGTTCCATCAATAGGATCAATTACAATAATTTCTTGATCTCCTTCTATTTTTCCACTCTCTTCAGTTAGATACGTAGCAGTGGGATAGTAATATTGCAACGTTTCTAAAAGAATTTTTTCTATTTTTAAATCAGCGTTAGTAACAAAATCTCCAATAGTCTTAGATTGTATTTGTAAATTTTCAATTTCTCCAAAATCTCTTAATAAATGCCTTCCTGCTTTTCTTACAGCTTTTTCAAAGATATTAATAGTAGGTGGTTGAATTTGCATTTTTATTTTTTTGCTTTTTCTACATAGCTCAAGTCACTTGTATTAATCACAATTAAATCCCCTACTTCAATAAACGGTGGAACTGAAGTTTTAATATTTTTTTCAAGTAAAGCAGGCTTATAAGAGGAAGTCGAAGTTTGTCCCTTTACTACAGCATCGGCTTCAATAACTTCAAATGTTATATGATCCGGAAGAATAATTGAAACAGGTTGGGATTCATAAAATTGTATTGTTATAATTTCATTTTCTTTTAAAAATTTTGATTGAATTTCAGTAATAATATCATTGTTGATTTCTATCTGCTCATAATTTTTATTATCCATAAAATAAAATTTATCATTATCAGAGTATAAATATTGACATTCTTTTTCATCTAAAATTGCCCTTTCAACACTCTCTGAAGAGCGAAAACGTTCATTAGTTTTTGTTCCTTCTTTGAGTTCTTTCATTTCAACTTGAAGATATGCCCCACCTTTGCCAGGCTGTGTATGTTGCGTTTTAGTAACTCTCCATAGTTTATTATTGATTTCTAAAAAATTACCTATTTTTATTTGATTGCCATCAATTTTCATTTTTTACCTCTATAATAAAATTGCATTATAACTTTTGTTATATTTTTTTTTCAATTTTATTTTTCACATTTTTTAATTTTGAAAGATCTACTATACTAAAAGTTGGATTAATTAAAACTTTATTTAATTTTGCAATTTCCCTCAACCTTTTTAAAGTTTGCTGATCTGCCTTGACGTTTATATAGTCAATTTTTTGTTCAACTAAAGATATGAATAGGCCGTAATTTTTTTTTGCTTCAACATATATTTTAAAATCTTTAGATTTAAATTGTTCTTTCAGCATATCTATAAATTCACTTAACCAAGCAATACCTAGTCCATTAATTATATAATATTTAACAAATAAAATTGGGATTATTCTTTTCTTTTTACAGATTGTGATAATATAAATAGCCTGAAGGAATGAGTTAACTGTAAAACAATAATTTTTAGTTATCACTTACATTAGTTTTTTAAAATTAAGTAATGTGTCAATCATCCGATTAGAAAAGCCCCATTCATTATCATACCATGCAAGTATTCGACAAAATTTTCCATTTACAACTTGTGTTTGTGTTAAATCAAAAACTGAACTATTTGAGTTATGATTAAAATCAATTGAAACAAGAGGTAATTCATTAACGGACAAAATTCCTTTAAGATTTTTTGTTTTAGACGCTACAATCATAGCTTTATTAATAATTTGAACGGTAGTTTTTTTTTTGCTTACAAAGGTCAAATCAATTAATGAAACATTTGGAGTTGGTACTCTTATAGCTGTTCCATCAAGCTTTCCTTTAAGTTTAGGTAAGACTAAACTTAATGCTTTTGCAGCACCCGTAGAAGTTGGGATCATTGAGGTAGACGCAGTTCTAGATCTTCTTAAATCACTATGGGTTTGATCTACAGTGCGTTGGTCGCCTGTAAAGCTATGTATAGTTGTCATAAAACCAGAATCAATACCTACTGATTTGTCTAAAACCATAGCCACAGGAGCTAAACAATTAGTTGTACAAGAACCATTTGAAATAATCTTGTGTTTTTTGTTGAGAATTTTATTATTAACTCCTTGAACTATTGTTGCGTCTGCATTTACAGCTGGAGCTGAAATAATGACTTTTTTTGCACCTGCATCTATGTGAGCTCGAGCTTTTTCTTTAGAAGCAAAAACACCACTGCATTCAAGCACTACATCAATTTTCATTTCACCCCATGGTAAATTTTGAGGATTCCTTTCCGAAAAAAAAGATATATTTTTATTTTTAAATTTTAATCCTTTTTTAGTTTTAGTTAAATTAATTGGCAATTTTCCATGAGTGCTATCAAATTGCATGAGATGATAGCTTGAATCAAGAGAACCTAATTCATTGATTGCAACTATGTCTACATTTTTTAAGTTTCGTTCCAAAAAAGCTCGAAATACAAGCTTTCCTATTCTTCCAAAACCATTTATTGCTATTCTCATAATATTATTCTATCCTTTTTTTAATCAATTCTTTCAGTGCGTCTGCTGTAATTTCAAAATGTTCATAAAGTTTTTTATAGGGTCCGCTTGCTCCAAATGAACTCATTCCTATAAAGTTTTCACTATGAATATATTTTTCCCACCCATTTACTACTCCTGCTTCTATTGCAAATCTAGGTTTGTTACCTAAAATTTTATCTTTATATTCTAAAGATTTTTTATCAAAAATTTCCCAACTAGGTAAAGAGATAACTCGAACATTAATATTTTCTTTAGATAAGAGTTCGGAGCTTTTACATGCAATTTCTACCTCTGATCCTGTTGCCAATATAGTTGCTTTATAAATTTCATAATCAATTATAGGACATGCACCTTGCTTAATAAAATTTTCACTATTGTTTTCTCTAAGCATGGGAAGATTTTGTCTTGTTAGAATTAGTACTGTTGGTGTATTTGACTCCAAAGCATACTGCCATGCTTCCATAGTTTCTATGATATCAGAAGGACGAATAACTGTAAGATTAGGTATAGCTCTCAGTGACGCTAAATGCTCAATAGGTTGGTGTGTAGGACCATCTTCTCCAAGTCCTATAGAATCATGTGTCATTACATATATAGTTGGCAGTTTCATTAATGATGCCAATCTAATAGAGGGTCTACAATAATCAGTAAAAACTAAAAAAGTTCCTCCATAAACTCTAATTCCACCATGTAATGCCAACCCATTCATAATCGCAGCCATTCCATGCTCTCTGATACCATAATAAATATAGGATCCATCAAAATTATCTTTAGTGATCGGTATCATATTTTTAGTTTTAGTATTATTTGATCCTGTCAAATCAGCAGATCCTCCAATTAAATTTTTAATTTCAGGAGTTATTATTTCCAATGAGAGTTCACTAGCTTTACGCGTAGCACAGTTTGTTTTTTGATTAAAATGTTGATTTTTAAATTCTAAAATCTTTTTTTGAAGCGAATCAGATAGATGGTTCGTAAAATAATCTTTAAAATCAGAGGAGATAATTATTTGCTTATTGTAATTGATCCATTCTTTTTTTAATTCCATATTTCTTTTATAAAATTTTCTCCAAGTTTGAAGAAGATGATCTGGAATTGTAAAATCATCATATGGCCAATTTAATTTTTCTCTAGTTAATTTTATTTCTTCTTCACCTAGTGGAGCTCCATGTGATGAAGATTTAGATTCCTTATTTGGAGAACCAAAGCCTATTTTAGTTTTACATGCAATTAAGGTTGGTCCTGAATTTTGTTTTGCTAATATTATTGCATTAGTAATTTCTTCATGATCATGACCATTGATTAATAGGGTATTCCACCCATAAGATTCATATCTTTTAACAGTATTTTCAGAAACAGAAAGATGTGTTGGACCATCTATTGAAATAGCATTATCATCAAAAAAAACAATTAATTTAGATAGTCCTAAATGTCCTGCTAAACTTGAGGCCTCGTGACTTAAACCTTCCATTAAACAGCCATCTCCTGCAAATACATAGGTGTAGTGATCAATAGTTTCTTTACCAAATTTTGTATTTAATATTTGTTCAGCTATTGCAAAACCAACACCGTTAGCCAATCCTTGAGCCAGAGGTCCCGTTGTTGTTTCAATACCAGCAAGCTCACCGTATTCTGGATGACCAGCTGTGGGGGCTCCAATTTGGCGAAAATTTTTTAAATCATCTAATTTTATATCTTTATATCCAGTCAAAAACAATGAAGCGTATAGTAGCATTGATCCATGACCATTCGAGATAATAAGTCTGTCACGATCAATCCATTTTGGATCTAGTGGGTCAAATTTTAGGAAATTTTTATATAAAACAGTTGCTATATCAGCCATTCCCATAGGCATACCCGGATGACCAGAATTAGCTTTTTGAACAGCATCTATTGAAAGAAATCTAATACAATTGGCTAATTGTGTTAGATTTGAAGATTTTGTTTGATTAATAGACAATTTATTCCTGTATGATTATCTTTTATACTAATATTTAATTTCAATAAAGTGACAATTTAAATAAATAAAACTATAAATAATTATGGAAATTTTAAAAAAAATCACTGAATTAAAAAAAATTATTAATGACTCTGATTTGCTAGTAGAGGATTTGCTATCTACTTTAGACGCTCAAAAAAATAGAATTGATAATAAAGAAAAAAAAATACTGGAATTAAAGGAGCAGGTTAAAATCAATGTTGAAAAAATTGATAAAATTATAGAAGATTATAATGCCGACTCTTAAAGCTGAAATACTGGGTTCAAATATTGAAATAAATTTTGAAGAAAAAGAACGTGAAAAATTACTTCACTTAATAAATAATTTTAAGAATCGTTTGAGTGAATTTTCAAATAATAATAATGGAAGAATAAGTAATACAGCAATTATTTTTTTAGCAGCTTTGAAAGCTGAAGATCAGTTAGAAGAAATAAAAAATTTATTAGTCAAGAATAAGGATGATAAAAATAATATTGAAAAATTAAATAAAGAAATTGTATTATTAACTGATAAAGTTAACAAATTTAAATCCATAAATCAACAACAAGATAAAAATCATTCAATTTTAATTGAAGAAATTAATAATTTGGAAAATATGTTGTTATCTATTCAGAAAAAAATTCTATTAAAAAATGAAGATAGATATTAATTTTCATAAAAAAAATCAAAGAGATTTTGCCAGAAAAAAAAGATTAATTATTAATGAATCTTTTAATGAAAATGATTTAATATTTTGTAAAATATTAAATCAGTATGATTGGTTTCTTAAAAGTAATGTTGTCGCAACTTTTCTATCAATTAAATCAGAAATCTCAACAATTACTTTAAATAAATTTATTGTAGAATCAGGCAAGACTTTATGTTTACCCACTATGAATACTGAAAATCATGGTAAGCTAAAATTTAAACAGTATACCCATAAAGATACTTTAATTCCTAATAAATATGGAGTGAGAGAGCCCATTAATTCAAGAAACATCTTGCCCGATATAATATTTGTTCCATGTTTAGCTTATGATAAATTTGGATATAGATTGGGTTATGGAGGAGGTTATTATGATAAAACAATATCCTATCTTTATTCAATTAAACATATTTTTTTAACAGTTGGATTAGCTTATAATGATCAGAAGGTTGATAAAGTAGTACATGATAATTTAGATCAAAAATTAAACTATATTTTAACTGAAAAAGAATTATATCAAATATAATGAAAATTATATTTATTGGAGACATCGTTGGTAAATCGGGTAGAAATGCTGTAGTTAAAAATATTACAATATTGAAGAAAAAATATAATCCTGATGTTATTATAGCTAATGCTGAAAATATTGCGTCTGGTTATGGCTTAACAAAAAAAATAGCATTAGAATTATTTACTTTAGATATTGATGTAATAACTCTTGGGAATCATTCTTGGGATCAAAGAGAAATGTTATCTTATATTGAAGAGCAGCCAAATATTATTAGACCAATCAATTATCCAAAAAAAGTTCCTGGAAAAGGAGATTATAAATTAATCTTAAATGATGGAAGAACAATTATTGTTATGCAAGTAATGTTAAGACTTTTTATGGGCATGTCTCTTGATGATCCATTTGCTTTAATTAAAGAAAGATTAAAAGCTGAATTTTTAGGGTCCTCTTGTAATGCCATCCTTATTGATATGCATGGTGAAGCTACATCTGAAAAAAATGCTTTTGGTCATTATATCGATGGTCAAGTTACAGCTGTCTTAGGAACTCATACTCATATACCAACCGCAGATGCTAAAATAATGGATAATGGCACTGCTTATCAAACAGATGTAGGTATGTCAGGCGATTATAACTCTGTGATAGGTATGGATAAAGAAAATCCTATTCATAGTTTTACAAAAGGATACCGGTCTGAAGGAAGATTTACACCAGCAAATGGAATAGGTAAGGTGTGTGGAATATATATAGAAAGTGATGATAAAACTGGTTTAGCAATAAATATCGAGCCTTTTCAGATATAAATTTACATATATTAGACACAATATCCTTATATTTATTCATTTAAATTAAATTACTTTACTAATAACGAACAAAATATTTATATATGAATTATGGCAGGTCATTCGAAATTTAAGAATATTATGCATCGTAAAGGTGCTCAAGATAAGAAAAGGGCTAAGTTGTTTTCACGATTAGGTAGAGAAATTTCTGTATCTGTAAAAACTAACGGCCCTGATCCTGAAAGTAATGTTCGACTGCGTTCTGCAATAAGTGCTGCTAAAGCTCTTAATATGCCTAAAGATAATATTGTAAGAGCTATAAAGAAAGGAGAAGGAAGCGATCCAGAATCTAACTATGTAGAGGTTAGATATGAAGGGTATGGTCCAGATGGTGTTGCTATAATTGTTGAAGCGATGACTAACAATAAAAATAGAACAGCTGCAGAAATTAGATCAATATTCAGTAAATCTGGAGGCAATTTGGGAGAAACTGGGAGTGTTAGTTTTGGATTTAAAAGATTAGGAGCAATTACTTTAGAAAAAAAACTAGTCACAGAAGAAGATTTATTTGAATTTGTAGTTGAAAATGGTTCAGAAGATTTAGAATCAAATGAAGAAGAATATATCGTATATTGTGATCAGTCCTCCCTGCATAATTTAAATGAAAAAATTATTTCACAGTTTGGACAAACTTCTTCAACAGAATTAATATGGAAAAGCGATACTACAATTGATCTAGAAAAAGATGCTGCTGAAAAATTATTTAAATTATTAAATTCATTAGAGGATAATGAGGATGTGCAAGGAATATCCTCTAATTTTGAAGTAAGCGAAGAAATTCTTGCATCTTTAACATGAAAATAAAGGAGTTTTAATGCCTGATAAAGCTTGGAAGAAAAGAGAGAGAGATGTCGCTGGATATTTTAATGGAATAAGAACCCCTTTAAGTGGAGGTAATGGAAAAATTACGCGAGCCGATGTAATTCATGACAATCTTTTTATAGAGTGCAAGTTAAGAGCAAAACATACAGTTATATCTTTGTGGGACGAAACAGCGAAGATGGCTAAGGTAGAAGGAAAGACACCAGTTATTGCCTTATGTGAAAAAAATAGACCAGGTTTTTGGGTAATGGTCCACAGTAGTGATTTAGATAAATTAAAAGATATAAACAAAAATGATAAGGATTAAATTTTTATGGAAGAAATAGTAATTTCAGGAAACTTAGCTTCAGAAGCAATAAATTTTTCTTTATTTTCTCTTTTTATGAGAGCTGATTTCATTGTAAAATCGGTGATTATAATATTAATTTTAGCATCTATTTATTCCTGGACAATAATAGTTGGTAAACTGATTCGAATAAGAAGATTGAAACAACTTGGAATCGAGTTTGATGAGATTTTTTGGTCTGGAAATTCTTTTGAAGATTTATTTGATACCTTTAACTATAATCAAAATGATCCTAAGTCTAAAATTTTTTGTTCAGCCATTACTGAATGGAAAAAAAGTAACAAAGATAAAGATATTGTCGACAACACTGATTCTCCAGTTTTAAATTCATTAAAAGAAAGAATGACTCGCACTATGAATGTAACTTTTAATAAAGAAGCAGAAGTTATAGAAAAAAATTTAACTTTTTTAGCAACTGCTGGATCTACTGCGCCTTTTATAGGATTGTTTGGAACAGTATGGGGGATTATGAATAGCTTTAAATCAATAGCAATAGCACAAAATACAAATTTATCTGTTGTTGCTCCAGGAATTGCAGAAGCTTTATTTGCAACTGCTTTAGGTCTTTTTGTGGCAATTCCAGCAGTTGTTGCCTATAATAAAATAACAAGTGATTTGTCAAAGTATTTTATTTCTTTAGAGACTTTTAGGGATGAATTTACGACGATTTTTTTTCGTCAATTAGAAAATAAATAATTTGTTAAATTCTAATCAAAATAAAATTAAACGTAGCAATCGTTATACTCTAATTAGTGAGATAAACGTTACGCCCTTTGTTGATGTAATGCTTGTATTATTAATAGTTTTTATGGTTACTGCACCTCTTTTAACAGCAGGAATACCAGTTGATTTACCCAAGGTTAAATCCAGTGCTTTGACCGACCAAAAAGACCCAATTGAAATTACTGTCAAATTAGATGGTGCTCTGTATTTAGGAGAGTCAGTTGTTGAATTTGAAAATTTGATTCCAAGATTAAAAGCCATAACTGATCAAAACACAAAAGCAAGAATATATGTCAGGGGAGATAGAAGTGTTTCGTATGGTAGAATAATGGAAATCATGTCTGTTATAAATTCTGCAGGATATATTAAAGTTGCTTTAGTTGCTCAAAATCCCTCTGGTTAATTTGTGAATTTATTAATCGTAAAAAAAAATAAATTTTTTAATTTTATAGAAAATATAAAAAGTGAAAATTTAGGGTTTTATTTATCAAGTTTATTTCATTTTTTTATTTTAATATTTGTCATTGGTCTGCCTAATTTTTTTGTACCTAAGCCAATTAATGTTCCAACAATTATACCAATAGAAATTATCAATATTTCTGATGTCACAACTATACCTAAGGAAGTTAAAGAAGCAAAAACTGCTGATGTAAAAAAAGTTAAAGTTAAAGAAAAAAAATTTAATTCTTCTGATAATCAAGAAATAAAAAAAATTGAAACTAAAGAAGCGTCTAAAATTAAGAATAACGAAACTAAAATAATAAATTCAATTGAAACTAAAGAAACGCCTAAAATTAAGAATAACGAAACTAAAATAATAAGTTCAAAAGAAAATATAATTATTAAGGAAAAAAAAG
>Ga0315339_1001778_pt1 | contig 17825 bp, 18 predicted proteins | sample ASW17metaG_FD_204514 | JGI IMG/M metagenome (GOLD analysis project Ga0315339, IMG submission 204514) | Ammonia-oxidizing marine archaeal communities from Pacific Ocean, United States - ASW #17 | ecosystem: Environmental > Aquatic > Marine > Oceanic | place: USA: California | collected 2016-12-05
TTATCTTTTGTTTTTTTCAAGGTATTGATTGCTCCCTGAATAGCTGCCTGAGGGGCTAAGTCGCCCCCCATAGCATCCAAAGCGATTTTCATTCCAAAATCAGTAAATTAGTCTGCAATTGACAGAACGGGTCGTCCTCGATAATAGCCACAGTTTGGACAAGCCCGATGGGGCATTTTTTGTTGGCCGCATTGCGAACATTCTGTTGTACTAACGGCTGCAGTTTTATAATGTGTGCGGCGCTTTCTGCTCCGCGCTTTTGATTGTCTTCCTTTTGGTAATGCCATGATTACTCCAAATTTTTATGTTTCAAATCTTTTAGGTGTCCCCATAGGGATTCTACTTCCCTTGGAGCGCAATTACATTGCGATTCATTCTGGTTTTTTCCGCAATTGGGACATAACCCCTTGCATGTTTCATTACACAACCTTTTTATAGGTTCCTCAATAAGAATGAGGTCATGAATAATGGGACTTAAATCAATGAACTCTTCCGAATCAGACAAATGAATTACGTTTGTATTTTCACCGTTGAGCAATGCACTATTATCTGTCAAAATTAGGTTTATAGACGATTCAAGCATTACATCAAATCTGGTGAGACATCGATCACATTTTTCGATAAAGGTGCCACCCAATGACCCATGAACTCGGTACCCATTGGGAGCATGTTCCACAGATAGGGTACAGGATAATATATCATCGACCAATCGAATGTCATCCAGATTCAGAGAGACTGTTGAAATTTCAAAAAGCTGGTTGGAAATATGTTTTTCTAAATCCGACCTAAATAGCTTCATTTTAGACAAGAAATTTACTCTTTAATTTTGTACCCTACCAAAGCTATTTCAATAACGAAATTTATTTGAAAAAGGGTACTGATTTATTCTACAGGCGGAGTCTTACCCTTGGTATCAGAATCGTCAGTGTCAGATTCATAGGAATCTTTGGAATCTGAATCTTCATCATCGAAATTAAACTCATCATCTTCATCCTCCTCCTCTTCTTCCAATTCTTCTTCGTCTTTTCTTCCGAGTATATTATCGTCGTCAGATTTTTTACGGAAGATGGTAAACATAATCGTTTCCCCGACAGATAAAATTGATAGAAAATATGAGAAGAAAGACAACGTAATGAGAAATAAAAATATGCCAACAATAAATGCAGCAGCAGATTCTGTACCGGATAAACCCCTTGATGATGCGGGAATAAAACAAGTATAAAAATCGTTTAACATTTTACTAACAATAGAGCATACCCCACAGCAGAATCCGGAACTAGCGCATGCATTTGCGACTGAAGTGAATAATTCCTGGGGCCATACTGTTTGGGCAGCTGAACCCATTATATTGGATAATTTTTCTCCCATAAACATTTCGTGACCAAAAACCATATTAACAAGTTTAAATGCGTAGAACAGAACGAATTTAAAGATTGCGACAGATAAGCCAGCAAGAGGGAGCAAAATGATATGATAAAAAATAATCCGCCATGGCTGACTCCAGGTCACAGAATAACTATTGAAAACGGCTCCCATGGTATCTTCTTCGATGGTGCCCACAATTGCTGGTGTGTAAATGAGGGAGACCAGAAATACAATCGCCGTATACACTGTGAAAATGGAACCAAAGAAATAGAGTAAAAAGGGGAGTGCGAATAAGAATTCGCCTAAATATGGAATTTTACCAAATAGAGCAAATACGGCTGCCATCCCAACAAAGAATGCCAGAATAAGTGCCATAGATACAAAAGTAAAAACAACAGGATGCCAATGCTTTCTAACGAATTTCCAGGCGTCATCTGAGGAATAAAATTCATCGCCTTTTAATTGTTTGTAAGTGACCCTTGCAACGGCTGTGCATGCCAGATGAATGGCTACAATCCATACGATAACGCCAACCCAAAAAAGTGTACATGCAAACCAGGATACTTCAACGGTATATGCACAGGGGTACAGACCTTGGGTTGCCCAGGTTTCCCCAAAAGATACACCAGATAAGGCCATTGCAATGTAATTCAGAATAAAATAAGCAATATATCCAATCACATTGGCAGATAAAAATATCCATATTTTTTTACCACTAAGAGCCAGACGAGGAGCACGGAAAATATCTCTTACATCAAAATGAAGGTTCATTGGTTCCATAATCGCCTCTATTTAATTGATTTAATTTTCATAACGAACATAATCTACCCATGCCGGTTCCGGTCTTGTAATGGATAAAGATTTTGCCACCGCCGCGGCAGTATCGCGTTTATCATAACTGCCAACGCGAACGCGGTACCAAATTTCGTTTGTTTCTTTAAACATAGCTTTTTGTATATAGGCATCATATCCGGCATCAATCAAATTGGCAGCTACTTTTTTAGCATCCTCTAAGAATTTTTTGGATGCAATCTGAATAGTGAATCTTTCTTTATCATAGGGAATCAACATTCCCCTTGTTTTGGGTTTGGTTTTTTTCTTTTTTGGTGCCGGTGGTGGGGGAGGTATCGGATTCGGGGTTGGTTCAGGTTTCGTCACTTCTATTTTGGACTCGGGAATATTTTGGTCTGCTTCAGCAACCACTTGAGCAACGGATTCAGACTCATACCATTTCGGTTCATTATCTTCGAGCATCAATTCGGAAACAGCATCTTCCACTTCTTCCGGAGTCTCTGTTTCCACAGCTTCTCCTGTATTCTGTGATAATTCTTTTCCAATGACATCATAAGAAAAGGATTGGGTGCTGATTTCGTCATTATATTGAAATACAGATACTTCTATACTATAGGTACCGGCCACATCAGGAATGAACATGACGGAGGCATTAAGTTCGCCAGAGGTGAGTTGAGAATTACTTAATTCGCTATCACCAGGAATATTTGTCAATTCCCATATGAAATCAAGATCCTGACTCTCTTCCGGAATTTCTGCGTTTACAGTAATATAATCACCCACCGTTGCCGTTAGGTTACTTTTCCCGCAGCCGGTTAAGACTAAGAGGATAAAAAGACTGAATATGGATATTGTTTTTGCCATCATTTCAATGGAAAGGTCAATGCCTGACTCGGAATTTGAAGGAACGGAAGGGAAAATGCAACTATTACTAAATGGTTTTTCAAATCCGCTTACTCGTTCGAAATTAATTCGCTGTTCGTAAAAAAGAATCCAATTTCTATGGTAGCATTCTCGTCACTATCTGCACCATGAACGGCATTCTCTCCCAATGAAGTGGCAAAATCTTTTCGAATTGTGCCATCAACTGCTTCTGCAGGATTGGTCGCACCAATGGTGTCTCGCCATGCAGAGACAGCATTTTCTTTCTCCAGCGCCAAAACCATCGTTTTACCCGATGACATGAATGAAGTGAGTTCCTGGAAAAAAGGCCGTTCACGATGAATGGCATAAAAACCTTCCGCTTGTGCCTTCGTCATTCGAATTGATTTTGCGCCAAGAATTTTAAAGTCTGCTTCAATGATTCTATCCAGAATTTTACCCATGTAACCATTTCGTACTGCATCCGGTTTTATCATGGCAAATGTTCGATTGTTCATTCTATTATTTTCCTTAAGTGTTTAATGCTTTCTTCATTTTTTCACCAATATCTGCTACAGATTCACAAACGGCAATCCCATTTTCAGTTAAAATCTGCATTTTTGCTTCAGCCGTATCATCTCCACCAGAAACGATGGCACCTGCGTGGCCCATCCGACGGCCAGGAGGCGCAGTCTGTCCTGCAATAAATCCTACAATGGGTTTGGTCATATTCTTTTTGGCCCACCGTGCAGCATCATTTTCCATTTGACCTCCAATTTCACCAATTATCACCACCCCTTTTGTTTCAGGGTCGTTTTCAAATAATTGCAGAACGTCAATCATGGAGGTGCCAATAATGGGATCACCACCAATGCCGATGGCCGTGGTTTGGCCTAAACCAACATTTCCTAACTGTCCAATTGCTTCGTAGGTGAGCGTACCAGATTTGGATACCACACCCACATTCCCTTTGTGACAAATAAATCCGGGCATGATACCTAATTTACACTCATCAACGGTGATGATTCCCGGGCAGTTCGGGCCCACCAACCGTGTATTGCTTTGATCAATAATTCTTTTAGCTTTTACCATATCTTGAACTGGAACGCCTTCCGTAATACATACAACCAATTCAATGCTGGCATCTGATGCTTCGATAATGGCTTCTGCTGCAAAAGGAGGTGGAACAAAAATGATGGATACATTAGCATCCGCCTCATTCTTTGCGTCTTCTACTGAATTAAAAACAGGCACTTTTCCATCTACTGCTGATTGTCCGCCTTTTCCCGGTGTAACGCCGGCAACAATGTTGGTACCGTATTCCAGCATTTGGGTGGCATGGAATGTTCCTTCTGATCCCGTTATTCCCTGGACAACCACTCGTGTATTTTTATTGACTAATATAGACATTTGATAATTTCCCTAATTTTTCAATGCGGCATCAACCACTTTTTGTGCAGAATCTTTCATATCGTCTGCTGGAGTGATTGCGAATTCTGATTCGGACAAAATTGTTTTGGCTTCCTTTGCATTGGTTCCTTCTAACCGAACCACCACCGGTACTTTTAACCCCAATTCTTTCACCGCTTGGATGACGCCATTGGCCACGCGATCACATCGAACAATGCCGCCAAAAATGTTGATTAAAATGGCTTTTACGTTGTCATCGGATAAAATGATTTTAAAACCATTCTTCACACTTTCAGCACTGGCAGCTCCCCCAACATCTAAAAAATTTGCCGGATCGCCACCTGCCAGTTTAATGATATCCATGGTGGCCATGGCAAGCCCGGCACCATTCACCATACAGCCCACATTCCCATCTAGTTTGATATAGTTTAGGTCAAATTTACTTGCTTCTACTTCTGTGGGGTCTTCTTCATTTTTATCCCGCAGTCCAGCTATATCAGGATGGCGATACAGGGCATTATCATCAAAATTAAATTTAGAGTCTAACGCAATAATCCGACCATCTTTTGATAAGATGAGAGGATTAATTTCTACCAACGAAGCATCCGTACCCTGATAACATTTATACAAATTTACGAATACCTTAACGGCGGTTTTAAATGCATCACCGGTGAGTTCTAATCCAAATGCCAGTTTTCTTGCTTGATAGGATTTTATCCCAACCAATGGATCAATCCAGACTTTAATTATTTTTTCCGGAGTTTCAGCGGCGACTTTTTCAATTTCGACGCCACCTTCGGTAGAAACCATAAATACATCTTTGGTTTTTCCACGATCCAGGGTGATGGCACAATAATATTCATTTTCTATGTCCAATGCTTCAGTGATATACACTTTACGGACTTTTTGCCCTTCCGCGCCGGTTTGGTGGGTCACCAAATTCATTCCGAGGATATTGGTGGCATTGGCTAATGCATCTTCTGCAGTCGGTGAATATTTTACACCACCGCCTTTACCTCGACCACCAGCATGAATCTGTGCTTTAATCAGAACCGCATCCGAATTGAAGTCTTTTTGTACTTTTTCTATGGTACTGGATGCATCCTCAATATGTTCTATCACATATCCATCCTGAATGGGGATGCCATAGCTTTTAAATATTTTTTTCCCCTGATATTCGTGAATTTTCATTGTTTAATTCCTGATTATTGTTCCGTTATCTTCGTTAATTGCTTCAGTTATTCTATCGGTAGAAGTGATGAAAAGTTTATCCCCGTGGTATTGTAAAAAATATAAAGCTGCTTGAATTTTTGGTGCCATGCTTCCCGCTTCACCTTTTGGAGAAATGGCAATTCCGCCTAGAGCGATGATGACTGATTTTTGCATGATGTAATTTGAATCAGTATAAAATTATTTTACATTCAATTTAGGCTTCATCCATAAATGGATATGAAAAGTCTTTCGGTGGATCAAACGTTTCTTTTATGGTTCGTTGTGTTATCCACCGAACTAAATTAAACATGGATCCTGCCTTATCATTGGTTCCAGAGGCGCGACTACCACCAAAGGGCTGCTGACCCACAACGGCACCAGATGGTTTATCATTAATATAAAAATTACCGGCCGCATGGGTAAGTCGTAGAGATGCTTCATTCACCGCTTCACGATCCCGGCCCCATACACATCCAGTTAAAGCGTAGGGAGAGGTGGCGTCCACCAAGTCCAATGTGGCTTTCCAATCTTTTGAATCATATAGATAAATCGTTAGAACTGGTCCAAAGATTTCTTCACACATGGTTATATATTTGGGGTTATCAGTCAAAATAGTGGTGGGCTCAATAAAGTATCCTTTGTCATCATCATAATTTCCACCGGAGATGATTTCAGCATCGGTCGATTTTTTCGCCCCATCAATATAGTCAGTAATGGAATCGAAAGCAGATTGATCGATAACCGCATTCATAAAGTTGGAGAAATCCTCCGGACTACCCATTTTTATTGCTTCAACCTGAGCCAGATATTTTTCTTTCAGTTCCGGCCAGATATTGGTGGGAATGTACGTTCGGGAAAGTGCAGAACATTTTTGTCCTTGGTATTCAAAAGCACCGCGAACCATGGCTGTGGCCAATCCGTCTACATCAGATGATTCATGGGCAATACAGAAATCTTTTCCGCCAGTTTCACCCACAATTCTTGGGTAAGATTTATAATTAGAAATATTCTCCCCAACTGTTTTCCACATTCCCTGGAATACTGCCGTTGATCCTGTAAAATGAATACCAGCCAGATTGGGGTCTTTCAAAACATTTGGACCCACATCACGGCCGGAACCGGGAATGAAATTGATAACACCATCGGGGACACCTGCTTCTATAAACAATTGCATCATAAAGTGCGAACTGTACACTGCAGTGGAGGCGGGCTTCCACAATACCACATTTCCCATGAGCGCTGGTGCGGCGGTGAGGTTACCGCCAATTGCCGTAAAGTTAAAAGGTGAAACAGAAAAAATGAAACCTTCTAATGGGCGATGCTCAAGACGATTCCACATGCCATCAGGGGAATAGGTGGGTTGCTGACTATATAAATTTTGCGCATACCAGCTGTTGAAATTCAAAAAGTCAATCATTTCGCAGGATGCATCTATCTCCGCCTGATAGGCATTTTTACTCTGGCAAAGGATCGTGGATGCATTGATGGTTTGTTCTCCATGACGCTGAAGGATTGAAGCCATTTTATTAAAGATCGCCGCCCGGGATTCCCAGGGCATTTTTGACCAAGTTTCCCAGGCATCCATGGCAGCTTCTATGGCCATTTTCACTTCTTTTTCACCTGCTTTATGAAATCGCCCTAGGAGATGTTTGTGATCGTGGGGGATACGCATTTCGCCCATATCACCTGTTTTGATTTCTTGGCCCCCAATAATAATTGGAACTTCAATTACCTGAGATTTTAATTCTTTTATCCTTGATTTTAGAGCTGCACGCTCTGGGGTCCCGGGGGCATAGGATAATACCGGTTCGTTGATGGGCTTTGGAACCATGGCTTTTGCATTTTGCATATTGGACTCCTTTAATTAAAATTTTAAGATCAAAAAAAGCTTATGAATTTATTGGGGAAAAAGGGAGGATTCAAGGATTGGAAAAGGAATGTTTGGCTCGCCTCCGTTGGGTATGGAAAATGGGTGATGAGAAATAGATGAAGGGAAATTGGTTGAAAATATGAAATCATTACGAAAGTTGATATATGCTTATTAATTAATCGTTTCCAAAATATCAACCATTTCATCCTTATCAGAAGCAGTGACCAATGCTTTCCGAATGGCACCTGCAGATTCAAATCCACGGATATACCATCCAAAATGTTTGCGCATGAGATTGCTGCCAATCCTTTCGCCATGAAACTTTACCATTTGATCTAAATGTCTCAAACATTTAGCTGCCCTATCGCTTATGGTGGGAGGAATAGGCATTGGCTCTCCTTTATATAAGGCAATCACCTCTTTGAAAAACCAGGGGTTTCCCAAAGCACTCCGACCGATCATCACACCATCACATCCCGTTTTTTCAAACATACGCATTACATCTTGTGGTGATTTAATATCTCCATTCCCGATGACTGGGATAGATACTGCATCTTTTAATTCTTTAATTCGTATCCAATCGGCGGTACCCTTATATTTTTCTTTCGTGGTTCGCGGGTGGAGGGCAATGGCTTTAACACCAATTTTTTCTAACCTTGGCCCTACTTCAGGAACAACAATTGATTTTGCATCCCAACCTGCACGCATTTTTACCGTAACTGGAACGCTTGGGATAGACTCAACCACTGCGGATGTAATATCATCCATGAGACAAAGGTCCCGTAGGGCTGCAGAGCCTGCACCCCGTTTGGTGATTTTGGGTACGGGACATCCATAATTTATATCCAGAATATCTGGAGAAAATTTATCCACCACCATCCGGGCCGCTTTGCCCATGACTTCCGGGGAGTCGCCAAATATTTGAATTCCAATGGGTCGTTCGAAATCGGTGAATTCAATCATATGCCAGGTTTTGGCATTTTCTCTAATAATTCCGTGGGCGGAAACAAATTCGGAGTACACAACACCGGCGCCTTGTTCTTTGCATAAAACCCGAAAAGGATAATCCGTTACGCCCGCCATGGGAGCGAGGAGGATGGGTATATCTATTTTTATACTTCCGATTTGCATGGGTAAATTTAATTCAATATTGAAAAGAATGAATCATTGCAGATTGAACAAACAAATTTTTCCACTTTTTCCACTTTTTCCACTTTTTAATTATTTTTATCAGTAAGTTTGCGAATCTGTCATTGCCATAGAATGCTGTGGTGTTTCTTCTGAACGACATTCAAAGTTTTCGCCAAAAAGGAGATTTCAAAATTAAATACAAAATTATTATGCGGATTTTTACATTTTTGTTTTTTATTTCATGTTTCATTTCGTCACCAAAAAAGCATTATTACCAAACTGATTTTCCGAAGGAAACATTTAACATGAGACTGGCAAAGGTATTTAAAGGAATTGGAAATAAGGCAATTGCCCTTTTTCAAAGGGCGAGCGACGTTGATGGATTTGATGTTTTCCGCCAATCGAATAGTTTTTATTATCTCTGTGGACTTGAAACGCCTCATGCCTATCTACTTCTTGATGGCCATAATAAAAAAATTACCCTTTCAACTGAAAGATATCGAACGTGCAATGAAGAAGAAAGGGCTGATTCAATTTCGCCCGGCAAAGTCGTTGCACCTTAATAAATAAATTTAATGAAGGCTGACAATATGAAATTTATTCTTATCATAATCATATGCAATTTTTCTGCCGGAATTTCCGCGCCCGTAGACAATTATCCAAAAAATCCCAAGATCGATGCTATAAACTATATTTTCAATATTGAATTATCCGACGAAACCGATGAGATTATTTGTGAATCCAAGGTGGATGTTCGTTACTTGGAAAAAGGAATTAAGGAACTTCGCCTTGATCTGATAAATGTAAAGAAGGGTAAAGGGATGAAAGTCAATCGGGTAACATCCAATGGTGATGCATTGACTTTTAAACATAAAAATGGTGAATTGTATATTAAACTGCCGGTACCATCATTGGTGAATCAGCGCAGTCAGTACACAATTTTTTACAGAGGAGTTCCTGCGGGTGGATTTAAAATTGCCGATAATAAATATGGTGATCGTACATTTTTTAGTGACAACTGGCCCAATAAAGCCCGGCATTGGTTGCCGCTCATTGACCATCCCTATGATAAAGCCATGTGCGAATTTGTGGTCACGGCTCCGAACCATTATCAGGTAATCTCCAACGGACTATTAATAGAAGAAACGGATGGTCCTAATGGTAAAAGGTTGACCCATTGGAAACAATCGGTACCCATCGCACCATGGCTTTTTGTCCTTGGTGTTGCTCCTTTTGCAGTTCAATATGTAGACACCTTTGATGGTAAATCAATTCAAACCTGGGTATATAAGCAGGATAGGGACGCGGGGTTTTATGATTTTGCTGAGCCGACAAAACAGGTATTAGAATTTTATACAGATTATGTAGGTCCATTTTCCTATGAAAAGCTCGCCAATATTCAGTCCAATAGTGTAGGAGGCGGCATGGAATCTGCAACAGCAATATTTTACGGTGATAAATCTGTTACGGGAAAAAGGTCTGTGCGGTGGCGAAACGTTATTATTCATGAAGTTGCCCATCAGTGGTTTGGCAATTCAGTAACGGAATATGATTGGGATGATATTTGGCTGAGTGAAGGCTTTGCCACCTATTTCACCTTGCTTTTTATCGAACACCAATATGGTCGAGACGCATTTATTGAGGGCTTGAAATCAAGCCAAAAACGCGTAAACGCATTTTATAAAAAGCACCCTGACTACACTATAGTTCATGACAATTTAAAGGACATGGCAGACGTTACCACGGGTCAGATTTATCAGAAAGGAAGTTGGATCTTGCACATGCTACGTGGCATTATGGGTACTGTAAATTTCTGGGAGGGGATACAATCCTATTATGCCAAGTATCAAAATCTCAATGCTACCACGGATGATTTTCGCCGGGAAATGGAAGAAGCCTCCGGCATGGATTTATCTGGATTTTTCAAACAATGGCTCAATGGTGGTGGTACCTTAAAATATGCAGGCAGTTGGGAATACAAAAATGGTACGGTAAAAATCACATTGGACCAGATACAGAATGATGGTTATTTATTCAAGATGCCATTACAGATTGGTATTTATAAACCGGGGGAGACGACGCCTGTGATTGAAACCATTCAGGTCAATAAGAAAAGAAATTCCTTCACGATTAAAGTGGATACTGAGCCAAAAAAGATTATCTTGGATCCATATTTATGGGTGCTGATGGAAGCAGCGTTTGAGAGAAAGAAATAAAGGAGAAACCCTCTTGGTGGTTCTAATTGCAAACTGTAGTGATATCTACCTAAAATAGTACACCATATCCCCGATTAAAATATTTGATGTCTCTCAAAAATTGGATTATATTTGTAGGCTTTATTGGACAATAAAAACAGATTTTTAGGAAATTATGAGTAGACAATGTGATGTAACGGGAAGAAAACCCATGTTCGGGAACAATGTGAGCCATGCTCACAATAAAACCCGTCGTCGGTTTGATATTAATCTTCAGAAAAAAAGATTTTGGCTGGCGGATGAAAATCGCTGGATTACCCTCAATGTATCAACGCAGGGCTTACGACTGATTGATAAAATTGGTATTCGTAAAGTGTTGAATAGAATGAGAGTTGACGGGAAAAAAGTCTAATTTTTTTATACGATCGAAAGATCCTCCTTTTTTATAGCCTTTCATCGAAAGATGAGGGGCTTTTTTTATCATGATTTTATTTTCTGTCTTATAAGAACTAACCCTAAGTTCTGCTCCTAATTTAAGCAGGAGTGTTTATGCGTAAAGCGTCAATCAATATTTTCTTTACTTTTTCTATTCTGTTTGCTGGTGATCTCAAATCACCCGGAGAATTTCTGGGTTATAACTTGGGAGATCAATTTACCTATCACCATCGAGTGGTATCTTATGTCGAGTATGTGGCGGCATCCCGTTTGAATGTAACCCTTCAACATTACGGAAAAACATACGAGCAGCGTCCCCTGTTGGTTGCAATTGTTTCCAGTCCGGAAAATATGGCGAATCTGGACCAGATTCGCAGGGATAACCTAAAACGGGCGGGTATGATGAAAGGAAAGCCCTCGGGGAAAAAGGTTGGTATTGTCTGGCTCAGCTATAATGTGCACGGGAATGAAGCCAATTCCACGGAAGCAGCCATGAAAACACTTCACGCTATGGCAGACCCAACCAATCTAGAAACGCAAAAGTGGCTGGAAAATACCGTGGTAATCATTGATCCATGTATTAATCCTGATGGACGGGACAGATATACCCATTGGTTTCGCATGACCGGAAACCGCTGGCCCGATACAGATCCATTATCCAGAGAACATATGGAACCTTGGCCGGGAGGACGAACTAATCATTATTATTTTGATCTGAACCGGGATTGGGCATGGCAGACGCAAACGGAATCAGATTCGCGGATCAAATTGTATAACCAGTGGCTTCCCCATGTCCATGTGGACTTTCACGAACAAGGAATAAACAGCCCCTATTATTTTGCACCGGCGGCAGAACCATTCCATGAATATATCACGAATTGGCAGCGGGAACTCCAAACCATGATTGGAAAAAATCACGCCAAGTATTTTGACAAGAACAATTGGCTCTATTTTACAAAAGAGGTTTTTGATCTTCTTTACCCCAGTTATGGTGATACTTATCCCACATATAACGGTGCCATTGGGATGACTTACGAACAGGCAGGTCACAGCCGCGGCGGCCTTGCGATTGAAACGGAAGATGGAGATATCTTGACGCTTTTGGATCGAATTACCCATCATTATACAACAGGATTGTCCACCGTTGAGGTAGCGTCTCAAAATGTCAATCGCATTGTAGACGAATTTGTCAAGTTTTTCTCGGAAGGGAAGAATAATCCAAAGGGTGAATACAACACGTATATTATTTCAAAATCCAATCATATAGATAAACTGAATGATCTTCAGGGTTGGTTGGATAAAAATGGAATCCAGTATGGTACGTCCAGTGCCAATCGATCCTATAAAGGATTTAATTATAAAACGGGGAAAACGGGTTCTGTGAAAACAAATGTGGGCGATTTGGTTATTTCTGCCAATCAATCGAAATCCGTGCTCGTTCAGGTTTTGTTTGAGCCCAAAACAACCTTAAGGGACACATTGACTTATGATCTCACCGCATGGGCCATACCCTATGTTTACGGCTTGGATGCGGTTGCAGTAAAAAGTGATGTCAAGATGTCCCCAGCGAAACGATTTGTCTCAAAAACTGAAAAGCCTTCAGGTGCTCCCTATGCCTATATTCTTCCCTGGAAGGGGATTTGGGATGTTAAATTTTTATCGATTTTATTTAAAAATGATGTAGTTGTTCGGGTAACAGAAGAACCTTTCGAACTAAACGGTAAAACTTTTGATAGTGGTACGTTGGTCATTACGCGAAAAGGGAATGAAAAGCTGGGAAAGAATTTTGATCATATCATTCAAAAAACGGCTCTGGAAAATCATCGGAATTTGACAGTGGCAAGTACAGGGTTTGTTTCAAAAGGGAAAGATTTTGGCTCGTCATCTATGCGAGTGGTGAAAGCGCCGAAAATCGGATTGGTTTCCGGGGAAGGTGTAAGCAGTTACGGTTATGGCGAAGTGTGGCATTTCTTTGAGCGGCAAATTGAGTTCCCTATTACCGTTATTTATAGTGACTATTTTAACCGTATTCCCAAACATGATTTTGATGTTATTATCATTTCCTCAGGCAGTCATGGTTATATTAATAAGGATTTAGTGAAGGAACTGCGCGGCTGGGTGAAAAAAGGCGGGCGATTAATTTTGATGGATTCGGCTATGGACCAATTTGTGGATAAGGATGGATTCGGATTAAAAAGATTCGCCACAGAGGATGAAAAGAAAGCATCTGAGGAAAAAAATAAAAAGCGGAAATTGACTGAACGGTTAAAACCCTATAAAGATAGACAGCGGGACCGTCTTAGTGACAATGCCTACGGTTCCATCGTCAAAATTGAAATGGACCCGTCCCATCCACTGGCGTTTGGATATGGAGACGATTATTTTTCCTTAAGAATTCGAAATCATCATTATGCATTTTTACCCGATGGTTGGAATGTGGGAGTAACTCACGATTCCACTGCATTGGTCAGCGGATTTGTGGGGGTTAAGGCTCAGGAGAATTTTCGGGAATCCATGGTGTTTGGCGTAGAAAGTATGGGCCGGGGCAACGTGGTGTATTTAGCCGACAACCCTTTGTTCAGAGCATTCTGGCATAATGGAAAATTATTGTTTGGGAATGCTGTTTTTATCGTTGGAAATTAATTCATGTAGGGTCACGATTAATCGTGTCTCTACTGGTATAAAATGAAAAAAATATTACCCTTATTATTTATCGCTTTTTTGGGGTGCAGTCAATCGGATTTCCAATTGGAAACAGTTGATGCGGCGGCGCTGCATCAACAAATCGCCACCCATAAAGGAAAGGAAGCTGTCTTAGTCAATTTTTGGGCCACCACTTGTGCCCCATGTTTGAAAGAATTTCCTATGATTGTTGAACTGTCGAATAAATATAAAGATAACGGAATAAAAATTTATTTTGTCACAACCGATTGGATGGACTATAAAGATAGAGCCATTGCCTTTCTTGAAAAACAAGGTGTGAAAGGTGTAACCTTTATTAAAGAGGAAGGGAATGATAATAATTTCATCCGCGCCATAAACGATAATTGGTCAGGGGCACTTCCGTTCACGATTGTTTTTGATAAAAATGGCAATATAACAGATCATTGGGAAATGGAAAAGGATAAGACCCATTTTGAATCAGCCATAAAGAAAGCAATTGAATCATGAAATTTGAACCATTCCAGTTAGAGCGTCAGCAATCCACTTGGGAGAACAAGGTAGATTATAATTTATCTGAGAGTGGCATTCATCCCGGGACATTAAAATCACTATTTTCAAGCAATTTTATCGAAAAGATCGAGAATACAGAACTTACCTATGGATTTACAGAAGGATCCCCAGAATTGAGGCAGTCTATCGCTTCTATTTATCCCGGTGCTACCCCTGACAATGTTCAGGCCTTCAACGGTTCTGCTGAAGCCAATATGGTCGCCATTATGTCCTTGTTAGAAAAAGGCGATGAAATGGTCTATATGGTACCTAATTATCTCCAGATTTACGGCTTCGCCAGAGGATTGGGAGTCAATGTGAAAACTTTCTCCCTCCACGAATCCTTGAACTGGCAGCCTGATTTGGATGAATTAAAAAACCTTGTATCTGAAAAAACCAAAATGATCTGTATTTGCAATCCCAATAATCCCACTGGTGCTGTGCTGCCGAAAGAAACGGTGCATCAAATTGGTGAAATTGCCAAAGATGTAGGTGCATGGATATTAACGGATGAAGTCTATCGCGGTGCGGAGCTAAATCGTGAGGAATGCACGTCTTTCTGGGATTTGGGATATGACAAAACCATTGTGAATTGTGGACTTTCCAAAGCGTACGGACTCCCAGGATTGCGAATTGGTTGGTCTGTTGCCAATTCGGATTATATCCAACAATGCTGGGCAACTCATGATTATACGTCTATTGCTATAGGGCGAATGAGCGATATCATTGCGGCCCATGTACTGCATCCCACTCGCCGGATGGAAACATTAGACCGGATCCGGGATGCCTTAACTGCGAATTTAAGTCTATTCCAAAATTGGATATCCAAATTCGATAGTAAAATGCGGTTTATTCCACCGGAAGCAGGTGCCATGGCATTTGTAGGGTATGACTGGCATATCAATTCAACCAAACTCATCGAAAAGGTGCGGGAAGAAGCCAGTGTCATGCTGGTGGCGGGGGATTGGTATGGCATGGATCATTATCTCCGGTTTGGTTATGGTGCCAAACAAAGTGATCTTGAGGTAGCATTGGAGCGGATTACACCTATATTTAAATCTCTATGATCGATTTTCCAACAGAAGTGATCAAAGCCCATAATCGGTCAAAATCATATATCCGAAAAACACCTTTGGAGCATTCCCCCTATTTGAGCAACCTGATCGATGGGAATGTTTATCTAAAACTGGATAATATCCAGAAAACTGGTTCATTCAAATTTCGTGGTGCTGTTAGTAAAATGACCTCTATAAGTGCAACAGAAAATGAAAAAGGCGTGGTAACCGCCTCCACAGGAAATCATGGCGCTGCATGTTCACTGGCAATGTCTTTACTTGGGATTGATGGTAAAATTGTGGTACCTACAATCGTCCATAAAAATAAGGTGAATAATATTTCGAATTTCGGTGGCAAAGTAGAATACCATGGGGATGATTGCCTCAATGCAGAAGAACGGGCTCAGGAAATTTCCAAAACAACTGGCGCAACTTATATTTCTCCCTATAATGATCCAGCCATCATTTGCGGGCAGGGTACCATGGGTTATGAAATAGATCAAGATTTAAAATACATCGATTCTGTATTTGTGTCGGTGGGTGGTGGCGGGTTGATTTGTGGGGTTGGAGGATACTTGAAATCCGTTCAGAAAAATGTAAAAATGGTTGCCGTTTCGCCGAAAAACTCCTGTGTCATGTATGAATCTATAAAAGCGGGGAAACAGTTGGATTTACCTTCAGAAACGACCCTTTCCGATGGTACAGCTGGCGGGGTTGAAATGGGTTCGATTACATTTGAATTATGCCAAAGAATCATTGATGAATTTATATTGGTGACGGAGGACGAAATCGCCGATGGTATTCGCATCGGCGTGGAAAAACATCATCAACTTATAGAAGGGGCAGCCGGAGCTGCCATTGCTGGATTTATGAAACAAAAAGATAAACTCAATGGCCAGACGGTCGTGATCGTCATGTGTGGTGGGAATATCAGTTCTGAAGTATTAAAGAGTATACTATAATGCAAATTATCAATTTGGTAGAAATTAAATCTGTTCTCCCAAACATTGATCTCATGAAAGAGATTGAAGCGGGATTCGTGGCCTATACTAATGGTGACGTGGTGGTGCCACCTGTGGGAGAATTGCAATTTGAGTCGCCGCCCGGAGATGTACATATCAAATATGGATATATCAAAAATGATGATGTATATGTTATTAAAATTGCCTCTGGTTTTCCACGAAATTCAGATAGTGGACTACCCAATGGGAATGGCATGATGCTGGTATTTAATCAGAAAACCGGCGAACCCATGGCGATTCTCAAAGATGGAGCATATCTTACCGAGGTAAGAACGGCAGTAGCTGGTGCCATTTGCGCTAAATATTTATCGCCGAAAATAGTGAAGAGTATTGGAATTGTAGGCACGGGTCTCCAGGCGAAAATGCAATTGAAATATCTCAACAGTATCATTGATTGCAAAAATGTAAAAGTGTGGGGAAGGCGTGAAACGTCCATTCTGAAATATCAATCGGAAATGAAAAACGCCGGGTTTGAGATTACCACTACTACTGATATAAATGATGTGATTGACAACTGCCAATTGATTGTAACGTGCACGTCCAGTGAGACCCCCTTATTAAGACGGATAAAACCCGGGACACATATAACCGCCATGGGTTCCGATACTTTAACCAAACAGGAACTGGTACCATCCATTTTAACGGAGGCGGATTTGGTGGTCGCGGATAGTAAATCCCAATGTGAAGTTCGGGGCGAAATTCATCAAGCATTGAAATCGAATGATTTTTCTATGGATGATGTGGTGGAACTTGGAGACATTATATCTGGAAAAACAAAAGGGAGGACGTCTGATTCTCAGATTACGATTACAGATTTAACCGGCGTGGCTGTTCAGGATATACAAATTTCAAAAGCGGTTCTGAAGTATTTACTTTAAATGCCTCCCTTCTTTTGTGAAGTTGTAAAATATAACGTAATATCAAACACATTAAAATAGGAGTTTTATCATGATTAAGTACCTTAAACAAACAACAATTTTAGCGTTTTTACTGACCTTTACTTTTGCCGGTGAACTGGACCTTGGTGCATCAATGCCAATGGGTGATGTTAAAATGACCGATATTTCAGGAAAGACGGTGACCTTAAACGATGTCAAAATGGAAAACGGCTTACTGGTGAATTTTTCATGTAATAAATGTCCATGGGTTGTAGCCTGGCAGGATCGTTACAATTCCCTGTCCGAAGTTAGCAAAAAGAATAAGATTGGCTTTATCACGATCAATCCCAATACAAAAAATAGAGCTAAGATTGGTGAAGGACTGG
>Ga0315339_1001779_pt1 | contig 17817 bp, 13 predicted proteins | sample ASW17metaG_FD_204514 | JGI IMG/M metagenome (GOLD analysis project Ga0315339, IMG submission 204514) | Ammonia-oxidizing marine archaeal communities from Pacific Ocean, United States - ASW #17 | ecosystem: Environmental > Aquatic > Marine > Oceanic | place: USA: California | collected 2016-12-05
TGTCTGGCTTTCAGTTGGGTGTCTCTTACGCGGGGGAGGATGGGAACGCCTTTTCAAACGGTGCGCGAACGTCCGAACTGGGCGGCGGGGTCGGGGCTGAACTTTTAGACGCCGGCATCAACTACGGTAGTAAGGTTGGCGGCGCTAGTGTTCGCATAGGCGCTGTCGCCTTTACATCTGCGACAGAGCCCGCTACTGCCGCGGCAGTCGCAGCGCCGGATGTCGACGGTCATGGACTTGGTGTCCAGGTGTCGATGGGCAACATCAAGGTTGGCGGCCGGTATGGCAAGCTCGCAGACCTAGGCGGCAGTGGCCTTGATCGGACTAACTGGCGCATTGGTGTCGACTATGGTATGGGCCCGTTGTCTATCGGCGCCGTCTATCATTCAGCCGTACAGGACTTTGTCGGAGCTGATGACAAGACGTCATACATCTCTGTCGGCGCTAACTATAATGTCGGCCCCGGTGTGTCAATGTTCGGTGGCATCGTAAGTTACTCTTTCGATGATTCGACCCGCGCGGCGTCCGCCGAAGGCGACAACGCGTTTGGTATTTTGGGGACGAAACTCTCCTTCTAAAAGTCGAACGTACGATCGTTTTGGGACGTGGGGCCATTTGGCCCCACGTTCTTTTTTTGACCTGTGAATGACTGCCGTCGTCACCGCGAGACCGCGAAGATACCGCTGGCTATATCATCGGCTGCCCCGGCGTCTGTAATAGCGTCTTCCGGGCGCTCTGGGACATCGGGCAAGCGACGTAACGCCGCCCGGTGATTTGGAGACACCATCAAATGGTCCAGAATAGCCCGGAACTGCTAGAGGTGTCGGAAACTGAAAGTCAGCCCAACTAGAAAAACTCGTCCTGCGCGAGATCCTTTACCAGCCTTGCTGGAAATGGTCGGGCAGCGAGGGCGCGGGCCAGTTGAAACGTGGGTCGTGGACGATTTTGAAGGCGGCGCGGGAATCCAATGCGTTTTCCCCCTGCTCACGAAAGCCCGCCCGCAATTTGTCGAATGATTGACGTTCCGTTCGGCTTACTCTTATTCGCTTGTTGTGCGGGACCTTCATACCGATGGCCAGTGTCAAAAATCCATCTAATTTGAAAAAATCGCCCTCTTTCAGAAGATGTTTGGCCATCACTGAAGTAGGCCCATTCCGTTTATAAAATTCATGGATTGGTTGATAATAACCCAATTTGGACTGCAATTCCGCTTGGCACGTGCGCCAAAATTCGTTGTTGATGCGGTTATTGAAGGCATAATGGAGAGTGATAAAATCTCTTGTTATGTCCCAGGCATTGGCGGCATCATCATTGTAGCGTTGGATCATGGAATCCGTCACTTCCGTGCTGGCGTTCAGGGTAAAGGCCAGGTTGATGCATGCGCGGCAGATCAAGGCCAGCGCGGTCGCCTCCAAAGGTTCTACAAAGCCTGCGGCATTGCCAATTCCGATGACGTTTCGTACCCACGAATGCTCGTAACGCCCGGAGCGGAATGGAATTATGTGGGTATTCTTTATGCGGGGGCGAAATTTTAGAAACTCGGCGGTGGCTTCGTCATCGGAAATATGATGATTCGAAAAGACATAGCCGGAATTGGAGATGTCGTCATGATCAATCGTGAAGCACCAACCGCAGTTCATGGTATCAACGGCGGTATAGGGACGGATCGGTTCGTCCGGAGTATCGTAATCATAGCCGCCGACGACGGCCCGTTCGCAAAACAATTTATCGGTGAAGGGCAAAAAACGGACGTCGAGTGTTTTGGCAAGCAGCAAGGAACTGAAACCCGAGGAATCAATCCATAAATCGGCCGCCACCGGCTTTTGATCCGCCAGTTTGACACCTTTGACATAGCCTTGTTCATCTAGATTGAAGTCTTGTATCTCGGCGTCTACGACGTTTATTCCGAAGTCAGATAACTTGGTCATCAAATAGGCCACAAGTCTCCGGTTTTCGATATGATAAGCGTGATTATAGTGCATTATGAAACCCCCATTGGGGTCCTTGAAAACGGGGCTTTTTTCAAACTCCATGGCGGCCGAGACTATGTTCAGGAAGCGAACATCCTCGCCGCAGTAAAATCCCGGTTCCCGTAAATCACGGTCGGGGCGATAGTCGAATTGCGACATGAAGGGATAGTTGAAATGATCCCGCTTGCCCCAGTTGAAGCGCAGGCCCAGTTTCCAGGTCGGCCGGACTTCGCGATAGAACTCATCAAACGGTAGTTCGAGAAAATAGTGCAGATAATGAGGGAGATTAGGCTGCGTCGACTCGCCCACGCCGATCACCGGTACTTTGCTTGAATGAATGACCGTGACTTTGATATGCGGGTTGATTTTACGGATACCAAGGGCCGCCAGCAGCCCGCCCGTCCCGGCACCAATCACCGCCACATGGGTTATTTTTCGTCGCGCTGAATTCTTTCGTTGCATGGGATCGCCTGTTCCTGTCCTGCCCCAAAAATGATCGTGATTATGCACTATCCCAGTTTCTCTCGGAAGCCTCGAAGCGAGAGCCGGCCCCCATTTTCGCGGGCAGCAATATTACTAGCCGATCATTAGGTATTTTAAGCACGGGTTTTCGTTCGGCTGGCGTCGATCAAATATCGGTCTGGCCAAGTCGCTCCGAATTCTTGCCCCGCCGTGTCAGATACATCATCGTGCCGTGCGGCTATCGTCCGATATTGCCTATCTTATCCCACCAACAACTATCTCGGGTGTTCGAGCTTCTATCCTGGCGGTGACGGCTCGTTTAAGGCGCGCAAAGCCCAATTTGCCGCCTGCTATTTCCTGATGCTCGATGACCTCGGCACAAAGGTGCCGCTGGACCGTCTCGATGGGTAGAGGTTGTCATGGTTGATAGAGACAAGCCCCGGCAATCACCAAGGCGGCATCATCTTTGCAGAACCACTCACCGACGGCGCTGAGGCCGTGCGCCTGCTCAATGCGGTGATAGAAACTGGTCTGTGTGACGCTGGTGCTTCAGGGCCCCTGAGCCGCTGGGCCCGCCTGCCTGTGGCGATTAACGGCAAGCCAAAATATGCCGGTGTAGATGGCGTGCCGTTTCAGTGCCGCCTTCTCGTATGGCAGCCCGACAACCGCTACACGCAGCAGGAAATCGTGGATCAGCTGCAATTGAAACTTGCACCGGCGGGAAGGCCCAAAAAGCCTAAGACGCACTCTGTACAGCCCGACAGCATCTCGAACAGCATTGGCAATGATGCTAACGATGTTTTGACCCCTAGGCCGGCGGAGAACCCGGTCGTCGCGGCGCTCAATGCGCGCGGCCTTTATAAAACCCCGCTGGGGTCCGGCAAGCACGACATGACCTGTCCATGGGTTCATGAGCACACCGATGAGTTGGACACCGGTACGGCCTATTTTGAACCCGACGAGCTATATCCTGTGGGAGGTTTTTGCTGCCTGCACTCCCACCGCGACAAGTACCACATTCATGCCCTGCTCGAAATTCTTGGGGTGCACACCGCCGAGGCTCGGCACAAACCTTTAATCCGAGTGATGGCTGGTGATTTGCATCGCGTCGTGGATGCTGCGGAAAAGGAATTGGCAAACCGTGGACGACACTATCAAGCCGGTCGCTTTATTGTATCCGTTTCAACCGATCCGTCCTGCGGCGATCCGTCGATTGTGCCTATTAGCTCTCCGGCGCTGACTCGTGAACTCTCAGACGCGGCAACATGGGAAAAATACGACGGGCGCGCCAAAGACTGGGTCCGCTGCGATCCGCCCACAAAGCATGCGGCTATTCTTTACGATGCTCAGAAATTCCGTTACTTGCTTCCTCTGTCTGGAGTGGTACAGCAACCCTATTTTCGGGAATTGGATGGCGAACTCATCACTCTCCCGGGCTACGATAAAACGACACAACGTTTTGGGGTCTTCGATACACGGCAGTTTGTAATGTCCGACCCAACACCCGAAGCAGTGTGGTCGGCACTAGCTTTGCTGGAAGAGTTACTCACCGAGTTTCGCTTTGTGGACGACACCGATAAAGCGGCGGCTCTTGCGGCGATCTTCACCGCATTCGTGCGTCCAACGCTACCACATGCCCCCGGGTTCCATGTCAGAGCGCCGGTATTTGGTAGCGGCAAGACCTGCCTCTGCGAACTGATTGGCGCCTTTGCCGGGTCGGCCGGGAACGCCAAGGTGAGCTATCCAACAAACTCGGAGGAAGCCACCAAGGTCATTCTGTCTCTGTTGCTGGCCAGCCCGGCGGTCATCGAATTCGATGACATGGACACCGACTGGATACCGCACGAGACCATCAACCGGATGCTAACGGCGGAGCACATCACCGACCGAATTTTAGGGGTCAGCAAGACCGCGACGGTCAGTACCCGAACCCTGTTTCTTGAGTCGGGGAACAATGTTGGCCCGATACGCGATCTGCTGCGCCGTGTGCTGACAATCCATATCGACCCGCGCTGCGCTACACCGGCAACGTTGTCCTACAAAGGCTTACCGGTCGATAAGGTTCGCCAGCGGCGTGGTGTTTACGTGGCCGCGGTCCTGACGATCATTCAAGCATGGCGCAGAGCAGGTTCCCCCCGCGCTGATATGGACAATATTGTCACTTTTGGCGGGGCGTGGTCGGATTGGCGATGCGCTTGGCGGGTTGATGACCGAGTGGCATGCCGTATTCGGCTCGGCCCCGACCACAGTGCGCAAGGCGGTTGAGGCGACGCACAATAGCCATCCCAATCTGCTCGATGCGATGGGCGAATTCCCAATTGAGGCGCATGGCATTATAAATCGCCCGAGGTTGGGCTGGCTGCTGAAGTTGAACGCCAACCGGATCGTTGGTGGTCTTGAGTTCCAAAAGGCTGAGGCTGAGGGCAGTGCGTCTCATGGGGTGATCAAAGCACCTGTTAGGAAGTTATGGCAAATCGGTGTTGAAGCCCTTACTGAAGCCAGTTCTCCATCCAGCCATCCACTGAAACGTCAATTATCCGTCTGGACTGGTATTACTGGGGAGATATGGGGAGTCCCATCTCACAAAGTGGGGGGTGCCCCCGGGGTGGGGTCTAGACTTGGCCGATTTTGAAGGAGGCCCCGGTCGTTTTGTCTGGAGAATTTTGATCCCGTGATGAGCAAGAAAATGAGCACCAAACGAAACTTAAGCCGATACCGCTGTCCTACTATTGTCCTACTGGATAAAAAAAGGCTCAGCCGTTTCCATCTAAGCCTTTGATTTAAAGTGCCCTTACGGCCAAGTAACCGAATTATGGGGGCGGGTCGTTGAGATCAATTCGTTTTAATCATTACCTTCATCTGGCTTGATTTTTGGCTCCCACATGGGTGAACCATGCAGTTCACCAAACCGTTTGAACATAACGTTCATTGCCACGCTAATGCGCTCTCCGTCGCCGTCATTTGCGTCTACAGAATGCTCCAACCACGAATGAAAAATAACCAGGCGACCTGGAACGACATTTATCGTCATCGAATGCGCGTCATATCTGGTGGTTTTATCTTGCAGGGGCTGCAAAGTATGGGTTTGTGGTCTGGGATCGTGAAAGCGAATTGTATCTCCACCTTTTGGGACACTTACATAGTAAACGCTGCTCAGGTAGTTGTTTGGATGTGCATGCCTATGGTGTCGAATACCCGGTTCGCTTATATTGGCCCAAGTACCCGTAATTAAATATTGTTTATTTTTTATATGGAGAGAGGTCAATACATCCTTTACGGAAGCATCAAATGCTAACCCTAAGGTCTTAAAGGCCGGAGTTTTGTGAAGGTCACTCCTGGTTTGAAGTGATAAATCATTTGTCGGACGAGGTCTTGGACTGGCGATCTTATCGAGCAAGCCAAGTATTTCTTTATTTGCTTTAGCCGAAGTTTCCGGAGAAAGGTCATACACCCACACAAGGGATGGAAATAGTTCGGCAATGCTCTTGTTAGAAAAATATTTATCAACGGACATTTCGGCCTCGGCAGCAACTGGAAACAAAATTCAAACGACGTGCGCATTATACAGTCAATAGCTGTAAATCTACCGTATAAACTGATATTTTCCAGATAACCTCTAAATTCGAGCCAATCGTAGGAGAACTCAGCCACCGTTGAAAGGAATTTTGTTCGGCGACCATTCGACAGTACCGATTTGATGATTTGGCCGTGTTTGGATGGCCACATCTCTGCGGTTCCCGGCATCCAGACATACCTCTCTTATCATTTTCATAGTGCCGTCGATTATCCCGACCTACGCCGGAACGGGTCTTCGTCGCAAATCATTGATCAAGTCCAGGGTTTTCTGGAACAGTTTTCTTGGCACCGCCGCCTCGGTCAGTTGGAATGTGACATAGCGGCCATGGCGGACGACTTTAGCTACGATTTTCACCAGCTTCTCTCGCAGTGTCGTCAGCGACCAATACTCTACCTCTTCGGGCAGAGCCAAAGTCCGCATAAAGTTGGCGAGGTTGTAGGCCAGGGGAAGCGAGAACGCGCCGCCAAGGCGGCGCCAGAACCTGAAAATGCAGGACGTCCCGCATCGCCGTCGGAAAAAATCTCTTGCGACTTCGAGAAACCGAGCGAAAACAGTGAGATATCAAACCCGCGCACAGGTCTCATAAATAGATCACATGGACAAATTGATCCCTATGGAAGTTTCTATCCGTCAGCACCAGTTGGAGCAGAAACGGAAACAGCAAAGAAAAGAATTAAATCAGAAGTTAAACAATCAGCACTTTAATAGTGCGGTAGAAACTTCTGATAAGAGAAGTGCATTTTGAGATGAACACATTGTATCAGCATACCAATAAGTTCAAGCCAACAATGCACGAATGAAGGATGAAATGGTTCATGCCACCAGTAGTGCTTGATATCATCGTAGGAGAAATGTGTGAGCAGAACCTAATACAGAACTAGAAATGCTCCAAATCCTAACAGGAACAGAAATCCTAACTTAAATATGAACGACAAAGATTTTAGAGGATGGCGGATTAGCATCCAAATACACCATCCAAGGATGATTAATGAGACTTGTGCGCGGGTAAGCCCGGACGCTTTCCACACTCTTTTGAACAGCATAAATGACGCACCAACGCAGGCTGGCCGTCAAGTTCTGGCGGCCGGGGCCAAGACGCCGTCTGTCAGCAAGGGCGCAATCCGTGATGCCGGTTTAGAGATCAACCGGATATTGCGCGCCCATTCCAGCAAATAAGAATTTAGTCGGCATCAATATAGTCTCCTTCCTGTTCCGCACTGGCCAAGGACCATGTATACTGGTCGGGAAAATGGCCAGCCGCTGGAGTCTCCTAAATGATGTCATCTTTCTATCTAAAACAGGTCTGGCACTACGCATTGAGCTGTTTTTCGTTGGCGGTTCTTTTGACGGCTTGCGGTTTTGCAGATCTAGCTCAAGACACCCCGACTGCGACGGGATCCCGAGATGTCGTCACTCACCCAAAAAATGGTCGGTCTACACTATTCGGTCCCGGTGGGTTGGATTTTTTTGATACCGGAAAATCCGATAAGGGCTCTGGTAGCGGCGGCATCGGCATCAATAGCTTTCTCTGGCGCGCGTCCCTGGACACCCTGTCGTTCATGCCGCTAAATTCCGCCGACCCCTTTGGCGGCGTTATCATCACGGATTGGTATAGTACGCCTGAAAATCCCGATGAACGCTTCAAAATGACGGTTTATATCCTGGACCGCCTTTTGCGCGCGGATGCTATTAAGGTTGCCGTCTTCAAGCAAACCCGGAGCCAGGCGCTACAATGGTTGAGCGCCAATTTGGCAGGCGACACCGCTGTGCAATTGGAAAATGCCATTTTGATCCGGGCACGGCAGCTGCGCCTGGACACCATCGAGCAATAGTTCGTCCGGTGCATATATCCATATTAGAAATTGTTCCGGCGCCCTGAAGGCGGCCGGCGAGAGGACGGCCCATGGCCCGTTACAATGCCAAAACAACGGAAGCGAAATGGCAGGCCGCCTGGGCCGAGGCCCGAACCTTCGAGGCCGCCGTTGACCCGGACCGCTGCAAGCCGAAGTACTACGTGCTGGAGATGTTTCCCTATCCATCGGGCCGCATTCATATGGGCCATGTGCGCAATTATGCCATGGGCGATGTCGTCGCGCGCTACAAACGAGCCAAGGGGTTTAATGTGCTCCACCCCATGGGCTGGGATGCATTTGGCTTGCCGGCGGAAAACGCGGCCTTGGAAAACAAGATCCATCCCGCCAAATGGACCTATGAAAATATAGACAATATGCGCGGACAGCTGCAGTCCATGGGTCTTTCTTTGGATTGGAGCCGGGAATTTGCAACCTGCGATGTGGATTACTACCGTCAGCAGCAGAAATTGTTTTTGGATCTATTGCAGAACGATTTGGCCTACCGGCGGGAATCCTGGGTCAACTGGGACCCGGTGGAGCATACGGTGCTGGCCAACGAGCAGGTCATCGACGGTTGCGGCTGGCGCTCTGGCGCGCCGGTGGAACGGCGGCAGCTCTCGCAGTGGTTTTTTCGCATCACCGCGTTTCAGGATGAATTGCTGAACGCCCTGGGCGATCTGGATCGTTGGCCGGAAAAGGTCCGTCTGATGCAGGCTAACTGGATCGGCCGTTCCGAAGGCGCGCGATTGCGCTTCACGATCAAGGGGCCCACAATGGGGCCCACCAAGGGATCTGCGGCGCACGACGAGATCGAGGTTTTTACCACCCGGCCGGACACCATTTTTGGCGCTTCCTTCCTGGCATTGTCTCCCGATCATCCCATGACCGCGAAACTTGCCGCCGGAAACCCGGATATTGCCGCCTTCGTGGCCGAATGCCGCCGGTTGGGCACGTCCGAGGAAGTCATTGAGAAAGCTGAAAAACGGGGCCTCGATACTGGGTTTCGGGCCGCCCATCCATTCCTGGCCGATGTAGAGCTGCCAATCTATATTGCCAATTTCGTGCTGATCGATTACGGTACCGGCGCTATTTTTGGCTGTCCGGCCCATGATCAGCGGGATCTGGACTTTGCCCGCAAATATGACCTAAACGTACTGCCGGTGGTGATCCCAAAGGATACCGACCCGGTGGATTTTTCCATAGATTCAGAGGCTTATGTTGGGCCGGGACAACTGGCCAATTCCCATTTTCTGGACGGCATGTCCATCGAAGATGCCAAGGCGGAAGTGGCGAGCCGGGCCGAGACGGGCAAATTCGGCACCGGGCAGGTCATGTACCGCTTGCGGGATTGGGGTGTCTCCCGGCAACGCTACTGGGGTTGTCCTATTCCGGTGGTTCATTGCGATGATTGCGGCGTTGTTCCCCTGGCGGAGGCCGATTTACCCGTCACCCTGCCCGATGGCGTGACCTTCGAGCGTCCGGGCAATCCCCTCGATGACCATGCCACCTGGCGGGACGTGCCCTGCCCGTCTTGCGGCAAGCCGGGACGCCGGGAAACCGATACGCTGGATACTTTCGTGGATTCGGCCTGGTATTTCGCCCGCTTCTGTTCGCCTAGGGCCAGCCAGCCACTTGATCGGGACGCGGTCGACTACTGGATGCCCGTGGATCAGTACATCGGCGGGGTCGAACATGCCATTTTACATTTGCTTTATGCCCGGTTTTTTACCCGGGCCATTGAAACCTGCGGTCATGTAGGCGTAAGCGAACCGTTTTCAGGTTTGTTCACCCAAGGCATGGTCTGTCACGAAACTTATCGCGACGATGCCGGCACATGGCTGGAACCCACCGAAGTGGACCGGCGGGACGACGGGAATTTTGTCCGGGCCGATAATGGCGCCTCAATCAAGGTCGGCCGCTCCGAAAAGATGTCGAAATCCCGCAAAAACGTCATCGATCCGGAGGATATCATAGAACGTTATGGCGCCGACACCGCGCGATGGTTCATGTTGTCCGATAGTCCGCCCGAGCGGGACCTGGAATGGACCGACGGCGGGATTGAAGGTGCCTGGCGTTTTACGGGCAGAATTTGGCGGATAATCGAGGAATCCATTGACCGCCTGCCCGCTCCTGGAACAGCCTTACCGGGTCGGTTCGACGAAAATGCCCTGGTCCTGCGCCGGTTAACCCATCAGGCCATCGGTGCCGTGACCGATGGCATCGAACGGTTTCAGTTCAATGTGTCCGTAGCCAGATTATACCAGTTGGCCAACGCCCTGGGGTCCTACAAGGTGGACGATGACGCGGATCAGGCCGGGCGCTGGGCCCAACGGGAAGCTATTGAAACCCTGGTTGTCATGATCAGTCCCATGATGCCCCATTTGGCGGAAGAAGCCTGGCAAACTCTGGGGCAGACTGGTTTGGTGGCCGATGCGCCCTGGCCCGTGGCGAGCCCGGAATTGCTGGTGGAGGATACCATAACAATCGCTGTTCAGATGAACGGCAAAATGCGCGGGACCCTTGAGATTGCCCGCGATCAGCCGGAGGACGAAGTCCGCGCCGCCGCTTTGGCGGTGGACAAGATCAAACAGGCGATTGGTGACAAAGAGGTGCGCCGGGTGATCGTGGTGCCGAACCGTATCGTCAATGTGGTTGTTTAGGGCCGCCAACAAAGGTCCTGGCCTAGCGGTGCTGTGCGGGCTCACCTTGTTGTTTTTATTGGCGAATTGTGGCTTTCAACCGCTTCACGGCAGTCGGGCGGCACCGGTTGCGGGCAGCACTGTTTCTGATATGTCTTATGTGATAGTGGCCGCAATTCCCGACCGGACCGGCCAGTTGGTCCGCAATAAACTGCTGGACCGATTACATGCGGGCGGCATGGCCGCCAAGCCGGTGTTCCGGCTGATTGTGCATTTGAAGGAGAGCCGGGAAGGTATTGCCTTTCAACAGGGCGACAGTGCGACCCGGTTCAACCTGCGTCTCTCGGCCCGGTTCGAGCTGGTTGACAGCCGAGATGGCGCCTCGCTTTTGAAGGGTCATACCCGCGCCATCGCTGCCTATAATGTGGTGCGTTCCGATTATGCCAATCTGATCAGCCAACGGGATGCCCAGAAACGGGCCGCCAACAGTGTTGTCGATGGGATTCAAAACCGGATCGCGGTGTTTTTCTCCCGGTTGCGGGGTTGAACCCGTGGTCAAGCTCCCCACACGCGGTATTGATGGGTTTTTAGCCCATCCAGATGACAGAATGGTCGCCGCGCTGCTGTATGGAGAAGATGATGGCCTGGTGCGGGAACGGGCCGGCCGCCTGGCTCGCGCGGTGGTGGAGGATATTAGTGATCCGTTTCGTGTCGCTGATGTATCCCTTGCAGCATTGAAGGACGAGCCCAGTCGTCTGTTGGACGAAATGGCGGCGATGTCATTGACCGGGGGCCGCCGTCTGGTCCGCTTGGAGCGGGCGGGCAATGCCCAAAGCGGTACCATCGAAGCGGTTCTCGATGATCCGGCCATCACTCCCGATGGCAGTTTTCTAGTCGTTACCGCCGGGCCCATGGCGCCGCGGGATAGTTTGCGAAAATTGTTCGAGGGTCATGATCGTGGCGCCGCGATTCCCTGCTATCAGGATGACGCGCGTTCCCTCGAGGCCTTGATCCATGAGAGTCTGGAGCGCCATGGTTTGTCGGCCGAACCATCGGCGCTGGCCTACTTGTGTGATAATCTGGGCAGTGATCGGCAAATTTCCCGCTCTGAACTAGAAAAACTCGCTTTGTACAAGGGTCGGAACGGCGGCGCCATAACCTTGGCCGAGGCGGAAGCCAATGTGGGCGATGGCGCGCCCCAGGCCCGGGACGACGTGGCCCTGGCCACCGCCAGCGGCGATCAGGCCGCCCTGGATAAAGCCTTGCAGAAATGCCGCATCGCCGGCGAGCAGCCAATCACCATATTGCGGGCAGTTATCCGCCATTTGCAGCGCCTGCACCTGATTTCCCTAAAGGCCGCGCGGGGCGATGACATTGGCCGTTTGATCAAATCACACCGGCCGCCGATTTTTTTTAAGCATCAGGCGATTGTTCGGCGCCAGATACAAAATTGGCGGCCACGGCGCCTGGCCCAGGCGCTGGCTATTCTAACCGAGGCCGAATTGGATTGTAAAACTACCGGATTGCCGGCCGATGCAATCTGCGGCCGCGCCTTGATCCGCATCGCCAACGCGGCCCGGCCGCCATCGCGCGGCTGAAAATTTTAGCCGTCCGGCTGCTGGCTCAGACGATTGAGAATTTCGTCGAACTGCTCCAGGGAATTGAACGAAATGCGGACTTCACCACGCTCCCCGTGGTGTCTGATTTTAACAACTAGTCCGAGTTTTTCAGAAAGCTGTCGTTCCATTGCCCGGCTATTGGTATCTTGTTCCGCGCTGCCAGTAGATGTGCCTAGCTTACCAGTATTAATGGGTTTTTTGACTAATTTCTCGGTTTGCCTAACATTTAGGCCAAGTTTTAATACATCTTGAGCGAGTATTTCAGGGTTTTCTGACGCAAGTAGTGCCCGGCCATGCCCGGCGGTTAGCAGACCCCGCTGCATCAATTCCTTCACGTAATCAGGAAGTCCCAGAAGGCGCAGAATATTGGCCACGTGGCTGCGGCTTTTGCCGGCCGCCTGGGCGACATCCTCTTGCGTGCGGGAGAACTCGTCCATCAGACGCCGGTAGCCCTCGGCTTCTTCCAGGGGCGTTAGATCCTGGCGCTGCACATTCTCAACCAGGGCAACTTCCAAGGCCTTGTTATCGTCAAGGTCCTTGATGACAATAGGCACCTCATAAAGCTGCGCCTCTTGCGCCGCCCGCCAACGGCGCTCGCCAGCAATAATTTCGAATGTGTTCCCGTCATGGCTCTCGCCAATGCGGCGCACCAGGATCGGCATCAGTATGCCGTTCTCCCGGATGGATTGGGCCAACGCGTTGATCTCGTCCCGGTCAAATAGCTGCCGTGGTTGATAGCGGTTGGGCACTAGGTTTTCCACCGGCACGGTTCGCGATGAACGCAGGCGGTCCAGGGCCGGCTGGTCGTCGGGATCTTCCGCCAGCAAAGCGGACAAACCGCGGCCCAGGCCTTTGCTGGGATTCTTGCGCGGTGATCCTTCAGCCATGACGCTCATGCCGCCGCGCTGAGCTGTTCGCGGCGCAGCATTTCACTGGCCAATTGCATATAGGCCCGGCTGCCCGCACATTTGTGATCATATAATAAAGCCGGTTTGCCATGGGACGGCGCCTCCGACACCCGCACATTGCGGGGAATAATGGTTTGATAGACCTTGTCGCCCAGGTAATCACGCACATCCTGGGCCACTTGGTCCGACAGATTATTGCGCTTGTCATACATGGTCAAGACTATGCCCTGAATTTCAAGGCTTTCATTGTAGCTTACGCGAATTCGCTCAATTGTTTTCATCAGCATGGAAAGGCCTTCAAGGGCGAAGAACTCACATTGCAGCGGCACCACGACGGACTTCGCCGCGACCAGGGCGTTCACCGTCAACAGGTTCAGGGAGGGCGGACTGTCAATCAAGACATAGTCAAAATCACCTTCCACCGCCGCCAAGGCCTCGCGCAACCGGTACGCCCGGCGGGGCAGCTCGACCAGCTCCAACTCCGCGCCGGTCAAATCGATGTTGGAGGGGATGATGCCGAGACCGGGAATGGCCGTCGGCGCCATAGCCTCGGCAACGCTTGCCTCTCCCATAAGGACGTCGTAGGAGCTGATGCGGCGGTTGGTCCGGTCGACACCCAATCCGGTGGAGGCGTTGCCCTGGGGGTCAAGGTCCACCACCAGCACCCGGCGGCCAATGGCGGCCAATCCCGTACCCAGATTTATCGCCGTCGTGGTTTTGCCGACGCCGCCCTTTTGATTGGCTATGGCGATGATGCGGGGCTGTTTTCGCGACGGGACGGTTATGGGTTGCTGGTTTTGCATGGGCGCGGATGGGGTATATTCAGACACGGGCAATCTCCGTCAGCTGCAAAATTGAGCCGGTCTCATCCGTGACACTGGGGATGAGCCGATGGGTCATCATCCAGTATTTTCCAGCTTCGGTCAATTCAACATCAATATCTTGTCCTTTTAGAAGCAATAATTGTCCGTTAGATACCAGATGTGGGTGAGCCCATGAGAGTAATTTTGCCAAGGGCGCAAATGCCCTGGCCGTGATGACGACGGCGCCGAAGGGGGGCAGCGCTTCGATTCTGTCATTGTGTACAGTCACTTCCGTGCCCGTGATGCGGGCCGCCTCGGACAAAAATGTGCATTTGCGGCCATCACTCTCCACAAGATGCATGTCCGCCACCCCGGCAATTGCGAGCACCAGGCCGGGAAATCCGGCACCGCTGCCCAGGTCCAGCCAGGGACCTTTGACATTGATTGGATCAATATGCCGCAACAATTGCATCGAATCGAGAATATGACGCCGCCATAAATCATCAAGACTGCGCCGGCTGACCAGATTAATGCGTGGATTCCACTTTCTGAGCAGGGCGCCATAGGCTTCCAGCCGCTCCAATGTTTCACGTGAAACATTGGCGGCCGCTTGAAATTCGCGGATAGAGAGGGGCGCCGGGGGTTTGGGAAGCTTAGGCAACGGCCCTGCGCTTGGCTCGCCGTACATAAGCCAATAATATTGTCAGCGCCGCCGGCGTTATGCCGGGTATGCGCGCCGCCGCTCCCAAGGTGGCCGGCCGATGGCTTTTTAGTTTTTCGCGGACTTCGTTGGAGAGACCTTTCACATGGTCGTAATCCAAATCCGGCGACAATTCCAATGCCTCGTCACGGCGATAAGATTCGATGTCCGCCTGCTGTCGATCCAAATAAGCCGCGTAATGGGCCTCGATCTCCAACTGTGCTGAAACAGCCGGTGTCAGCACCGCCAGTTCGGGCCAAAGTGTCGCCAGGCGTGTCATGTCAATTTCCTTGAAAGCCAACAAGTCCATGGCCGTCCGCCGCCGCCCGTCGGCCTTCACCGTGATCCCAACCGCTCCGCATTCGTGCGGCGTGGCCCGGCACGCCGTCAACTGCCGCCGGGCATTATCGAGCGACGATGTCTTATTATGAAAGGCATCCGCCCGACGTTTTCCAATACATCCGATCGAAAGTCCCAATGGCGTAAGGCGCTGGTCAGCATTATCGGACCGCAGCAGCAGCCGGTATTCGGCCCGTGAGGTAAACATGCGATAGGGTTCCTGGGTGCCCCGGGTTACCAAGTCATCAATCATCACGCCGATATAGCCCTCGGCCCTGTCCAGCACAAATGGACCCCCGCCCGCAGCCGCCAGGGCCGCGTTAAGGCCCGCCATCAATCCCTGGGCCGCCGCTTCCTCGTAACCGGTGGTGCCATTAATCTGCCCGGCCAAATAAAGCCCCGGCAGCCGCCCAACTTCCAGGCTGGGCGCCAGTTCCCGCGGATCCACAAAATCGTATTCAATGGCATAGCCATGCCGGATAATTTTAGCCCGCGCCAATCCTGGGATCATTTTCAGGACCGCTTCTTGAATGTCTTCCGGAAGTGAGGTCGAAATTCCGTTCGGATAAACCGTGTGGTCATCCAAGCCTTCGGGCTCCAGGAAAATCTGATGACGCTCCCGGTCCGCGAACCGCACCACCTTATCTTCTATGGAGGGACAATAGCGCGGACCGGCGCCTTCGATCTGACCGGAATAAATCGGCGCCCGATCCAAATTGGCCCGGATCAGATCATGTCCCGCTTGTGTGGTCCAGGTGATGTGGCAATCAATCTGAGGGTTGGTGATTTTGTCCGTCAACGTCGAAAACGCTTCGGGCGGACTATCGCCTGGCTGACGCTCCAATCCAGAATAATCAATGGTCCGCCCGTCCAGGCGCGGCGGTGTCCCCGTTTTTAAACGGCCCATGTTCAGGCCCACGTCATAAAGCCGCCTTGACAAGCCCACTGCCGGTGCCTCGCCGATGCGCCCGGCCGGCCAGTTTTTCTCGCCTAGATGAATACGGCCCCGCAAAAAGGTCCCCGTGGTGATCACAACCCGGCCGCCGCGAATGGTCTGGCCGCCCCCAGTGACTACGCCGACAACGGCGCTGTTCTCAACCAGCAGATCCTCTACGGCGCCGGCCTGGATCTCAAGATTTTCCGCCGCGGCCAATTCCCGCTGCATGGCGGCCCGATACAGCGCGCGGTCGGCCTGGGCCCGCAGGCCTCGTACCGCAGGCCCCTTGCGCCGATTGAGCACACGAAACTGGATACCCCCCGCATCAGCCACCCGACCCATTAGACCGTCGAGGGCATCCACTTCCCGCACCAAATGGCCCTTGCCCAGGCCGCCGATGGCGGGATTACAAGACATCTCTCCAATGGTGTCCAGACGATGGGTCAGCAGCAGGGTCCGGGCGCCCAGGCGCGCCGACGCAGCCGCCGCCTCGCAACCGGCATGCCCACCGCCAACAACGATGACATCGAAATGGTTCGCCGCATCATTCATGGCCAGCAAAATAGGCAGACCGGGCGACAGAGTCAAAATCTTCCCGGAACTTTCTTTCGATGTTTCACGTGAAACATTGGCATGGGCCAAAAACCACATCATTTGCCAATACAGAAGTCACCAAATACTACATCTAGAATATCATCTACATCGACCCGGCCCGTAATCCGCCCCAGACACCGGGCCGCCAGGCGCACATCTTCGGCCATGAACTCACCGTCGTCTTGTTCCAGGGCCCGATTGAGCGCGTCCCGGCAGTCCGCCAACCCCTGGCGGTGGCGCGCCCTGGTTAGACCGGGCGGGCCATTGGCGGACATGCGCCGCGCCGCCTCCTGGGTCAATTTCGCCGACAGGCCCTCCAATCCCTGCCCCGTCTTGGTCGACACCCCCAGCCCCATGCGCGGCGGAACCGGCGCCAGATCGACCTTGCTGGCAACCAGCAATCCATCGTCGGCCAGGGCCAGAACATCCTCATCGGGCTCCGCCGTGGCCGCGCAGTCGTAGAGGACGATTTTCAAGTCCGCCTGGGCCCCACGGGCCCGAGCCCGGCGCACACCCTCTTCCTCAATGGCATCGTCGCTATCCCGCAGGCCGGCGGTGTCCGCCAACACCACCGGATAACCGCCCAGGTTCAAGGATACTTCAACAATATCCCGCGTCGTCCCCGCTTGGGCCGAGACGATCACCGCATCACGGTGGGCCAGGGCATTCAACAGACTGGATTTTCCCACATTCGGCGCGCCGAGGATCACCATATGGCAGCCATCGCGCAAACGCTCGCCCCGGTGATTGTCGTCCAGATGGGCCGACAACTCCCCGGCGAGGCGGGCCAAGACCGGCCGCTGCCGCTGGGTCATGCCGTCGGGCAGATCTTCGTCGGGAAAATCAATGTCGGCCTCCAGATGGGCCAGGGCGTTGATCAGATCGGCCCGCCAGCCTTCATATATTTGTCCAAGTTCGCCAGCCATCTGCCGTTGCGCCTGACGGCGCTGGGCCTCGGTCTCGGCCGCGATCAGATCGGCCAGGCCTTCGGCCTGGGTTAGGTCCATTTTGCCGTTTTGAAATGCCCGGCGGGTAAATTCCCCGGCCTCCGCCAGGCGGCAGCCATCGAAACCTCCTAAAACCGCCAGAAATGCCGTTACAACCGCACCACCACCGTGACAATGCAATTCCACTACATCTTCGCCCGTGAAGCTGCCCGGGCCGGGAAACCATAACACCAGGCCTCGGTCCAATACCTCGCCGGTACCGGGATCACGCAGGGCGGCGAAGGTCGCATGGCGCGGCGTGGGAAGGCCGTCCGCACCCATGAGCGCGCGCAGTATTGTTCGGCACCAGGGACCGGATATGCGAATAACGGCGACGCCCGCCCGCCCGGGCGCCGTCGCCGGGGCGAAGATTGTGGCGCCGCCGGGCATTACCAGGTTGCGAGAAATTCCGCCGGGTCCGGCCGTTTCT
>Ga0315339_1001780_pt1 | contig 17811 bp, 15 predicted proteins | sample ASW17metaG_FD_204514 | JGI IMG/M metagenome (GOLD analysis project Ga0315339, IMG submission 204514) | Ammonia-oxidizing marine archaeal communities from Pacific Ocean, United States - ASW #17 | ecosystem: Environmental > Aquatic > Marine > Oceanic | place: USA: California | collected 2016-12-05
TGTCTTAAATCCAGTAAGCTATTCTACTACGAAAACGGCGGAATATTATAAAAGTTATCAGCCATCCGACTAAAGTAATCCCTAGCGTTATTAACCAAGATATTGTGTTAGGTGAATTACCAAGTAGAGGAGCTCTTATTAACTCAACAAAATGAAAAAAGGGATTAAATTGTACAAAACCTATTCTGTCTACTAAGAGTTCTGGTTTCCATATAATTGGTGTCAAAAAGAAAGCAACTTGGATAAAGCTTGCCACTATTTGCGGCACATCTCTAAATCGTGCGCATATCATACCCAATAAAATACTTACCCAGCCGCCAGTTGCACAAATTACCACAAGTCCTGGTAAAAGCATTAATCCTGTCCAACTAGGCCAGATATTAAATATCAGAGCAACAATAATAAAAACTACAATATTATGACCAAATATTATTAAATTTCTCCATATGAGACGATAAATATAGACTGAGAAAGGTAAACTAATCTGACGAATGAAAGACTCTGATCCAATAAATGCAACGCAACCATCCGTTACAATGCCAGAAATTAATCCCCATGCAATAAAGCCAAGGCAAAGGAAGGGAAGGTAATCATCAAGATCAAGGCCAAATAAAGTACCGTATAGTAAACTAAGAGTACCAACCATAACAGCCATACTAAGTGTTAACCAAAATGGACCTAGTAAAGATCGACGATAGCGTTGTTTAATGTCTTGCCACCCAAGTAATCCCCATAAACGCCAACTAATTAGACCTTCAAATAAATCATTTATAGCTAGGATATGTTTAGTTGGAGTATTAAAAAATGGTTTATTTACAATAGAATCCTCACCTATCACGGGTTTTTTATTTGCTTTTGTATTTGTCAAAGAAGGATACATGTTTCCCTGTTTATTTTTTATAGCAGTATTTTCTAATCCGAGAAACGAATGTAATAATCCGAGAAAATATGAACGTGATTCAGACTATAAGCTACTATGAGATTTACAAATAGGTGGTAAAATATAATTTAATACCTCGAGGCAATAATTTTTCATAATAACTATTATACCAGTATTCTATTCATAATATAAAATTCTATGGGTTATATTTTTGCGATTAGTTTCGCAGCTTCAATGCCCGCAACGGCACAGGATTCGTCATTATCTGAGGAATCTCCAGTCACTCCAACTGCCCCACTAACGTTACCGTCGTTATCCAAGATCAATACTCCGCCAGCTACTGGAATTATACGTCCATTAGATGCTGCAGCAAGCGCTACCCCAAAATGTTCACGAGTTAATATGTCTGTTTCGTTAGCACGAGATGATCTACCAATAGCGAGACCTCCCCATGCTTTTCCAAAAGCAATTTCAAACCGCAATATTCCACTTTTATCTTCGCGTTGCATAGAAACCAGATGTCCACCATCGTCGAGAACAACAATCGTTAGTGGACCAATACCCATCTCGCGGCCTTTTAATTGTCCGGCTGATATGATGGTATTTGCTTGTTCAAGAGTGACTTTAGCCATATTTTAATTATCCCGATATTAGTGCCGTTAAAAAGATAATAAACGTACCTAGGCAAATGGTTAAAAACCAGCCCATGAAGTTATATTTCTATACTTTAATACATAATTTTAGAAAATTAGATTTTATTTTAATATAATTAGCATAAATTTAATAAAAATATTTAATAGCTAGCCGGCTAGAAAAATTGTACTTCATGTTTTTTTATGATTCGGTATGCTTTGTAACAGTTTTAAGTTGAAAATTATGATTTATCTATTAATAAAGAATAAGAAATTTAGGGACATAGAATTTTTTTCGTTTATGATGGAGTTTTCCCAAAGTGTAAGATATAGAGACTTTTCCATAATCTACATACAATTAATTTCCTTGAGATATATGAAATAAAGGGAAATAGATGAAAATTCTTGTTACCGGTGGATCAGGGTTTATTGGCTCGGCACTTATTAGATTTCTTATTAGTGAAACTAACGCATCTGTAGTTAATGTGGACGCATTAACTTATGCTGCCGTTCCAGGTGCTTTAGATAGTGTAGAAAATGACCGCCGCTATCAATTTGAAGAAGTAAACATCTGTGATGGAATAACTCTGCATAATATATTTGCTAAACATTCTCCAAATAGAGTTATTCATCTTGCGGCAGAGTCTCATGTTGATCGTTCCATAGATAGTCCAGCAGCATTTGTTGAAACAAATGTTTTAGGTACTTGCACATTATTGGAAGTTGTACTTAAATATTGGCGAAGTCTTAATGGAAATTCACGAGAAAATTTTAAATTTCATCACGTATCTACTGATGAGGTTTATGGTTCACTTGAGACCTCTGGGATGTTTACTGAAGATTCCCCATATAATCCAAATTCTCCATACTCTGCCAGTAAGGCCTCTTCGGATCATTTTGTAAGGGCTTGGCATACAACTTATGACTTGCCCGTAACTATAAGTAATTGTTCTAATAATTATGGAATTTATCAATTTCCTGAAAAACTTATTCCACTAATGATTATCAATGGAATTTTATGGAAACCTCTACCAATTTATGGAAAGGGTGAGAATATACGTGATTGGCTTTTTGTTGATGACCATGCGCGAGCTATTTGGTCAATTATTGATCAAGGTACTATAGGCGAGACTTATAATGTAGGAGGGGGAGCAGAAATGAGTAATTTATCAGTTGTAAATATGATTTGCGATATTCTCGATGACCTCTTGCCCGACCCAAAAAATCGTTCTAGAAATGAACTAATTACATTCGTTAAAGACAGACCAGGACATGATTTTAGATACGCAATTGATTCCACTAAAATTTGTAACCAGACTGATTGGTCACCTCAAGAAAATTTTGAAACAGGACTAAGACAAACTGTTCGTTGGTTTATAGAAAACAAGAAGTGGTGGCAGTTAGTTCAAGAAGGTACTTATGATGGTGGGCGTCTTGGGCTTAATACTAAAATAAATTGACTTTAGGCTAATTTATTTATGACAGAAAAAATTCTCGTCTTAGGTTGTTCTGGTCAAGTAGGTAATCAACTAGTCAAGATTGTTTGTCCTGAGGAGCTTGCAATAACGGGTCTTTCTCATGCTGAAGCTGACATAACTAGAAAAAATGATATCTCCAATGTAATTCAGGAATCTAAATGTTCGTTAGTTATAAACGCTGCGGCTTACACGGAAGTTGATACGGCAGAGAATAAAAAAGATAAAGCTTATGAAATTAATGAAAAAGGTACTTTTAATGTTGGTGAAGCATGCCATAAGGCCGGTATACCACTAATACATATTTCAACAGACTATGTATTTGATGGAACTAAAAACATTGGATTTACTGAAGATGATTTGGTTAATCCTCTGGGCGTATACGGTGCTAGCAAAAATGCAGGTGAGTTTGCTCTACGTAAAGTTTTAAACGAGCACATTATTTTAAGAACATCTTGGGTATATAGTGCAACAGGAAAAAATTTTGTTAAAACAATTTTAAGACTGGGTAATGAGCATGGAGAGATAAGTGTTGTTGACGATCAGATTGGTTGTCCAACATCTGCTCATGAAATTGCGCAAGTTATTATCGAAATGGCAAAGCAGATTATTTTTTATAAAAAACAGGATAAATGGGGTACATATCATTATTGTGGTGACACAGAAATGACTTGGTATGCATTTGCTCGTCAAATGTATAAAGTTATAAGTAAACTAAATGGGTGCTCTGTTCCTAAAATTATACCAATAACGACTGATAAATATCCAACTGAAGCAAGAAGACCTCGAAATTCGGTGCTTAATTGCTTGCGTATAGATCAGGTGTATGGGATTCAACAACAGCCCTTTGTTTCTAATTTATCACAAGTTCTAAAAGAACTTTTAGCAATTGATGTCCCAGATAGAAGGCAAAATTAGATATGAAGGGTATAATTCTTGCAGGAGGTGCAGGTTCAAGACTTTATCCGTTAACTCATGCGGTAAGCAAGCAACTGCTACCGGTTTACGATAAGCCTCTAATATATTATCCGTTAGCAATCCTAATGAGCGCAGGTATACGCGATATATTACTAATTACTACACCGGAAGATGCTTTTGTATTTAAGAGATTATTAGGTAGTGGCAAGCAATGGGGAATAAATGTTTTTTATGAAGTGCAGCCAAAGCCAGAAGGACTTGCACAGGCATTTATTATAGGCAAAAATTTTATTGGCAATGGTAATTGTGCCCTGGTCCTTGGCGACAACATTTTTTATGGTCATGGACTTGAGGATCAATTAGTTGAGGCATCCAAGCTTAAAGACGGTGCGATTGTATTTGGCTATCCTGTTAGTGATCCTGAACGATATGGAGTTATAGAAATAGATGATAATGGACTAGCAATAAATATAGAAGAAAAGCCTATTAATCCTAGATCAAACTTAGCTGTAACAGGACTTTATTTTTATGATAACCGGGTTATAGATATTGCAGAGTCAGTCAAGCCTTCAGCACGTGGCGAATTGGAAATTACAGATGTTAACCGACAATATATGAAAGAAGGTGAACTTGTTGTTCACACTCTTAGTCGTGATGTTGCTTGGTTTGATGCTGGAACCCATGATAGTTTGATGGATTCTGCTCAATTTGTTCAAACTATTGAGAGACGCCAAGGGCTAAAGATTGCTTGTCCAGAAGAGATTGCTTTTCGTAAAGGTTTTATAACTGCTGAGGAGTTGCAATCACTGGCGGAAGCGATACCACAGAATGAGTATGGCTCTTATTTAATGAATCTTCTCTAGCGACCTTGGATCAACATCACTAATAAAATGAAAGTAAGATAGGCAATAAAAAATCTATGTAACAGTCCATCTTTAACCTTGTGAGATGTACTTATCCCAATGGGAGAGCCTATTAGTGCACCAGTTATCAGCCCAGCGAAAGCGGGTAGATACAGATAGCCTATTGACAATGCTGGTAAACCAGATTCGTCGAAGCCTCCATAAATATAACCCAGTGTTGCTGAAAGTCCGATCATGCCCGCTAATGATGAGGATATTGCTGCGATTTTTGGCATTGGAAAATTAGCATTTCGTAGAAAAGGGGCAATTACGATTGCTGGACCAGGACCTAATAAGGAACCCGTTATACCTGCGGTTGTACCATATATCCAAAGCCAAAAACCTTTTATTAATTCTATATTACCGTTCTGTATTTTATTTTTAGAAGACCTTTTAGTAAGCCCATGAATAATACTGAGTAAAAGAAATCCTATAAAAATATATCTTAAAACGGGTCCGGGCAAAGCATCTCCCACTAATGAACCTCCAAACGCTCCAGCTATAATGAATGGCGTAAAACGCAGCATCAATTGTAGATCAAGATCGCCAGCTCGGTATCGTAATATAGATATATACGCCGATGTTATGGTCATTACGGCTAGAGATGTTCCAATGGTAAGGTGCATTATATGTAAATCAAGAACTCCTTGAAGAGTTAATGAAATTATAAGTGCGGGTGCCATTGTAAATGCACCTCCAACTCCAAATAGGCCAGAAACAAATCCCGCTAGCATCCCTGTTAGGAGATAAATGATAAGTATTTCGCTCAATTGATAAATTCTCCTAACTAAGCACTAATAACTGAAATGTAAATATAGTATGGGTTTTAATATTATTTTTAGTATGTTTAATAACTTTTAGGCTAGGGAATAGAAATAATTAATTGTGAATGTTTGACTTATGTGGCTCAGAGGCTAAGTAATCAAATTATTAGCTATAATTTTATAAATAAACGAGGCGTTCGACCATGTCTGATTATAATTACGATCTTTTTGTTATTGGAGCTGGATCCGGTGGAGTAAGAGCTGCTCGTTTTTCTGCTAATTATGGAGCTAGAGTAGCAATTGCTGAAGATATGTTTATGGGAGGAACCTGCGTGAATGTAGGCTGTATTCCAAAAAAGTTATTTGTTTATGCTTCTCATTTTAAAGAAGATTTTGTTGATGCAAAATCCTACGGCTGGGGTGTTAATGCAGAGCAGTTTAATTGGCAAACACTGTTAGAAAACAAAAATAATGAAATTAAACGTCTTAATGGTATTTATGAGAGCTTACTGGGTAATGCTGGTGTCGAAATTATCCATGGCCGAGCGTCGATTGTTGATGCCCATACCATTTCAGTTGGCAATAAAAAATATACGGCAAATAATATACTTATAGCTACAGGTGGCTGGCCTTTAGTCCCAGATATACCAGGCAAGCAACATATTATTACCTCGACCGAGGCTTTTTACTTAGAAAAAATACCAAAGAAAATAATTATTGTAGGTGGTGGTTATATTGCAGTTGAATTTGCCGGTATATTTAATGGCCTGGGGGTTGATACAACTTTGATCTATCGGGGTCCTAAATTCATGAGAGGCTTTGATGAAGATGTTCGTGAACATTTGGCCGGGGAAATGGATAAGAAGGGAATAACTATAAAATTATCTACTAATATATCAATGATACAAAAAATCGAAGAAGATTTTGTTGCTACTTGCGAGGATGGCTCAATTATGGAGGCTGACTTGATTATGTATGCAACGGGCCGGGCTCCAAAAATTAACGGGCTTGGTTTGGAATCTGTTGGTGTTGAGTTGCGTGAAAACGGGGCCATCATTGTTGATGATTATTTTCAATCATCTGTAGAATCCATCTATGCGATTGGAGATGTAATCGATAAAATTCAGTTAACTCCTGTAGCGTTGGTAGAAGGAATGGCAGTAGCAAAAACGTTGTTTTGTAATGAGCCATCAAAAGTTGATTATAATAATATTGCTACTGCTGTATTTAGTCAGCCTCCAATTGGCACTGTAGGACTCACAGAAGAAGAGGCTCGCAAAAGCTATGACGATGTTGCTATTTTTAAAAGTGATTTTCGTTCGTTAAAGCATACGCTAACTAAACGGGATGAACGGGTTTTAATGAAGATGATAGTAGATAAAAAGTCTGATCGAGTTCTAGGAGTCCATATGGTTGGTAGTGAAGCAGGAGAAATAATTCAAGGAATAGCCATCGCATTAAAAGCGGGAGCTACAAAATCAGTTTTTGATGCAACGTTAGGTATACATCCTACTTTGGCAGAAGAGTTTGTTACTATGCGTGAACCAGTAATTAGTTCGAGTAATTAAAACTACAAAAACAAAGTTTTGATTAACTATAACGGTTACAACTTGACTGCTTTTTATTAGAACCTATGTTCCATTGGGGGTATATGCAGCCTGCGCTGTACTAAGTGCTGGCTATTAAAGTTAAAATTTGAGAGTAGGGTGCCTAGTGACGGTCACCGGAGGTAAAGAAAATGTCTGTAAATTGGAAATTAGACAGTTGGCGAGAACATGAAATCCGTCAAGTACCAAAATATGATAATAAACATCACCTGGATACAGTTGAAGATAAATTACGTTTGTCTCCGCCGCTAGTTTTTGCAGGTGAAGCTCGAACCCTTCGAGATTATTTGGGTAGAGTTGCGGAAGGAGAGGCTTTTCTATTACAGGGTGGCGACTGTGCAGAGAGTTTTGCTGAATTTCGTGCTGATAATATACGTGATACCTTTAAAGTCTTATTACAGATGGCAGTTACTTTAACTTTTGGTGCCTCTTGCCCGATTGTAAAAGTAGGGCGTTTAGCAGGCCAATTTGCTAAACCTAGATCGGCTCCTACAGAAATAATTGATGGAATAGAATTACCTAGCTATAGGGGTGATATCGTAAATGACATGGCATTTACGTCTGAGGGTCGTGAACCTGATCCTGACAGAATGTTACGCGCTTATAATCAAGCCGCCTCTACCCTCAATTTATTGCGTGCATTTGCACAGGGTGGTTTTGCTGATTTGCATCAACTTCACCGCTGGAATTTAGATTTTGTTAAAGAAAGCCAACAGGGTGAGTATTATGAAGAGATAGCAACACGAATTGATGAAACTCTAGGTTTTATGGCTGCTTGTGGGCTAACTAGTAAAACTATTCCACAATTGCGTGAAACCGATTTTTATACTAGCCATGAAGCACTTCTATTAGTTTATGAACAAGCTCTTACTCGTAAGGATAGTTTAACGGGACTATGGTATGACTGTTCGGCTCATATGCTATGGATTGGTGATAGAACTCGTCAACTAGACAGTGCGCACGTTGAATTTCTAAGAGGAGTGGAGAATCCTTTAGGTCTAAAATGTGGCCCTTCACTCGAACCGAATGAATTAATAAAGTTGATAGATATTTTGAATCCAAAAAATGATCCTGGTCGATTAACTCTGATTTGTCGTATGGGTGCTGATGGTATTGGCGAACACTTACCGCCCTTAATTCAGGCTGTGAAAAGGGAAGGTCGCAGTGTTGTTTGGTCCTGTGATCCTATGCATGGGAATACGGTTAAAGCAACGAATGGATATAAAACACGACCATTTGACATGATTTTAAAAGAGGTGGATGCTTTTTTTGATATTCATCGTGCAGAAGGGACCTATGCTGGTGGTGTGCATATTGAAATGACAGGCCAAGATGTTACGGAATGCACGGGAGGCGCTCAGGCTATAACTGAAGAACGTTTATCAGATCGCTATCATACGTTTTGTGATCCACGTCTTAATGCAAACCAGTCACTCGAACTATCTTTTCAAATTGCTGAAAGATTAAAACGACATCGAGATAATAACTCTAATAGTTCTTGAATGTTTTAAATAATTAGTCCCAAAACTATAAAATTGTTTTTAACGCTGTTTAATATAATATTAATTATAACGGCTATTGGTAGGATTATGTGGAATTTTTTATATTTAGGAATCTTAGTTTTTAGTAAAAGCATAAATCCACTATTAGAAATATTGATAAAGAAACCCAGGTTTTCTTCTTTACCGGAAACAAAACTATAATGACTAATTCATTGATAATAGCATCAGCGCAGCTAAATCCTACAGTTGGTGACATAGAAGGTAATGTGTCTAAAATTTTATCTGCTCGTGAAGTGGCAAGAGAAAAAGGAGCGGATTTAGTCGTTTGTAGTGAACTTTGCGTATCCGGATACCCTCCTGAAGATTTAGTATTAAAAAATGCATTTTTAGAAGCGGTTCGAACAGGAGTTTCTACTTTAGCGAAAAAGACTGATGATGGCGGTCCGGGCTTAATAGTTGGCGCACCTTGGGTTAGTGAGAATGGAAGACGATATAATTCGGCACTCGTTCTTGATGCTGGTGAGATTGTTACTCGCAGAGATAAATGCGATTTGCCTAACTATGGAGTGTTTGATGAAAAAAGAATTTTTGCTTCAGGAGAACTTACAGGCCCTGTAAATTACCGTGGTGTGCGTTTGGGAATAGGTGTTTGTGAAGATATGTGGACATCGGATCTATCTGAGACTCTTCAAGAAACAGGCGCTGAGATTTTAATATATATCAACGGTAGCCCTTATGAGCGTGATAAAGTTGATTTAAGGCTTAATCTGGCTGTAGAGAGGGTAAGCGAAACCAAATTGCCCTTGGTTTATGTTAATCAGGTTGGCGGACAAGATGAGCTGGTTTTTGACGGTGGCTCTTTTGTTTTAAACGCTGATCTTAAGCTGGTGTCTGCTTCTCCTCAATTTACAGAAAGTCTTTCCATAACAAAGTGGCAGCGGGGGAAGGGCCATGACCCATGGCATTGTAATAATGGTGAGTTAATAAAGCAGACACAAGGTAATGAACGTATTTACCAAGCAATGGTTTTAGGCTTGAAAGACTATGTAAATAAGAATGGATTTCCGGGTGTAATTATTGGTTTATCGGGTGGGATTGATTCTGGAATTACTGCAGTTGTTGCCGTTGATGCTTTAGGAGCAGATCGTGTTCATTGTATTATGATGCCTTCAATATACACTAGTCAGGAAAGTTTAGTAGATGCTCAGGAGTTGGCTGACTGTTTGAATGTTAGGCTTGATAGTATTAATATAACTCCCGCAATGGAAGCTTTTGATAGTATGTTGTTGACGGGAACTAATGAAACATCCAAGGGTGTTACTAACGAAAACATCCAGAGCAGGTCAAGGGGTTTAACCCTTATGGCCATTAGCAATACTACAGGGTCTATGCTGTTGACCACTGGTAATAAGTCTGAGATGTCGGTAGGCTATGCAACAATATATGGTGATATGGCGGGAGGTTATTCAGTATTAAAGGATGTTTACAAAACTGATGTTTTTCATCTTTCTAACTGGAGAAACCAAAAACGTCCTACTGATGCCCTTGGTCCAGCTGGTGTTGTAATACCTGAACGAATGATTACTAAGCCGCCATCCGCTGAATTGCGACCCGAACAAAAAGATGAAGATTCATTGCCACCTTATGATGAGCTAGATGAAATTTTACATGCTTTAATCGAAGAAGATTTAGGAGCTAACGATCTAGTTGAACGCGGCCATGATGGGGATGTAGTTCAACGTATATGGCGTTTATTAGAGATGTCAGAGTACAAACGAAGACAAGCTCCACCAGGGGTAAAACTAACAAGCCGAGCATTTGGTCGTGATCGTAGATATCCGATTACAAATGCTTTCAGGGGAAAAGCATAAGACTTCAAAAAAGCATTAACCTTCTTAATTAATGAGCGAAGTTGTATGTTAAGCATTAGAGCCATTCAGTCATATCAATCTTAATATTCCTATTGAATTGCCACAATTAGTTTTCAACGCTATACACCACTTTTATGGTGCGGAGAATGACTCAGGCTTTCTTTGCTGTCTTATAGGTTTTAAGAGGTAGGTTGTTTTAATGAATTTTTGTGATATGTGGGCGCGTTCTCCAAACTTGAGTGAACAAATATGACACTCCAGCTATATAATACTCTGACACGAAAGAAAGAGCTATTTGTTCCTGTAGATAATGAACATATACGTATGTATGTGTGTGGTCCTACGGTTTATGACGATATTCATATTGGTAATGCTAGACCTCTGGTTGTTTTTGATGTCCTTTATAGATTGTTAAAAAATAGGTATAGAGAATCCGAAGTATCATATATTCGGAATATAACAGACGTTGATGATAAAATTATTAAACGAGCCACAGAAAATGGTGAGTCCATAGATGACTTAACAGCTCGAAACACATTTAGGTTCCAAGCAGCTGCTTCAGAGTTATGTTGTTTAAAGCCAACTGTGGAGCCACGAGCAACTGATCATATTAGCCAAATGATTAATTTAATAAAAGTCCTAATAGAAAAAGATCATGCTTACGTTACTAAGGATGACGAGGTGTTGTTTAGTGTACCTTCAATGCAAGATTATGGAAGGTTATCAAGACAAAACCGTGATGAGATGATTTTGGGAGCACGTATTGAGTTATCGCTAAACAAACGAGACCCCTCTGACTTTGTTCTTTGGAAACCGTCAACCGATAATCAGCCTGGTTGGGATAGTATATGGGGCCGGGGAAGGCCTGGTTGGCATGTTGAGTGCTCAGCAATGAGTGAGGAATATCTTGGGGCAAACTTCGATATTCATGGAGGAGGAGTTGATTTAGTTTTTCCTCATCATGAAAATGAAATTGCTCAGTCAGAATGCTTTCACCCTAATATACCGTTTGTAAAAACATGGATACATAACGGATATGTAATGAGTGAGGGTGAGAAGATGTCTAAGTCGTTAGGTAATTTTTATACGGTTAATGATTTACTCAAAGAATTTCCTGGTGAAGCTTTGCGTTTAGCCCTTTTAGCAACTCATTACCGCCAGCCACTAGATTTTACTAAGGAAGGAATACAAGAGGCTATTTCTCGACTTGATAGGTATTATTTAGCTTTAAAGATTTTAGAGGAAAATTTAGTTCAAAAAAAATCTATTAGCTCTAATATTGTAGATGATGTTGGTTCCAGTCTTTTAGATGACCTCAATACACCAGCGGCTTTGACGGTCCTAGATAAACAGTCGACTCTTATAATAAATGCTTCACCAAAGGAAAGGACTAAAATAGGGCGTTCGTTTCTACAAAACGCAAATTCACTTGGTTTACTCAGTAGCGGGTCAAAAAATTGGCATAAGCGTGGCATATCAAAAACTGAGCAGTTGGATATTGATTTAATGATTAAAAAAAGGATTATCGCCCGTGAACAAAGAGACTTTAGTGAAGCAGATCGAATACGAAACGAGCTTCTATTAAAGAAAATTATACTGGAAGATGGTCCTAATGGAACTCAATGGAGACGTGGTGGGTAGTTGTGACTGATCGTATTTTTATCTATGATACTACACTACGTGACGGAGCACAGACCCAAGGCGTGGATTTTTCTTTAGACGATAAACTTACTATTGCACGTGCTTTAGATGGCTTAAAATTTGACTATATCGAAGGTGGTTGGCCTGGAGCAAACCCCGTAGATGATGATTTCTTTGCAAATTCACCTGGTTTAAAAAATGCTAAGTTCACGTCTTTTGGTATGACGCGCAGGCCAGACCACAGTGCAGCAAATGATCCTGGATTGAACGCCTTGCTTACAAATACTATTGACGCAGTTTGTATAGTTGGCAAAACGTGGAAATTTCATCTCGATGTTGCTCTTAATATAACTCCAGAAGAAAATCTAGCAATGATATCCCAAAGTATTGCTCATGCTTTAACACGGGTTAATGAAGTTTTATTTGATGCTGAGCACTTCTTTGATGGTTATAAAGATAATCCTAACTTTGCTATGTCGTGTATTCAATCTGCTATAGATTCTGGTGCCAGATGGGTTATCCTTTGTGATACCAATGGTGGTACTTTACCTCATGAAATATCAAGAATAGTTAGTGAAGTCTGCTGCCATATACCCGGTAATAAATTGGGGATTCATGCACATGATGACACTGGTAATTCTGTTGCCAATTCACTTGCAGCTGTTGAGTCTGGAATAAGGCAAGTACAAGGTACATTAAACGGTTTAGGGGAGCGTTGTGGAAATGCCAATTTGGTTAGCATTATTCCTTCCTTAATGCTTAAGTATAGTGGTGAATATGAAACAGGTTTAGACGATTTTAGGTTAACTCAGTTAACGCGTGTCTCGCGGTTGTTAGATGAACTACTAAATCGTGCACCTGATCGACATGCAGCTTATGTAGGGAAGGCTGCTTTTTCTCATAAAGGCGGTTTACATGTTTCCGCCGTTCAGAAGAACACTAAAACTTACGAGCACATTGAACCTAACATAGTTGGAAATAGCCGCCAGATTGTTATTTCAGATCAAGCTGGTAGATCAAATATCTTATTAAGATTAGCGGAATCCGGTTTTGAAGTTCAAAATGATGACAAGAGAGTAAATCGACTTGTACAAGATGTAAAAGCTCGTGAATATCAAGGTTATTCTTATGATGGAGCTGAGGCTAGCTTCGTTATACTTGCTCGTCGTGCTTTGGATGAGCTACCAAAATTTTTTGATATTATTAGTTTTCGTACTGAGGTTGAACGCCGGCTTAATGCGATTGGAGATCTTACCACTATCAGTCAGGCGGTTATAAAAATAAATATTTCTGGTGAATCAACAATGCAAGTTGCTGAAGGTAATGGTCCGGTTAATGCTCTTGATGCTGCTCTGCGTAAGGCACTAATACCTCGGTTTCCTGAACTAGAAGGAATGCGATTAGTTGATTTTAAAGTACGTATTTTAACTCCCCAACAAGCCACTGCAGCTGTAACAAGAGTTATGATAGAGTCTAGTGATGATTCTGGCCATCGTTGGGGTACGGTAGGGATTTCACCCAATATCATTGATGCGGCTTATGCGGCTCTAGAAGATGCAATAATATACAAGCTATTGGGTATTAGCTAATATCTGGTGTTATTTAATGTGGATTCGGTAATTTTATTTTTAAATAGCCACTGATATTGAGTGGATAAAATTCTGGCTCTTTGCGAATTCTAAGTTCCCAAACTTAATGAGGTGTAATCACTTGATATCTGTAGTGACCAGAGTTAAAGGATTTGGTAAATCTAACCTTCTTCGTAAAGTAACATTGCTATTAGCAAGTAGTTTTACTCTCTTTGCCTTAGCAGTAATAGCACCATCATTGCCACAGATTGAGTATACATTTAGCAGTACTCCTAATGTATCTATCTTGACAAGATTACTGCTTACGATACCCGCTCTAGCAATAGCTTTGGCATCGCCTTTCGTGGGCGCACTAATAGATAAATATGGAAGAAAAATTCTCTTACAATTAGTTGTTGTAGTTTATGTGGTTAGTGGAACTGCTGCGATATGGCTCGATAGCCTGGTATTACTCTTGGTTAGCAGGTTTATTTTAGGTATAGCCGTTGGGGGCTTGTTGACTATAGTTACTACCTTGATCGCGGACTATTATACTGGATCTACTCGTACTCGTATGGCTGCAGCTCAGTTTTCTGTGATGGTATTTGCTGTAGCTGCTGGCACCGCGTGTTCTGGTGTTCTAGCAGATATAAATTGGCAGTTACCTTTTTACATGTATTTCGCAGCTTTGGTATTATTACCACTAATTTATGTAAGTATTACAGAACCACTGTCAGTTGATAAAAATGATCAAGATAATCTAGTATTAAGCGCCGATTCATTCCCGTATTTTAAGGTAACTCTATTATATATAGTAGCAATAATAACGCTCTTAACAACTTTTATGGTACCCTCACAGCTACCATTCTTAATCTATGAATCTGAAATTGGGGGAGCAAGAGAAGCTGGCTTTGGAATTGCTTTATTTAACTTGATGGCGGCACTAGTTGTGTTGGCTTTTCGTCGAGTTTGGGAACGAGCTAGCCATATAACTGTTTTAGTTTGTGGGTATACCTTATTGGCAACAGGATATTATTTTACGGCAACAGCGGGTGGCATTGGTCAAATATTTATAGGTATGGCAATATCCGGTTCAGGCTTCGCTGTTGTTATACCCACATTTACGGTTTGGATTTTTGATATAGCTCCTAAAAGATACAGAGGCCGTGCGGTTGGGGGAGTAACTATGTCTGTATTCTTGGGTACCGGTCTGTCTCCTATATACAGCCAGCCAATAGCTGATTGGATTGGATTGTCTGGAGCGTTTTTTGTTTCAGGAATTATACAGGCCTTATTTATAGTATGTTTTGCTTTAATAGGCTTAAAAAAGTTTTTCTACTTACGGAGGATATAGACAATGACTGGTACGGATCATACTAAGCAAAGTGTTGTTGGTGGTCCTAGTGTTATCTTGGTTGAGCCTCAACTTGCAGAAAACATTGGTGCAGCTGCACGAGCTATGCTGAATTGTGGGCTTACTAAACTAATTATCGTAAATCCTCGTGAGGAATTTCCTAATCCAAGAGCAGATGCAATGTCCGCTGGTGCTACCGATGTGCTTAACAATGCTAAGATATTTTTTAGTGTTGAAGAAGCTATTGCGGGCTTTAATCGGGTTTATGCTACAACTGCACGACCTCGTGAAATGATCGTAAATGTAGTTAGTCCAAGAGTTGCCGCTATAGATATGAAAAACGCTTGGCTTGATGGAGATGATGTAAGTATTATGTTTGGTCCAGAGCGCTCTGGATTAACCAATGATCATATTGCTCTTGCCGATACAGTAATATCCGTGCCTTTAAATCCTGCTTATTCATCGTTGAATCTAGCCCAGGCAGTACTTATAGTAAGTTATGAGTGGTTTACTCTAGCTAAAGAGATGCCCATTGAAAAACTAGTAAATAATGACACAAGACCAGCTAACAAAAATGAGTTAAATGATTTTTTTATAAGATTTGAATCTGCTCTGGATGCAAGTGGTTTTTTTCGTTCTTCAGATATGCGCCCTTCTATGGTTAGAAATCTCAGAGCTATGTTACAACGAGCTACTCTTACCGAACAGGAGATTCGTACTTTACATGGTGTGGTTTCTAGCCTTTCAGGTAGTTGGCGAGAAACTCCTAATCAACTGCGTAAACATTTACCAGATAAGAGCTAAGAAAAACTTTTATAATTTTGTCTTACACTTAAGAAAAAGTATACAGCTAGTGTGATTAGTATAATAAGCCCTCCAATTAAGCTGGCATTAGATGGTAATTGTTTAATAAAAACCCATGCCCAAAGTGGACCGAAGACTGCCTCCAGTAAAACTATTAGGCTAACTTCTGGAGCTGGAAGATATTTTGGTCCAAGGCTAATCAGTCCAAAAGACAAAGGTAGAATAATTAATCCTTGCAACCCTACCCAAAGTATATCGTTAGCGTTTATCTTAAGCGTGGGTGCCATAATTAAACTTATGATTGCTATTATATAACCACCAGCGGCAATGGTAAGGCTGATGTTAGTAATAACCGACTTTCTTAGAACTACTAGCGAACCAGCCCAGCTGGCCGCCGCCAATACAGCGGCTAAATTACCTATTAAGTTTCCTTTACTTATTCCATTTCCGAAGATAATTGCCATGCCGATTATCGTTATTAAAATTGCTATGACGGTAGTTTTTGATACCGGTTCACTTAGAAAAATAAATGCAAAGCCTACTGCAAAAAGAGGAGAAATTGTAATTAGAAACAATGTGTTAGCAACATTTGTGTTCACAATTGCAGTTACAAAAGAAATAGAAGAAATAGCAAATAAGAATGCTACAGCTAAAGAAGCTATTACTGTTTCTCGATTATGTTTTACAAAATATTTACTAATCGTTTTCTTTCTATGTTTGAAGACTGAGTATATGGTCAGAGTAATAGCCATTAAAAACCCACGCCAAAATAACATCGTCCAAGTGTCAGCACTGATTAATGTAGTTAGAAGACCATCTGGTGTGAGCACCATTACACCACAAACGACGATCAAAATGCCGTTTGTACGTGAGTAATTTTTAAAAAAATCATTAATTATGGTATATCCAATATATTTATTTTATTAAAATAAGAACGAGTGTTTGACATTTGCCTTTTGATTATTATAAATGCCATTAATTCCTGGGAACGTGGAGAGGTAAATATGCCAACTTCCGTGCAACACTAAAATATTTTTATTGAAGCACCTACCGGGACAATAAAATATATATGATAAAAAAGGTATATAATAATGACAAAACGTCATCCTTCAAAATATAAAATAGATCGCCGTCTTGGTGTTAATCTATGGGGCCGACCAAAAAGTCCTTTCAATCGTCGTGAATATGGCCCCGGTGAACATGGACGTCGAAGAAAGAAACCTTCGGATTATGGACTTCATCTTGCAGCAAAACAAAAACTAAAAGGTTATTATGGTAGTATAGGTGAAAAGCAATTTCATAGATATTATGAAGAAGCAGTTCGACGTCGAGGTGATACAGGCGAAAATTTAATTGAGCTTCTAGAACGTCGCCTTGATGCTGTCATATACAGGATGAAATTTGTGCCTACTGTTTTTGCGGCTAGGCAGTTTGTTAGCCATGGTCATATTCTAGTGAACGGTAAAAAAGTAAATATACCATCATATAACGTAAAAGATGGAGATATTATTGAGGTGAAAGAAAAATCACGAGAGATACCAATGGTACTTGAAGCAAATTCAGCAGCTGATCGTGATTTACCTGATTATATGGACGTTGACTTAGATAGATTGCGTGGCACATTTACGCGAGGTCCTAGTCTTGCCGATGTTCCGTACCCAGTGCAGATGGAACCAAATTTAGTTATTGAATATTATTCTCTGTAATTTTTTATTTCTAATTTTATCCAGTTGGAAAGGTAAGAGGCTTAGGTGCTCCTAGTTTTTTATTTGATTTAGCTACATTTGATTTCGATTTACTTAATCGTAATGGTGGTATTTTATTAAGTTGTTCACCTTTTTTGAATCTTCTGCGAGCCTTTGCCGAACCATAAAAAGGTTCTAGGTTCTCACT
>Ga0315339_1001781_pt1 | contig 17809 bp, 15 predicted proteins | sample ASW17metaG_FD_204514 | JGI IMG/M metagenome (GOLD analysis project Ga0315339, IMG submission 204514) | Ammonia-oxidizing marine archaeal communities from Pacific Ocean, United States - ASW #17 | ecosystem: Environmental > Aquatic > Marine > Oceanic | place: USA: California | collected 2016-12-05
GCAAGAAAGCAGCGCTGGAACATCATCGAAGCACTGCGCCGAGACCCGCGAGACCTCGCAAAAAGGCTCCGCACCGCTTAATGGCGCAAGGCAACCTGGGCAGTTACCTTTTTTGAAAGACTGGTCGATCCTTTTCCCTCAGCCGACCCTGGTCAGCCGCCGCGTGGATTCTGGGCGTTCATCTATTTCTATTCTCGACCGATGGTTCCCGTGCTGGTCATCGTGTCGATCCTCTCGGCGCTGATCTCGGTCGTTGAAATCACGTTTTTCAGTTTTATTGGGCAATTGGTTGACTGGCTCTCGACCGCCAACAGGGAGACATTTTTCGACGACCATCGCACGACGCTATTCTGGGTCGGGATGCTTGTCGTGGTTGGCTTCCCACTGTTGGTTCTCGGTCAGTCGCTGTTTTTCCACCAGGCGGTCTTTGGCAACTACCCGATGCTCGTGCGCTGGCTGGCACATCGCTACATCCTCCGGCAGAGCCTGGTCTTCTTCCAGGACGAATTCGCCGGACGGATCTCGCAAAAGGTCATGCAGACCGCAATAGCCGTGCGCGAGACCGTCACCAAATCGGCGGACGTGTTTACCTATGTGATCGTCTATTTTGTCGGCACGCTTTTTCTTGTCGGTAGTGCCGACCTTTGGTTGATGGTGCCGCTGCTGGTCTGGGCGGTTTTCTATACAATCATTCTTATTCGCTATGTACCGCGCTTGCAGAAAGTTGCGGTGCTGCAGGCAGACGCGCGGGCGATGATGACCGGGCGGATCGTCGATAGCTACACCAATATCCAGACGATCAAGCTATTTGCCCATACGTTGCGCGAGCAGGATTACGCCCGTGGCGCCATGGATGAATTCCTGTCGACGGTCCATCGGCAGATGCGCCTGGTGACCGGGCTGATTTTTTTCATGCACACAAACAATTCTGTGCTCCTGGCCGGTATCGCAGGCTTTTCGATCTATGCCTGGCAGCAAGAATTGGTCACGCTCGGATCAATTGCCGTGGCGATGGCCCTGGTCATGCGGCTTCGCGCCATGTCGCAATGGATATTGTGGGAGGTCGCCGGCCTCTTCGAGGATATTGGAACGGTTCAGGATGGCATCAATACGATTGCCCAGCCGTTGACGATCACTGATCAGGCGCAAGCCAAACCATTGGCTGTGTGCAAGGGGGAGGTTCGTTTTGTGAATGCGCGCTTCCACTATGGACGGCAGACCAAAGTCATCGAGGATTTTTCGCTGGTCATCGAGCCCGGCGAGAAGATCGGCATTGTCGGACGCTCCGGTGCCGGCAAATCGACATTGGTCAATTTATTGTTGCGCTTTTACGATTTGGAGGGCGGGTCAATCCTGATCGACGGTCAGGACATCTCGCAAGTCACGCAGGAATCGCTGCGCCGCCAGATCGGCATGGTGACGCAAGATACCTCGCTCCTCCATCGTTCGATCCGCGACAATATCCGCTACGGCCGACCCGAAGCCAGCGAGGAGGCGATTGTCGAGGCCGCCGGGCGGGCGCACGCCGACAATTTCATCAAGAGCCTAACCGACCCGACGGGCGCGCTTGGCTATGACGCGCAGGTCGGCGAGCGTGGCGTCAAACTGTCCGGCGGTCAGCGCCAACGCATCGCCATCGCCCGCGTTTTTCTCAAGGATGCGCCGATCCTGGTCCTCGATGAGGCGACAAGCGCGCTTGATTCGGAGGTCGAGGCGGCGATCCAGGAATCGCTTTACGAACTCATGGCTGGCAAGACTGTTGTCGCGATCGCCCATCGTCTTTCGACCATCGCCGCCATGGACCGGCTGGTTGTTCTCGATCACGGCCACATCGTCGAGGCCGGCCGGCACGAGGAACTCCTCGGAAATGGCGGGCTTTATGCCGATTTGTGGCGGCGTCAGTCCGGCGGCTTCCTCGATCCGATACGGCTGCAGGAGGCTGGGGAATAGTTCCATACCTGGGCTCAAAGCGGTTGCGACAATATGTGCATTTGGCTTGTGGCGTATGGACAAACTCTAGGTTCGGCGTCTAAACAGACCTAAATAAGGGGCATTGGCTCCTGGAAAAAACCGGGGCCGGAGGGCTCGAGGGAGACCGACCTTGGCAAGTACCGATACTGCGAGTCACCCGGAGCCCTCCCGACGCGACTTTCTTTATATTGCAACCGGCGCGGTTGGCGCGGTTGGCGCGGCACTGACCGTTTGGCCGTTGATCGATCAGATGAATCCGGACGCCGCGGCGCTGGCATTGGCGACCGTCGAGGTTGATATTTCATCAGTCGAGCCGGGCATGTCGCTGACGGTTAAATGGCGGGGCAAGCCGGTTTTCATCCGCAATCGAACGGAGAAGGAAATCGAAGAGGCGCAAGCCGTCACGATTTCCGACCTCAAGGATCCGCTAGCCCGCAACCAGAATCTACCCGACAACGCGCCGGCGACCGATGAAAACCGCGCCGTGGCGGATAATGAGAATATTCTGATTCAGATCGGTATTTGTACTCATCTCGGCTGCGTGCCGCTCGGCCAGCAGGGCGCCTTTGGCGGCTGGTTTTGTCCCTGCCATGGTTCGGCATACGACACTTCCGGCCGTATCCGTGTCGGCCCGGCTCCGGAAAACCTTCACGTGCCGAAATACGAATTCATATCAGACACTCAAGTCAAGATCGGCTGAGCGAGGAGAAGGCGGATTATGGCGGCAACCACCAGCTATCAGCCGAAAAGCCGTTTGGGTAAATGGTTCGAAGCGCGGCTGCCGGTCATGGGCCTGGTGCATTCCTCGTTCATCGTCTATCCGACGCCGCGCAATCTCAACTACTGGTGGACCTTCGGGGCCATTTTGAGTTTCATGTTGGTGGTGCAGATCATCACCGGTGTGGTGCTGGCAATGCATTACATCCCCGATGCGGCGACCGCGTTCAATTCGGTCGAGCACATCATGCGCGACGTGAATTACGGCTGGATGCTGCGCTACCTTCACGCGAATGGCGCGTCGATATTCTTCCTTGCCGCCTATATTCATATACTGCGTGGTCTCTATTATGGCTCATACAAGGATCCACGCGAGATCTTGTGGATTCTCGGTGTCATTATCTTCCTCCTGATGATGGCGACGGCGTTCATGGGCTATGTGCTGCCATGGGGACAGATGTCGTTCTGGGCGGCGACCGTAATCACCAGCCTGTTCTCGGCGATTCCACTCGTCGGCGAGTCGATCACAACATGGCTGTGGGGCGGGTTTGCGGTTGAAGGACCAACACTCAATCGTTTCTATTCGCTGCACTATCTCCTGCCGTTCATGATCGCAGGGGTGGTCGTGCTGCACATCTGGGCGCTGCATGTCGTCGGCCAGAACAATCCGACCGGCATTGAGATCAAGTCGAAACAGGACACAGTACCGTTCACGCCGCAGGCTACGATCAAGGATTCTTTCGCTGTCGTCTGTATCCTCATTCTGTTCGCGTGGCTGGTCTTCTTCCTGCCCAATTATCTCGGCCACCCTGACAATTATATCGCCGCCGACCCGTTGAAGACGCCGGCTCATATCGTGCCAGAATGGTATTTCCTGCCCTTCTACGCGATCCTCAGGGCCATCCCGAGCAAGCTTGGCGGGGTTGTCGCCATGTTCGGGTCGATCGCGATTCTGATCTTCGTTCCCTGGCTTGACACCTCGAAAGTGCGCTCGGCGGTCTACCGCCCGATTTTCCGCCAGTTCTTCTGGATATTCGTCCTGACCGGTATCGGCCTCGGCTACCTTGGCTCGCAGCCTCCCGAGGGCGGGTTTGTGATCGCGGCGCGTATTCTCACCGCTTACTACTTTGCCCACTTCCTGATCGTCATGCCGTTGGTCGGCCTCCTCGAACGGCCCAAGCCCATGCCCTCTAGTATTACCGAGTCCGTGCTTGCCAAGGGCAAGAGCGGGGATGGGTCGCCCGCGGAGACCGGGGCATGAGTAACGCAACCCGTATAGCCAAAGACCCGGCAATGAAAAAATACTTTGCAACGCTCACCGCGATTGCCGGACTGATCGCGCTCGTCCTAGCGGCGGCGCCGGCTCGTGCTGCGGGGGGAGATACCCCCCATTACCCAATTGAAAAGCCGGCGCTTGAATCCTGGTCCTTCGCCGGCTTCTTTGGTCGATTCGACTCGGCGCAATTGCAGCGCGGCTTCCAAGTCTATCGCGAGGTCTGCGCCGGCTGTCATGGGCTGGAACTTATTGCCTTCCGCAATCTTACCGAAAAGGGCGGGCCAAATTTCAGCGAGGACGAGGTCAGGGCGCTGGCCGCCGAATACGATATCACCGACGGACCGGACCAATCTGGCGAAATGTTTGAACGCTCGGGCGTCTTGTCGGATTATTTCCCCAGTCCGTTTCCTAACGATCAAGCTGCGGCAGCCGGTCTTGGCGCCGTGCCGCCCGATCTATCGGTTATTACAAAGGCGCGCGGCGTTTCGCGCGGCATCCAGTGGACGCTGCTTGATTTCTTCACGCAGTATCAGGAGGGCGGCGCCGACTATATGCACGCTCTCCTTACCGGCTATTCGGAGCCGCCGGAGGATATCGAGGTTTCCGACGGCAATTATTACAATCCCTATTTCATTGCCGGACCGTCGCTGGCGATGCCAGAGCCGCTGTTCGACGAGCTGGTGACCTATGAGGACGGCAGCCCGGAGACGATCGACCAATATTCGCGCGACGTCTCCGCCTTCCTGATGTGGACGGCCGAGCCGCATCTCGTCGAGCGCAAGCGCATCGGTTTTCAGGTCGTCATATTTCTGTTTGTCTTCGCCAGCCTGTTGTACTTTTCCAAGAAGAGGGTGTGGGCGTCGGTTCCGCATTAGTTCGAGCCGGTCGACTGATTTTAACAAGGGGCCGATCTGGCCCCTTTTATTTTGCTGGAAGAATTGATCGAATAAATTTCCTCTTGATCGAGGCTTGAGAATGACCAAATCCGTCCTTGGTATTGTCGGTGGGTCTGGCGTCTATCAGCTTCCGGGCGTCGAGGACCTTCGCGAAAAAGTCATCGAAAGCCCATGGGGGCAGCCGTCCGATCCGCTACGGATTGGCCGTGTCGGCGCGACGCCGATCGCTATTCTCGCGCGGCATGGGCGCGGGCATCGATATTCCCCGAGCGACATAAACTACCGTGCCAATATCGATGTCTTGAAGCGTGCCGGTGTCACGGACATCGTCTCGATAAGCGCCGTCGGTTCGCTTCGCCAGGATATTGCGCCTGGGACGTTCGTCATTGTCGATCAATTTATCGACCGAACCGTTTCTCGAGCCACCAGTTTCTTCGGGGCCGGCTTTGTCGCCCATGTTTCGATGGCCCACCCGGTCAGTCCGCGCCTGGCCGAGCGCGTCGAGGCGGCGGCGAAAAGCGAGCACCTCGACCACCGCCGCGGCGGCACATATGTGGTTATCGAGGGTCCGCAATTCTCATCGCTCGCCGAATCCCGGCTCTATCGCGACTGGGGCGCCGACGTTGTCGGCATGACCGGCATGCCCGAGGCAAAATTGGCACGCGAGGCAGAAATTTCCTATGCGACGATTGCCATGGTCACCGATTTCGATTCCTGGCACCCCGGCCACGATGCCGTCAGCGCCGCCTCGGTACTTCACGTTGCCAGTGAAAACCGCGATAAGGTAACCGGCCTGGTGCTGCGCCTGGCAAGGGATTTTCCAGCCGAGCACGAGGCCTGTCCGATCGGTTCTGATACCGCGCTCGACGATGCTGTTATGACGGCGCCGGAAGCGCGTGATCCGGCCTTGCTCGCAAAGCTAGAAGCTATCGCCGGCAGGGTGCTCGACGCCGACTAAGCGACGATTCGGCTCGTCGACCATGCGATGTTAGAATCCGCCAGCCTTGGCCAAGGAGAACACAATATGCCGGTCGATCACAGGGTCGATATCAAATCTCTGATCCGTACGATCCCCGATTATCCGAAGCCGGGTATTCTGTTTCGTGACATCACGACGCTGATCGCCGATCCGGTCGGGTTGCGCGCGGCGATCGATGGGCTTGTCTTGCCGTTCCTCACTGCGGGAATTGACCATGTCGCCGGGATCGAGGCGCGCGGCTTCATACTTGGCGGGGCGGTTGCGCACGAACTCGGTCGCGGCTTCGTACCGATCCGCAAGCAGGGCAAGCTGCCGTGGACGACAATCGGTCAGGAATACAGCCTCGAATACGGTGTCGACACGATCGAAATTCATGCCGATGCCATTCGCGAGGGCGATCGTATCCTTCTGGTTGATGATCTTGTCGCGACCGGCGGCACGGCGGAGGCCGCTACCGAATTGATCCGGCGATCGGGCGGCGAGATTGTCGCCGCCGCCTTTGTCATCGATCTTCCCGATCTGGGTGCCGCCGCACGCCTCAGCGCGCGCGACGTCAATGTCCACTCGCTGGTCAGTTTCGAAGGACTTTGAAAGATGCCCGACTTTCAGCTCTACATCGGTTATCGCCACACGTCGTCCTGGTCGCTGCGCGGCTGGCTGCCAATGCGCAAGGTCGGCGTCCCGTTCGAGGAGACATTGATCCGATATCGCGTGCCGGAGGATAAGGCCCGGCTGACGCAAGATTCGCCGACATCGAAAGTGCCGCTATTGATCGACCGACGTGACGGCTACGAGGTCAAGGTCTGGGATTCGCTTGCCATTGGCGAATATCTCGCCGAGGCGTTTCCTGGTGTCGGGCTATGGCCAACCGACCCGGCCGCCCGCGCGTTCGCTCGCTCGATCTCAGCCGAGATGCATTCCGGCTTCAGGCCGCTTCGTGAACATCTTTCGATGGCGCTTCTCGAACACCACAACCGGCCGGTCAATGCCGATTCCGACGCCGATATAGACCGCGTCGCGGCAATCTGGCGTGAGTGTCGGGAACGATGGGGCTCCAAGACCGAGGGTCCGTATCTCTTCGGTAGCTTCACGATTGCCGATGCGATGTATGCGCCGATCGTGAGCCGCTTCCATACTTATGGCGTCGCGCCGGATCCGGTCTCGAACGCTTATATTGCGGCGATCCTCGCCGATCCCGACTTCAATGCCTGGGTCGAACAGGCCAGGATCGACCCGGAACCCGAACCGCTGCCGACATAAAGCACCGATTGCGCTTTGAATGTGATGCCACTTGGTGCGAGATTGTCGGTCGGTAACCACGCTGACAGATTCGCAAATACCCATGGCGTGGTTTCGGGCCGCTGAATTTACACGGATGAAGGGTCGCTTTGCAGCATCGCTCCCCCTCCGGCGACGCGTCTGGTTGGCCCTACAAGGCGGGGCTCACCTTTCCTGCTCCTCTTGACGCGCTGTGGTCCTACCACCAGCGGCCGGCGAGTGATCTCAATGTGGTCAAAGCAGTGCGTGCCGCGGCTGTCTGGCGGGAGAACACAGGCATCGAGAGGTTTCTCCAGGCTGCGCGCTATCTCGGCTGGGGATTTCAGTTCCCAATCGATCTTGCCCGCTTCCTGATGATGCGGGGCCCCGAGGCGAAGACGCGTCTCGGGCGCGGATATATCGATCAAACGAAAGATATGCTGAAAGTCGCGACGCGCAATGGGCTGATGCCACGTGACTACTATACCGGCGACCTTGCCCGCCATGGCGGGGGAGAGGAGATGCTCAACTCTCTGCCGTATCATTTGTATGAAACGGTGGCGCGCCACATTTTGCCCGATGGCGCCGCAACCTATTTTGGCCTCCCCGGAGACAAATATGCCTTCGAGAACCGATGCCGCGAATTCGGTCTACCCGTCGTGCGTACGATCGCCATCGCTTATCCCGATGTCGTTAACGCTTTCGCCGGTGAGGGGATTGTCGAAGCTTTGCCGCCACGCGATCTATTGATCAAGCCGGTGGATGGGAGGGGAGGCCAGGATATAGAGCGCTGGGACTTTATCGGTCGCGGCCAATTCGTCGGAGCCGACGGCAAGCCGGTATCCGGTGATGAATTGATGAATCATTTTTCGTCTTCCTCGCTGTCCCTGGGATCGCCGATGCTGGTTCAGCTTTGCCTTGAGAACAATTCCGAATTGCAGTCGTTTTCCGGCTTGGCACTGTCAAAGACCCGGATCGCGACATTCCTTGATGAGCAGGAAAAACCCGAAATTGTTGCGGCGAATTTTCGACCCTCAATCGCATCAAATGCGCCGATTGACTATTCCGACAGTCGCGACGTGTCTTTTCCGCTCGATATCGAGACTGGGCGGCTTGCTGATGGCTATGGAGATGCGCGCGACACGCCCGGACCAATCGTTAATCATCCCGAAACAGGGGCGACGGTTTCAGGCGAATTATTGCCCGGTTGGGACTTGATGTCGGCATTGGCGTTGCGCGCGCATCGGGCATTTTCGGATATACCCTTCATTGGCTGGGATATCGCCTACACGCCCGATGGACCAATAATCGTCGAGGCCAATGTGCCGCCAGGCACAATGCATGAAAAGCACGCCGCCGCGGGACCGCTGGTCGGGACGCGCTCATTCACTCTTCTGGCATTTCACGCCGGCCGCTGGTCGGAGGCCGCCGAACCTATGGACTCACGATGGCGCTGTGGCGGCACGGTCCCTTGATGTGCGGCAATACGCTTGACGCGAATTTGATAGAGCAACGTTTTCCATCCTCAGCCGACGATCCGCAGAGCGAGATAGGGGGTCAGGCTGAATATGATTGCCGCCAATTTGAAATAGGCCAGATACTTAAAATAGATTTTCCGCAGATCTGCTCCAGGCACACCAAACATCCGCTCATGTGTCTTGGCCACCCAGTCGAGCTTCAGCATTAGCGAGGCTGTAGCGAAAATCAGGAACGCAAGATTAATCAGCGTGCACCAAGCGAAGAAAGAAGTAAGTTGTTCGATGGTCATTTTGGGTCGCTCCTCTCATTGGATGTCGCCTAGAATTGATGCCGGCGGACGCATGTTTGTCGACGTTCAACCGCTTTCTATCTATTTCGTGACTCTGTATCGTCGGCGCAACTGGTCAATTTGTCGGAAGGCACCTGGCGGCTGGATGCCGATTCTGAGAATATTGGCTGCGCTACCGGACGCTGGCGATGAATTTAACCGGGACTGTGTGAGACATGGACGAAATCGATCATAAATCGGAGGAGATCGAGCGATCGACCTTGGAGAGCCTGCATCAATGCTGTCCGTCCGATACCAGGAACGAGATCGGCCTTGATCTGATCGAGGTTTCCGATTGCATCGTCGCGCTCGCCGCTGGTGATCCGAGCATCCTCCTCAATCGCACACTTGGACTGGGAACCAAGAAAACCGTCTCGCCCGAATCGCTCGACGCCGTCGCATCGGCTTATTCCGCCGGAAACGTTTCGAACTATTTCATTCACGTCTACGACGACACGCTGAGCGATGCCGCTCGGACAAGTCTCGAGGGGTCACGGTTCGTCAAGAAACGCGGGTGGATGAAATTCAGATCCGGCGCGCCCCACGAACGCGCCGCTTCGACCGATCTGAGGATCGAGAAGATCGGCGTCGAACGCGGCCGGGATTTCGGCAAGATCGTTTGCGGTGCCTTCGGCATGCTCGACAAGTCGATCCCACTACTTGGCGGATTGGCGAATGATGAGCGATGGCATTTGTTTGTCAGCTATGATGGCGATCGGCCGGCCGGCGCCGGCGCGCTTTTTGTCGATGGCGATATCGGATGGCTGGAATGGGGCGCCACGCATCCCGATTTCCGTCGTCGGGGTAGCCAGGGCTCGATCATGGCGGCCAGGCTTAAAATCGCCGCCGATCTCGGCTGTAGGCATGTTTTTACCGAGACCGGCGAAGCCGTCGACGGCGATCCACAGCACTCCTACCGCAATATCATGAAGTACGGTTTTGAAGAGTCGATTTTACGACAGAATTTCGCGCCGAGTAATGTCTGACGCTCCCGCCGGCTCGGAGATACTGCTTTACGACTATCCGGCGTCGATATGCTCGCAGATGGCGCGGCTCGCTCTTGTAGAGAAAGGTGTGTCGTTCGAACGTCGAAGCGTCGACATCATGGTCACGGCCGAGCAGTTCGAGCCATGGTACACGGCGCTTAACCCCAAGGCGGTGGTGCCGACGCTGGCGATCGGCGAGGAAATTGTTACCGACACGCTTCGAATTGTCGGCCGGGTCGACTTGGATTTTCCAGGGCCAAACCTGACGCCGGCGGATCATGACGGTTCCGCAGAAATGAACCGGATGATGGCCGAAATAATGGGCCTTCACTATGGCGTATTGCTTTATTCGCGCCGGCTCGACCATGACGGAGGATCGCCAACCGTTATCGCCCGTGGTGATTTTCTACGCGAACAGCGCGTCAAGTTTCCGCAGAGGGCCGAAATTCTCGACCGTCGGATTGCCGGTAACGAGAGGCTGCAAGCGATCCTCGCAAACCCGGCCGAAACCGAAGGCCACATCGACCAGGCGAGATCCCTGGTCCGCAGGATCAACGACGGGCTCGCGGATGCGCCATTCGTTTGCGGCGATCACTATACGTTGGCCGATACCTTCGCGACACCGGCGCTGGCGCGTTTTCGTCTGCATGGTTTCGACGGATGGTGGTCGGGCGGCGACAACAGCAATGTCGCTGCCTATTACCGGCGCATGCAAGCGCGCCCGAGCTGGTCGCACGCCGAGATTATCGACTCCGGCAGCGAGCGCGATCTCTAGCATGCAGATTACGGGGGTTGAAGATGGCGATCCGAATGGCTTCATTGACCAGAAGCATGTTCTCACGCTCATCGCTATTAGTGACAAGGATTCTAACCGTTGCGGAACTTTGAGCAGCGAGTAACACTGATACTCACGCGGGGTTGTCGAAGGTGCCCCCCTGAGGGGCATTTTAAGGGGCCAGGCCATTGATCCGAAAACTGCTTTTCATCCCACCGATTCTGATTGGCATCGCCATATTGTTCTATATGGCCAGCGGGCGCGAGGCGCCTGAGCGCAAGCCGCCTGAAGAACGGGCCCGCGCGGTAAGAGTAATTACCGTCGAACCATTCAAGCTTGTGCCGCGAGTCACCGGCTTTGGCAGCGTCTATCCGGGCACCGTTTGGAGCGCCATCGCCCAGGTCGCCGGCGAGGCGGACTATGTGCACCCCAACCTCAAGAAGGGCGCAATCCTCGCTGCCGGTACCGAGATCGTACGCATTTCGCCGGCCGACTTCGTCCTCGCCGTTAGTCAGGCGCAAGCCAATATCCGTTCTGCGGAGGCAAAACTGGCCGAACTGAATGTGACGGAGACCAACACAACAGATTTACTGAACATCGAAAAGCGGGGTCTGGAGCTGCGCGAGGTCGAACTTGCGCGCAAGCAGAATCTCCTGGAACGCGGTACCGTGGCGCAATCTGTTCTAGAACTTGAGCAACGCGAAACCCTGGCCCAGCGCAAGAAAGTTCAGGATCTGGAGAATGCTCTGCGCCTGCTGCCGACCCAGCACGCGGTGCAGCGGGAGCAGATTGCCGTCTATCAGACGCAACTGGAATCGGCGAAGCTCGATCTTGCCCGTACCCGTATCAAGCTGCCGTTTGGCGCCCGAATTGCCGATGTCAATGTTGAGGCTGAGCAGTTCGTCCAAGCCGGTGGGACGCTGGTTACCGCCGACAGCCTCGATATCGCCGAGGTTGAAGCGCAGATTCCTATCTCCCAGTTCCGCGCCATGGTCCAAGCCAGCGCGCCCAGTGGCTTGCCGAGCATCATAACCGCCCAATCCCTGTCGCAGATGATTGAGACGATCGGCTTTGAAGCGATCGTTCGTCTGAGAGCCGGCAATGATGCAATCGAATGGCCGGCACGCTTTGCCCGTATCAGCGATACAGTCGATCCGAAGACCCGCACTATTGGCGCCATCGTTGCCGTCGATGGGGCCTATGCTAACGCATCGCCAGGCGATCGCCCTCCGCTGGCCAAGGGCTTGTTCGTCGAGATCGAGATCCGCACTTCTGCCGGGCAAGACCGCATCATTGTCCCGCGCTCGGCGCTTCATGCCGGCCAGCTCTACGTTGCAGACGCCGACAACCGGCTCGTCATCCGCCCGGTGACTATCGGCCTGGTTCAAGGTGACCTTGCCGTCGTCGATAGCGGCATCGAGCCGGGCGAACGGATCGTCGTCTCCGATTTAATCCCCGCAGTCGCCGGAATGCTTCTGACGCCCAGGGCCGACGATGAATTGCTGGCAAGGCTCAAAGTCGAAGCGGCTGGCGGGATAGATAATCCATGATCGAGTATTTCGTTCGTCACCCAACCGCCGCCAATCTGGTCATGCTCGCCCTCATTATCAGTGGGCTTGTTTCAGTTCCGGTTCTCCAGCGTGAAACGTTTCCGCGCGTCCAGCCCAACAAGGTCGAAATTACTGTACTAAATCCCGGAGCCCGGGCAGAGGATGTCGAAGAGGCGATCTGCCAGCGCATCGAGGATGCTATCGACGGTATCGACAATGTTGCCGAGGTGGGCTGCGAAGCGCGTGAGGGTTTGGCGCGGGCTGTGGTCGAGATGACCGAAGGCAGCGACCTTGATCGCTTTACCACCGATTTGCGAACCGAAATCGATGCGATCACCGACTTTCCCGATCAAAGCGAAGATCCGGTTGTCAAACAGGTCGGCCGAACCGACTTCGTCGCCTCCGTCGCACTTACCGGAGCGGCGGGTAAGTCCGATCTCAAAGCCTATGCCGAGGAACTCAAGGACCGCATGCTGCGCTTCGGGGGCATTCCCAAGGTCGGCATTAAGGGATTTTCCGATCACCAGATTCGTATCGAACTGCCGGACGCGACAATCCGGCAATACGGCATAAACATTTCCGACGTGGCTCGCGCCATCCAGCGCCAGAGCCTCGATCTACCATCGGGCAGCATTCAGGCCAGGGATCAGGATGTGCTGATCCGCTTTGCCGACGAGCGCAAGACGCCGGGCGACTTTCGCGATGTCGTGGTCGTTGCCGGTGCCGGCGGCGGCCAGATTCGTCTTGGTGATATTGCCACGATCACCGACCGCTTCGACCTCGACGAGGCCAAGGTTCTGTTTAACGGTCAGCCGGCCGCGATTCTCGATATCACCAAGACGGAGGCCGAGGATACGCTCGAAGTGATCGATGCCGTCAACGCCTTCCTTGACCAGGAGCGCCAATATGCCCCGCCCGGTATCGTGATGGCGGTCACCAATGATGTCTCTTCGATTGTTCGCGATCGCCTTGCGTTGCTGACCAGAAATGGCGCTACGGGTCTTGCGCTGGTGTTGCTTGTGCTGTGGATGTTTTTCGGTTTTCGCTATGCCTTCTGGGTTGCCGCCGGGCTACCGGTGTCGTTTCTTGGCGCCGTCGTTCTGATGGTCGCGGCCGGCTACACGATCAACATGCTGACAATGGTCGGGCTTTTGATTGTCATCGGTCTCTTGATGGATGATGCGATTGTCATTGCCGAAAATGTCGCGACAAAGCGTCAACAGGGTAAGTCGCCGATGGAAGCGGCGATTGAGGGCGCGCGACAAGTCTTACCGAGCGTATTCGCCTCCTTCGCAACGACAACTTGCATCTTCGGCTCGCTGGCTTTTCTAAAGGGCGATATCGGTCAAATTCTGCGCGTCGTGCCGATTGTGATGCTGTTCGTCCTCGTCGTGTCGCTGATTGAGGCTTTCCTGATCCTGCCACATCATTTGGCCCATGCCCTCGGCAAAGCGGAGAAACGGCCGGGGCGGGTTCAGATGACCGTTGACAGCGGCGTCAACTGGCTTGGTGACCGTGTGGTTGGGCCTCTCGCCACTGTCGCTGTCCAATGGCGTTATCTGACTGCCGGGCTGGCGATTGGCGTGATGCTTCTGGCGGTCAGCACGATCGCTGGCGGCGTGCTCAAATTCTCCGCATTCCCAGAACTTGACGGCAATGTCATGGAAGCGCGCATTCTTTTGCCGCAGGGAACGCCCCTAAGACGCACGGAGCAAGTTGTAGATCGGATTGTTGCCGCGCTTGAGCACGTCAATGAAGAACTCAGCCCTGAACAACCCGATGGCCAGACCTTGGTCATCAAGGTCGCAACGAAATTCAACGAGAACAAATCCGCGAATGAATCTGGCGCCCATGTCGCCACGATCACCGCCGATCTGCTCGACTCGGAAACCCGGGACAGCCGCATTGACGACGTCATTGCCATGTGGCGTGCCGAAACCGGCGACTTGGCCGACGTCATTTCGATAAAGTTCACTGAGCCCCAGATCGGCCCCGCCGGCCTTGCCTTTGACGTTCGCCTCACCGGCAATGATTTGGATGAGCTCAAATCGGCTGCGCTGGAATTGACCAATTGGCTTTCCGGTTATCGCGGCACATCGAATTTGAGCGACGATCTCAGGGCCGGCAAACCGGAAATGAGGATCAGGCTGAAAGATGGAGCGTCGACGCTGGGCGTTGATGCACGCCAGATTGCCGATCAGCTTCGTGCGGCATTTTTCGGTACCAAGGTCAGTGAATTACAGCGCGGTCCAGAATCGTACGAAATCGACGTTCGTATCGATCCGCGCAACAAAGATAGCTTGTCCGACATCGACAACTTCACCATCTCGCAATCCGATGGCAGCTTGATCCCATTGGTCGCGATTGCAGACATCGAAATCGGGCGCGGCTTTTCACGCATCAACCGGGTCAATGGCCAGCGCACGGTGACGGTGCAGGGTGATGTCGACGCTGCTATCGCCAATGCCAGCGAAATTCTAGCCGATACCGAAGAGAAGTTTTTTCCCGGGTTGGTCGAACGCTACCCAGGCGTTTCGGTATCGCTGGAGGGCCAGGACCGGGAAACCCAGACGACCCAACAATCGATGCTGCGCGGTTTTTTTCTTGGCCTGGTCGGCGTTTATCTGCTGTTGAGTTTTCAGTTCAAAAGTTACGTTGAGCCGTTGATCGTGATGATCATCATTCCATTCGCTCTGGTTGGTGCCATAGCCGGACACATCCTGCTTGGTCTCGACTTCACCATGCCGAGCATGCTCGGCTTCGTGGCGTTGGCCGGTGTCGTGGTCAATGATTCCATCCTGCTGGTCAATTTCATCAAGCATTATCACGGTGACACGCAATCGGTCGCGCTCGCCGCGCCACTGGCCAGCCGCGCGCGCTTTCGCGCTATTCTGTTGACCTCGCTAACCACCATCGTTGGGCTCTTGCCGCTGTTATCGGAGACCAGCCTGCAGGCACAGATTCTGATTCCACTGGTCACCAGCCTGGCATTCGGCCTGATGGCGACTACGGTGCTCGTCCTATTTCTGGTGCCGGCGATTTACTCGATCCTCGATGATTTTAAGCTAGCCAGCATCGATTGATGAGCGTGACCTGAAGGCGTGTGTAAGCCGTTTTGCGCGACGTATAGACTAACGTGTATGATTGTCGGTTCGCGCGAGATGTCTCACAAGCGCATGCAGATTCCACGCGTGAAATCATCAAGCAGAAATTGCCAGTTCAACAGTAGAGTTCCGATTGCAAACAGAATTTCCCAATTGAAGCGTTTTCAACTCACCCAGGAGCAAGCACGTTGAAAAAAATTAAACCGACCATGCGTGTCGTCAACCGCGCAAAAGTAAAAGACACACCCGGTGCCATAAAGGGCCAGACTGTGCGCCCATTATGCGGCAGCGATCAATTTCCCAGTGAACGCATTCGCGTCGGTCATGCAAAATTCGGCCCGAATTTGCACGAACATCTGCATTGGCATCCGATCGAGGTATTTTACTATGTGCTGTCGGGCAGCGCGACCGTGCGCGACTACGCCGGCAAGGAGTACGAAGTCGGTCCTGGCGATTCTATCTACGCGCCGGCTGGCATCGCCGGCTCGCACGAGTGGCAGGTGAAGGATGGGCTGGAACTGCTCTCGATCCGCGCTACCACCGACGGGCACCGCCGGATGCAGTTCACGGTCGATCGCGCGACCGGCGAGTCAACAATCGACATGCATGAACTCACACGAATGGATGCGTTTGATTTTGAGTCGCACTATTGAGGGCGGAGCGCCGCGCATTGGAAGCGACGAAAAGGAGGGGGGCTCAGTAGGAGATGGCGGCTCATCCGACACCCGGACTTAGTCGAGTACTTCCTATGCCGGGCGTGGCTTGTCCCTAGTTACCTCGATTTAATAGTCATGCTTAGCTGGTTTCGTATAGGCAATCACTCAAGGCGGAGGAGGGCCTTCTTCTGGTGAAAATCGGTTTTGGCCAGCTATGCGTTTGTTGGGTAAACCACCGATTTTTCGATGCGGCCTCGTTTACTGGTGCATTCGCCCTTTCGGACTTCGGTCTCATCGTCGCTTCTTGCAAAGGCCGTGATGAGCCGGGTATACCCTCCCGATCATTAATCCCCGATCTGTGCAACAGGCGGTGACGTCGGTCTTTATCAATTTACGATGGCGAATTCGACGCCGCAAAGGCTAGACTATCGTGCATGCCTTGCTGCAGATAACATCGGAAATCTTCGAGGGAATATGCAATGCCCGTCATTGTCCGAGGTGCAGACGTCGCGAAGGAACACGTCGGTTCCGGTGTCGCCGCCCAATCTCTTTTGTCGCCGTCAAATACCGGATCAAACAATGTTTTGCTCGATCTCATAACGATCGAATATGGGGCAACTTTCAATCTGGAAATGAACGAGGATACATTCGGGTGGCTCCAGGTTCTGGACGGTTTGGGGTCGCTCGCCAGCTATGAGCAAGAACTCAAGCCAAACGGCGTGACCTATCTGCCTCTGGGCTATACCGGCACATTCAGCGCAGCTGTCAGCGACACCCGTCTTCTGGTGGCAACTGTACCCGAAGCTGTGCGGTTCGACCCTGACGTCGCCGACACGCCATCGCAGGTGCAAACGACGGACTGGTCTCATGAACCGGTGCTGCAATCCGAACATGACGCGCGCACGCGAATTTACATGGCGACCCGAACCCTGACCGGCACCAGCGCCTATCGCGGCGAGATGATCAGCTATCCGGCCGGTACGGAAGCCCCAGCCCATCATCATGAAGGGGCTGAACATTTTCAGTATGTGTTGAAGGGAGATTGTACTGCGCTACTCGCAGGCGAGACGGTCAAACTAACTGCCGGTGACGTACTCTACAATTACGAAAAGGAAGTTCATTCCTTCGTCAACGATAGCGCTGGCGAATTCGTCTTCGTTGAATTTTTTGTGCCCGGCAGCTGCAAGACGGTCTGGGCGCCCGGGGCCAATCCGTGTGCCTGGTTGCCGACTGGCGCTGACCTCATGGGCCGAACGCCATCGCGCGACATCGGCTACCACGTCCACGGCGAGGAAAAGGGCATTTAGGAGCTGCTTTCCGCGGTGACACATGGGTCTTTGTGCGGTGGAATGGAACATGCCAATTGTCGTGATAGCGCGCCAGCGTCGAAGATCCGAAATCAGGGTCATCGGCAAACTACGCAGACGAGGCCCACTTGTATCTGTCGGCCGAACAGCCAAAAGTTTCAACTCTTCAATGAATGTCCGTCGTTCGCGTTCGCTCGTCGGGTCGTCCTTCCACTCGTAGCGAAATCAGAAAGTTCCTCCACCGGTTTCGGGCGTGGCAACGGTGCTTAGGCGCGAAGTTCGGAACCTAGATGTATAGTCCCACAGTGTGATGGTGTACTGATATGCAGTCACAGGCAGGAGGGACTATGGGCCAGGTACTCCACGGCTGCGCCGCGACCACGCACACTGTTAGAGCGGCGATACAGCGATCGCAGGCTTCGATCGCGGAGGAGATATAGCCGAAAGTTGGTGATGGCCCCTGAGGGGCGGCATATCATGGCGGTGCTCAGGCGCCGTCAATTCTCAAAGAGAAAGGGTATGCCACAT
>Ga0315339_1001783_pt1 | contig 17802 bp, 10 predicted proteins | sample ASW17metaG_FD_204514 | JGI IMG/M metagenome (GOLD analysis project Ga0315339, IMG submission 204514) | Ammonia-oxidizing marine archaeal communities from Pacific Ocean, United States - ASW #17 | ecosystem: Environmental > Aquatic > Marine > Oceanic | place: USA: California | collected 2016-12-05
TTGGTTCGCGATGGAGAGACCCTTCCAACAACCACCAGCCAGTTGAATATATCCACAGGGGGGGCGACCAAACAGAGGGTGATCACGTGGGAAGAAGGAGAGTCATCAACAATTGTCGGTGTTGAACTCCCACATAACCCAACACCATCAAGCGGGGTTCATATTCAACTCACAAAGGACGATGCGTTGAATCTCGACAATTCAAGGTACCTGTCCATTAACACCCGTGAATCAATCAACATTCTCCTCATCGACCGACCAACACAAATAAACACCGGTGATACAGGAACAACACCAGGATCAGGTCGTTGGATTCAATACGCTCTTCAACCCGGAACCGAGTCTCCATACAAGATTCAATCAATAGATCCAGCGGTATTCCGCAGCGAAGATCTCCTGGGTGTTGATGTGTTGATTCTCACCAGGCCAGACTTGCTTGATGACACTTCGGGATCCTGGATAAATAACCACCTTGACTCAAGTGGCCTTGTGTTGGTTGTGCCACCAGAGGGACAGGTAACCCATGAGTGGATGTTGTCGATATCAAGGATATTTAATGTTCCCTGGTCTACACCCAACGAATCAAGGGTTCACACCCCACCACTTGGCCTTGTTGTACCTATTGCTCCAATGAAATCAGGATCAACCCTGGAAATCATCGAGGGAGAACTTCCATCCCTACTTGAATCAGTACAGGTTCATCAATCGCTGGAATTGCAGAATGTTGAACCGGGGCAAGTTGTACTTTTATTGGAAGACGGAACACCAGCCATCATCTCCAGGGGCAGTCAAGAGGAAATACCAGGAGACTTGCTGCTTATGGCGTTCCCCCCCTCTCCACCATGGACAGATCTCCCAACAAAACCCCTGATGGTTCCCTTGATCCAAGAAATGGTACAAGGCGGCTTGTCGTCGATACAAAAAAACAACCCCCATGTCGTAGGAGAGTTCATTGATATGGGATACCGGGGGGATGCTGCATATATCACACACAACGAAACAATTCGTATTCCGGTGATTGAAGATACCGGGTTGTCCTCGACACCCATACCCAACCAGGGAATGTGGTCAATACTTAACAACAGGGGTGTTGTTCTCGGGACAAGGGCATTGAATATCCAACCAGGCTCTACAGACACCACCCCACAGGATCCAGGCAGCATTGCAAGGTGGTTAGGTGAGGAGTGGACCCCTGTTTCATCACGATCATCAAAAGTGGCCGGGACACCGGTCAAGACCCTGGTGTTCCCACTTCTACTCCTTCTCACCTTTTTGGTTATCACAGAAACCATCATGAGCAAGGTGTTGACCTACACCTCGGTCAGAGGGAACGGGTGACGTGTTCCTTTTTGCTGACATCAACTCGACCACAGGAACCCCATCAATAGGATTAATGCATTCCTGGCCAGCCTGGGTCCTGGTCCTGGCAATCATTACATGCTGTTTCACAGGATGGTGGGCATATATGAACACCCCAGCATCCCGAATGTGGCGATGGATTCTTGGTTCACTCCGATCCCTCCTGCTCCTGTCCCTTCTTCTCCTTTTACTTGGTCCAATTCTTTCAACACCACACAATTTCCACACCAGCGATCAAGTTCTTGTTCTCTTGGACAGAAGCAGCTCCATGCTTGTAGAGGATGTTGAAACGGAGCACGTTAGGGCAAGCCGGGATAAACAGGTTTCCTCGCTTCTTGGGAAGAACAGGGAAACATGGGATCTCATCAGTCAAAACAGAACACTGAATTGGTTTGGGTTCCATGGACACGCCTTCTCTTTGGATCCAAAGAATTCCACAACCCCAGAGCTTGTACCCCCAACCGGATCAAGAACCAACACAGCCGCAGCTCTTAAACACATTTTGTCCAGAACAGGCCATGAACCCGTGAGCGCGGTTGTACTCATATCCGACGGTCGATCAACGAACCCAAATCCACCCGGCTTCCTTTCAGGGTTGCAGGAGTCTGGAATACCAATTTTCACAATTCCCCTGGGCTCAACATCATCCCACGGCGACTTGTCGATTCAATCAGTCAAAGCCCCATCATTGGCATATGACAATGACATGGTTCCAGTCGTACTTGATCTAGCTCTCGCCGGAGAATCATCCAGCAGTGTTTCGGGCGACATCCTTCTTGTTGACGAAGGAACCGGCCTGGTTCTCGACCGGGTACCTGTTTCAGAATTTCAGTCCTCCAATGAGACGATGGAGTACACATTGGTCGGCACACCAACCATGTCCGGGAAATCGACATGGATTGTCACACTCGAGCTTGATGAGCCTGACCTCATCTCCGAGAACAATGAGCACACCCTGGAAATCGAGCTGGTCAACCAACCCCTTCGGGTCCTCTATATCGAGGGCCGGCCACGGTGGGAGTACAGGTACTTGAAGAATCTCCTCCTCCGCGAAGAGACGATTGAGAGTTCAACAATGCTGTTGACAGCGGACCGTGATTTTGCACAGGAAGGTGATCGACCAATAACCAGGCTTCCATCAAACAGAGCGGAGTTTGAATACTGGGACATATTAATTCTTGGCGATGTTCATTCTTCATCTCTCACATCCGAGCAGTCACAGGCCATTACAGAACTTGTTGCAGAGGGTCGGATGTCAGTTGCCTGGATCGGTGGTGAGCGATGGACACCATCATCCTGGGCGGGTTCAGCTCTCGCAGATCTGCTTCCATTCACAGCGCCCTATCAACCAATGGAGTCCAACAGGCAATCCCATGTCAAGGTTCTTGAGTCAGCGAATCGACTGGGAATCTTTCAGATAGAAAACCACGATGGTAAAGAAGCGGTTGAACTGTATGACCCATCCGTCTCCTGGTCTGGATTTCAGTGGACACAGAGATTTGATCCAAGGCAGATTAAACCAACCACGGAACTTCTTGCCGTGACTACCACCAATGAACCAGGAGGTGGAGCACCCTTCCCTTTGGTGATGTTGATGCAATTCGGTTCTGGAAGCGTCGCCTATGTTGCAACAGACGAATTCTGGAGATGGAGACATGGGCAAGGCGAACGTCTTTATGAGCAGTTTTGGATTCAACTCCTCCGCGCTCTTGGAAGGAACCGGGAACAGGTTGATGTTTCTGGTACCAGGTTGGTGATATCCCCGATTGCTCCAAAAGTGGGTCAGCCCATCCGGTTTGAAATGAGGGTCTTTGATGCAGCCCTTCTGCTTCGACTGAACGATATTCTCACCCTTGAGATCAAGGGAGAGGGAGGGCACACAAGAGGTCTTGTTGAATTGTCTAGACCTGATCGGGGGAGCAATAGGTACCAGGGATTCTGGATTCCAGCCGAACCTGGGACCATAGAGGCTCGCCTCGAGCACCCAGGGCTCGACCACGCAATTTCAGAGTTCCTGACCATCGCTGACCCAACCAGGGAGATGAATGTACCAGCAGCCGACCACAGAGCTCTGGAAGCAATATCCAATGCCAGTGGTGGGCGTGTCGTTGAACCCTCCGACATAACCACCCTCCCAACCCTCATACCAGATCGCTCGGTTTCAACCCTGGAAATCCAGATGACCCCCTTGTGGGACTCTTTGTGGCTGTTCCTTGTGCCCCTGCTGCTCTTGAGTGTGGAGTGGCTTGGGCGTCGCTATCTTCGATTGGCCTGAACCCAGAAAAAACCCGACAAACACAATGGCCCCAGACAGTCCTTGGGTGGAGAATGTTCTGATGCATGAGTTTGCCCACAAGCTCGACCACACCCGAATCCAGGCTAGACGCCTGGTTCTTGCCAGGGCAACAGGTCTTGTCTTGTCCGTGGTACTCCCCACACTCCTGCTCCTCATCACAACAGACTGGTACTGGAGATTCTCGACCGGAATCAGGTGGCTTCTCCTGGTCTCCTGGTTGACCATGATCTTTCTTCTCTGCAGAAGGTTTATTCTTCCCGCAACCCGGTTTCATCCATCAAGACTGACCATGGCTCACAGGCTTGAACGGATTCATCCATCTCTCCACAACCGCTGTGTTCCAGTGGTCGGGTTGGAAGACACAAACCAAATGGCTTCCAACTCGATACAGGAGGCATCGCGATTGGTTTCACAGATCAGGGTCCAGGATTCACTTAAACCAGGGCCCGCAACATCCTGGTTCCTACTTGGACTTGGGTCTCTTGTGTCAATCATGGTTCTCTCCATCCTCCTCCCATCAAGCACATTGACCGGAAGCACCCGGATACTTCTTCCCTGGCTGGACGCCAATTGGCCTGCGAGGACAGTGGTCGAATCCCTCATGGACACGACCAACAGAAGCGTTCATGGTCGTGGAATCCCCCTCCTTCTTCGAGCGGCAAATAGAACACCGGGCGAGCTATCGGGCGAAGTATGGGTCACTTATCGCATCCAAGATAAAACACATGGAGGTGAGTGGCGTACTGATCTACTTACAGACCAGGGTGGCGGGATACACGAACGCGTAATTTCTTCGGTTGGAAACAGTGTTGAGTTCAGGTTCCACACAGAAGACGCATCCACAGCAACCCAGGTCTACACATTGGTTGAACTTCCGAGGATCCTGGAAGCTCACATCACCATCACGCCCCCACACTGGGCTTCGACTGTGATACCAACACGAACCCTGCATCTTGAAGAAGGGGAGAATCTTCCCCAATCACCAGGATCGTCCATCCTCGAAGGATCACATGTTCAACTTGATATCAAGACAAACAGGCCTGTTCCAAGTCCAGGGAAACCAGACACTGCCAGGTGGACAGCAGATGTCCTTGGTTGGACCACCGAAACACAGCCCGATCTCAGTAGTGATCCAGAAGACCCAACACGCACACTGGTTCAATGGACAATGGAGGACTCCCTCCGTCTCATTCTGCAACCACATGATTCCAACGGTCTTCATGCAAGTTCTCCGTGGATCGTTTCACTCAAGTCACATACAGACAATATGCCCACGGTGGCTCTTGTTACCCCACCCCACGATCAATCAGTACTTCCCTCAGCCAACCTGTCTCTTTCCTCGACGGGTTCTGACGACACTGGTCTATCTTCTCTGGGTTTTGAAATTCATCCCGATGCCCCAGCCCTTCACCCAGGATCAGCCAGTTCCATGTGGCAACTCACCAGGCCAATTGAGGGAACAACCGGGTCTTTGGAGTACAAGTTGGACCTTGGCATATTGCAACCCGAGGTAGGAAACATCCTGTACCTGTATGCAACAGCAACCGACCTGTACTCCGGCGAACATGGAACAGGCCGAATCATCCATTCAACACCCAGGAGAATCCAGATAGTTGATGACACCACGTTCATGTCCATGCTCCGCCAGAGACTGGCCCTACTTGAACAGCGAACCCGTCAACTTGATGAACGACAAGCAGCACTCCAGCGTCTGGTAAGAACTGGATCATGGACAACAGAGGATCAGCGGGAGCAGGCGGCGATATCCAGGTCGATCACAGAACAAGAAGCAATCCTCGAGGGGGTCTGGATGGAGTTGTCCACGAATAAAGCTTCGGACGATCGGATTGAGTCACTTCTCACCTTTTCAGAGGAAGCCTTGGATCGAGCTGAATCCTCATCCCACTCTGCAACCCTCCTGATGGAGTCGAACGGGACCCAGAAAAAGGTGCTTGAAATGCAGGAGACCGTCCGGTTTGAACTCCAGGAACTGGTCGCGATTCTTGGAGAGGACGAGGAATCTTGGGTCGTCATACAGCGACTGGAACACTTCATCGAGTCGCAATCCAGTCTCCAGGAGCGAACAGCAGCCACGAGCGCTGAAATCCTGGGATTGGAGCGGGATGAGATGACACAGAAACAAGCTGATTCCATCGACACCCTGGCAAGTGAACAACTGGCGTTGACGGAAAATGCCTTGTCTCTTGTTGAAGCCTTGGACAGGCAGGCCGACTCTCTACGGGATATCAGTGATGAGCGCGCTGAATCGATGGAACAGGCACTGGAGATCGCAGAAGCATCCAACCTGGTCGAGGAAGTCCAGGAAGCATCACGAGAGATAACGAATGCACGAATCGAATCAGCAGTTCAAACCCAACAGCAGGTGGTAGACATATTGACAGCGGTCCGGTCGGCCATGGAATCCTCTTCATCCAGTGGAGTGCGGGAGCTTGCCAGAAAGTTCAAAGATCTCAAGGCAGCGGTGCAGCGACTGGTTGCATTCCAGAGAAGGGAACTGCTTGCGTTGGACGCATCACTTGCAGGAACACCCTCCCTCGCTCTGGATGGGTCGATGATCCGGCTTCGAACAAACACCCTCTCTGTTGCAGATGACACAAGAAGAATGGGAGAACAGACCAGGGCGGCCGCACACACCCTCAACCTGGCTGCTGGTGCCCAAGGGAGCGCGGTTTCCCTTCTTCGCAGTGTTCCGGTTGATGGCGAAGGCGCAAGGATTCAGGAAGAGTTATCTCTTGAGTATCTGGAGTCCGTCCTTGTCGCCATGACATCGATGGCGGATCAATCCAGGTCCAAGGCAACAACACAGGATCGCAAAGACCTTTCATCCCGCTATGAAGCATTAGCCGAGCGGGAGGTGGGTGTGTACCAGTCTTCGATCAAACTGCAAGGCGGGGAGGTTGATCGTAGGGCGAAGTTCGACCTCCGAAGGCTCTCCCGCATCCAAGAAGAAATCCGACTTGAACTGGTGGACATCATTGCTTCTGTTCCTGAACTGGAAGAGGCAGGGATATTCCAGCATGCACATAAACGCCTGGATGACTTGGCTGTGGAGGTACGTGAAACCATGGCTTCAGGGGGGATGGATTCAATCACACTCTTCCAGGAGCAGGCGATCATTCGGCAACTGCACGGCCTGTCGGAATCCCTGAAGCAGGGTTTGGGTGAAGAGGGGTTCAGCAGATCTCAACCAACAAGCGGCGGAGAATCCAGCCAGGGATCTGGTCAACAACCCCTGGTTCCGCCGGTTGCAGAAATCAAGTTACTGCGAAGCATGCAACAAGAGATTCTGGAAAGCACAGAGGTGGTGAATACAGGGATCCATCTTTCACCAACCCATCAACATGACATCCTTGGTCATCTTGCGTTTCAGCAAGACGCCCTTGCAGAACTTGGTTTGGACATGATCAGGAAACTGCGGGATGAGAACCAGGATGGTGGGGCGGATGTTTATTCACCCGACGTACTCATTCTGCCGCCACCCGGGTGGGGACAGGAAAACCCCCCACATCCAAGTGATCCTATCTCCATGGACCAGGAAGAGTGGCCTGATCTTGATGAGCTTCTTGAACTGGAATCGGAGAGTGGAGCAACAGGTGAGTTCCCCCCCCTCCCACCCACCGCATCAGGCGAAGAAGAAGTGACCCCTCTTCATTCAGCAGTTGATGGAATGCGAGCAGCAGCACAACGACTTGACGCAGGCCAGGGTGGACTTGAAACACAACGGGTTCAAAAGGAGGTGGTGGCACACCTTGATGCCCTGCTTGACATGGCCCGTCGTCAGCCTGCTCCATCCCCGGGGCAGGGAAACAGTGACCCATCACAGGCGCCAGGATCAACACCAGGTACAGAGCCAGGTACATCCCAAGGCATGTCAGCCGGGAATGGGGAACTGCAGGGCGAAGCGCACCCACCACCGCCCCAGGAACCAATGCTTGGAGGGGTGATTGAGGAATCAGGCAGTGAATGGGGAGCCTTGCCGGCAAGGGTTCGGGATATGCTTCGCCAGGGCCGGCAGGACAGGTATTCCGTCATCTATGAGCGACTGACCGCTGAGTACTACCGGAAATTGGCCGAGGAGGCAGGTCGTGAATAAGTTGTTCGTGCTCCTGGTCATCTGCTTCATGTCCTGCCTGGTCGCCGCACAAGACAAGCAGGTTGAACCCGCACCACCCCTTGACTTGATGCCATCAACCACAGGAACCCAACCCTTAAACGAAGATCCCACTCCCGACTCCGGGGCCGAGAACACGCCCACGGAAAATGAAATGACAAAGTCGCTGCATGACTCGATCACCTCTGGCCTGGAATACCTCGCCGGACAACAGGTAGAGGATGGTTCATTTGGAAGAGGGCGATTTGCGAACCACGTAGGCATCACTTCTCTTGCAACCATCGCATTTATGTCGGATGGCCATGTTCCTGGCCGAGGCACATATGCCCAGCAGGTTGAGCGTGGGGTCAACTTCATCTTGTCTCATGCGACTGAAACAGGGCTGATCGCAGCTGACACTTCACACGGACCGATGTATGGACATGGTTTTGCAACCCTTCTTCTGGGTGAGGTCTATGGCATGACTGACCAGGATGACCAGGTCCGTCTTGCACTTGAGAAAGCCGTTGATCTGATCGTCAGGACACAGAACAAGGAGGGGGGCTGGAGATACCAACCAATGCCGTCCGATGCGGATGTCTCGGTGACTATCTGCCAGGTGATGGCATTGAGAAGCGCACGAAACGCAGGCATCAAGGTTCCTGTTGAAACAATTGATCGCGCAATCGACTACGTCAAGCAATGCCAGAACGAGGATGGTGGTTGGAGATATATGCTTCGAACTGGTTCATCCGCCTGGCCCCGAACTGCAGCTGGTATTGCAAGCCTGTTCTATGCAGGGGTTCATGAGGACGAGTCCATCGAAAAGGGATTGAACTACCTCGAGGAAGCGGCAACCCCCGGCCGTGGGAGTGTGCGGCAATCACACTACTACTACGGCCAGTATTACGCGGTGCAAGCCATGTACATGGCTGGTGGAGATAGATGGACACGGTGGTGGCCTGCGATTCGAGAGGAGTTGATCCACCGACAGTCGAGCAACGGTGGGTGGCTCGACCACCACGTCGGGGGCGCGTATGCTTCATCCATGGCCTTGATCATTCTCCAGATGCCGAAGCGATATCTCCCGATCTTCCAGAGATGATTCGATACACACTGCCCCTGGCCTTTGTCCTGGCTTTCTGTGGTCCTGCCATCGCCAACACGCTGTTCATCCTCGTGACAAGGGATGGACACCCCACTCCCATCCAGTTGATGTTGATGGACAAGGACCAGGTGGGGGTTCTTATTCCAGAGAAGGGACACCACGAATTCCCAAGAGAGGAATGCCTGGCCCTGCTTCGTCCAGAACCCCGGCCGGCAACCAGAACCCAGGCCCAACTTCATCTCCGCGACGGACAGATATTTATTGGTCATCCATCACCACCCTTCTCAAAGGACGCCATTCATTGGACACATCCATGGATTGGCCACCTTCGGATTCCAGTAGACCAGGTCAACATGATGAAATTAAATGCAGACCCCGTACCCCAGTCGGACGAAGGGTATGACCAGGTCGTACTTCGAAACGGGGACATCCTTCGCGGATTCATAACAAGTGTTGATGACGGGGTGGAAATAGAAATAGAGCGGACAACAGGAACAGAGACAACCCAAATTCCATGGTCTCGCGTTTCATCACTCAGCTTGTTCGGCACACGTGTTCCACCCACGTTTCCACGGGCCTGGTTCATGGATGGAACCGTCGCCTCATTCAAGGAGATAAACCTTGGACAAGACTCCTGGTTGACATTTTCATCACACGGGCATGCCACTGGTGACGAGCACAAGGAACCGGAGCCACAACCAATGCGTGAAGTTCACTCCATTGCAACAGGAGGCGACCTCATTCACCCTTTACGCATCGATTTCCCCACGGATCCGGTTATCAGGATGCCACCGACCCGACCACATACTCCCCTGCCGAGGGCAACAGATCCCACAGCTGTTCTAGGCCTTTCGCCAATTGAGATCAGTGGGCCCATCTCCTGTTCCTGGTCTATACCCAGGGGCGCAGTGAGGTTCAGGACAAGGGCCTTTTTGCCGGCGTCCATGCAGGTGTGGGGCAACCTGCAACTGGTAATTTCCGTGGATGAACAGGTACTCAGCCGCACACACCTTTCAGCCAGGAACCCGACAACGGAGATCGACATCTCCTTTTCTGGAAAGACGTTGACCATCAGGTTGGTCGAGGAAGCCAATGGTCCCATCCAGGACACGGTTGTCCTCGAGTACCCGATGTTCCTGTTGTCACCCTGAGTTTGAAATACTGGAGAGTTGTTCCAGTGTGTCCATGGCAGACCCCTGTTGGACGGTGGCTCGTGCCAACTCGACCCCCTCTTTGATCGATTCACAGAGGTCGCAGACAAGAAGAGCCGCTGCCGCATTGAGCAGTGTCATGTCCAAAGGGGGGCCTTCCAGGGTTCCATCAAGAACTCCCCGGACCATCTCAATTGCATGATCGAGATCCCGTGCGGTTACGGCTTCTCGTGGTGCCGAAACAAGGCCCGCCTGCTCTGGAGTAATGACCAGGCGACCCATTTCACCATTCCTGACATGCACGATGGAGGTTGGTGCAGACAGTGAACATTCATCAAGTCCATCCTCTGAATGGAGGACCATGGCGTGCTTTGTTCCCAGTTCAATAAAAACCTCTCCAACTACGTCAAGGAAGCTTTCGTCATATACACCCATGAGTTGCCTGCCAGCTCCGGCTGGATTTGTCAGCGGTCCAAGGAGGTTGAAGATCGTTGGAACACCAAGGGCTTTCCGAACCGGCATCACGTGTTTTGTTGCAGGATGGTGGTGTATGGCGAAACAGAAGCAGATGCCCGCTTCATCCATACACTTCGCCTGGATGGCTGGATTCGCATCGACATTGACACCAAGTCCCTGCAGAACCTCCGCGGAACCTCTTCCGGTTCTTGATCGATTGCCATGCTTGGCAACAACAGCCCCTGCCCCCGAGGCAACAATGGCTGCAGCGGTGGAGACATTGAAGGTCTTCGGGGCCCCACCTGTTCCAGCGGTATCGAGAATGTTTTCAGCAGGCGTCTTGCAGGTGATGGGGCTGACATGGCTCCGCATCACACGGGCTGCTCCAAGAAGCTCATCACGGGAGGGGCCTCGATCGGCGAGAAGGGCGAGCATGGCCCCCATTTCACCATGATGAACCTCTCCACTCATCATGGCCTCAAAGGCGTCCGAAGCCGCTTCAGCCGAAAGGGTTTTTCCATCAAGGAGTGTTCTCAGTTGCGGGGTCAGGTCTGTTTCAGCCTTTGCCCGCGAGAACTCGCCCTGTGATCCTTCGTGTTGAGGGTTGATGGAAGGCATGGTTCGTAGCCGGGGTCCCTGCTGCCGTATCATGACGAACCAGTCACTCATCAACCGGATCGCCCCAAGTGCATAGCACACTGCTCGCAGAATCCTACCTTCATTCCATCGATCCGTACCTGATCGAGTTCAGTAATGGTTTCGGGATTCGTTGGTATGGGCTGGCATACGTTGCTGGCTTCCTCCTCGCCTGGGCCATGGCTCTGCAGCTTGCTCGGAAGGGCCGCAGTGTCATTCCTGCTGACCGCGTCAGCGACATGATGATCTGGATCATCATGGGCGTTCTTGTCGGAGGACGTCTGGGGTATGTGTTGTTTTACGATCCCGCGCTCCTTGTCGAGTTCGACACATCATTCCCGTGGTGGCAGGTTTTGGCGGTACACCGGGGTGGAATGGCCAGCCACGGGGGGATGATCGGGGTGATCCTTGGACTCATCTTCTTTGCTCATCGAAACAAACTTCCCTCGCTTCACCTTCTTGACGTGGGTGCGATCATCTCTACTCCCGGTCTTTTCCTGGGGAGGATTGCGAATTTTATCAATGGGGAACTCTGGGGTGAGCCATGGAGGGGAGACGGCGAAGCTCCGTATTGGACCGTCAAGTACCCCACCGAGGTTCTCGCCCGCCCGGAAGAGTTCAAACTGGAAGAACTTCGTACGACTCTTGGCGGAGATTCCTCATTCCAGCATCGGGTTGTACTGGAGATCCAATCCGGTAATGAACAGGTCATTGCCATTGTTGAACCACAGTTGACCGCCTACTACCCCTCGCAGTTGATACAGGCCATTTCGGATGGTCCTGTCCTGCTACTCCTGTTGATCATTGCCTGGTGGCGTCCACGGAAGCCCGGGGTGATCGCCGGCTGTTTCCTGGTCTTCTATGGGTGTCTTAGGATCATCACGGAGTTTTTCAGGCAGCCGGATGAGGGCATTGCACTTGTCATGGGACTATCCCGTGGCCAGCAGTTAAGTTTGGTCCAGGTGGTCCTGGGACTGGCTCTTGTAGCCTGGTGTGCGTCTCGGAGGACGCGACCCATCTGCGGCCTGGGTCCACCAGCGTCGGCCAGATCTATCAGCTGACGGGAACCGTTTCAGGAGAAGCCCAGCCTGCAGACAGCGACTCAAGAAGTTGCTTGAGGTTGAGGTGGCTTTCACTCTGCTGTTCTATTTCCGAAAGGAGATCGATGGTTGCACAGCAGGCCTCCTTGTCCCCCTCTTCACACCGGGCAAGCCGATTCCTGAGGTGGTACCCGAGCAGATGAAGAAGTTGACGTACTCCCTCTCGGTTTGCCGCCCCCTTGCTGGCTTTTGCATTCTCCGCGAGTTCTATTTCCGAAAACTGCTCGACGAACTCAATCATTCCCGCCGCCAGTTCCGGTTGCCACTGGCCAGAGTCCGCCTTGTCCAGCATCGGAGTCAGATTGCGTGCCCACTCGATTACGCCATGGGATGCAGCTGATTCAAATTGGCCCGGGGATCCACCCGACCAACCAACCAACCAGTCAAGACTGGCCTTGTCCTCGAGTTGTGGTCCCTGGTCTTCTATCCAGTTGTTCATTGCATCTGCGTCAAGCGTACCGAAGCGCAGGTGTTGGCACCGACTTTTTATGGTTGCAATCAGTTGAGTAGGCCTCGAGGTGACAAGGATGAGCGTCGTGCCGGCTGGCGGCTCCTCAAGCGTCTTCAGGAGCACATTCTGAGCGGTTCGATCAAGTAGTTCGGCTTCATCAATGATGAAGACCTTGCGTTTGCCCAAGACAGGGGTTCGATAGACGGGTGCTTCGCGGATTTTCCCGTCACTTGTCCGCCCGCCGATCATTCGTTCACGGAGCAGATCAAGCGGAATATTCATCTGCTTGCGGTCCCTGAGTGTCCGGTTGTCTGAATACGCCGCGTCTTCCTTGCGAAGCACATGCAGGTCTGGGTGGGTACCTGCCGCAAGAAGTTGGCCAGCTTCAGAGAGGATCGCATCTTCTGCTTGTCCAAGGTTCGTTGCCTTGGCTGCTTCATCAAGAAGCACAGATGCAAAATTAACAGCTACTGTTCGTTTCCCTACACCAGCGGGTCCAGAGAAGATCCAGGCATGGTGCAGTCGGTCGCTGCCAAGAGCATCTCGGAGCGACTTCAGGGCCTGATCATGTCCATGAATACGTGTCATCAGAACCCTATTCGACTCGTGAAACCCGCTGCCGTCAAGCACACCCACAGCGAAACGGCATGGTTGCTGCCAAGGAGCAGTTCTTGGAAATCATGCACCACATCAGCCAAGTGACAAATCTTGGATGGACACTGTTGTGTTTACAAGAAGGCGAGATTGCGAAAGGAAGCACGCCCATGTCAACGACCTATACCCATTCCTGCCAGGGTGGTTCAACTACTGCAGTGGATCTGGATGAGGTCCTGGAGTTCATGCTCCAAGTATTGGAGTTATCAGGGTGCGAGCACGAAATGTAGACACAGTTCGGCTTGCGTCACTTGTACTGGTCATGCCGCCAATTGCGACAACGCTCGCAGTTCATACAAGGGCTGTGATTAGGACACTCCAGCAGGATCAACCCGGGGATTCGTGGATCGACTTGATTCATGCAGGATGCAATTGGACGCTTGTTCAGAGTCGAGAAACGGCCCAAGGAGCATCACATGAGAATCCTCCGAACATCAGTTCCATATGCAGCAGCAATAACCACCGGGAGCATTCTCGGCCTGGTACACCCGGTTGACGGGGGGGGAGGATGTAATGGCGGCGGCTCGACGATTGAGATTCATGTGAACACCCCCTGTTGCTCAGACCCATCCGATGCCAAGCATGATGATCTCCTCCTGCAGTATGTCGTATGGGAGGATGGAACAATGAGTGACCAGTTCATCTACGCCGCAGGTGTTCGTGATGTTGAATACGAGGGCCCAAACGGAAAATTCCGCGTAATCACGGGACCCGACTGCAGTGTTGGTGATCCAGGGGTCCATGACATCGAGGACGAAGATGGCAACGGAGGCTCCATAAGCGAACTGGACAAGACGATGTTCGCAGATCGAATACTCAATGCCTGGAACCACGAGAATCTCAACGCATACGTCGACCTGAGATCCAGTTCCCACTATTCATTCACGGTGGATTTTGAGGAGGTCATCCGGGATGACAGTCCCCTTGCAGATGACGTAGGAGAACTACTTGTATTTGAGGTTTCTGGAAACAGCATCGTGAAACTCGAGGCGATGAATGAGGCAGGACAGGTCATCGGCCAACCCGTGATCATCGAGGACTGGAAACGTGTGGCACCCAGCAGGCTGTATGTAGGCCGCTACACCAACAGTGGCAACCCTCGATGTGGAAGCTATGAATACAAGGCAACAGCAGTGGATATATCCGAGTTCGGTGTGACCCAGTTGATGTCTCTTCGCATCAGTCGGCCATCAAACGCGGGATGTGCAGACACGCGGGCAGACACGCGAATCATCGGCGTGAAGACAGCCATCCTGCCGACTGCAGCAATGGTCTTTGATTGACTACTGCCCTTTTGCCGCAGCTTCGACAATCGTTCCAAGGATGTCGTGACCTTCAAGCGTGTACCTGGGTACATGCCGCCCATTGATGCAGATGGCCGGAGGGCCCCGGAATCGAACCTGTCCCCCAAGCTGGACGTCCTCGGCAACCATGGCTTCCGCCTCGGCCCCCCGCAACGCCTCCTGGAACAGGACCGGGTCAAGGCCGACCTCGACAGCACCATCCACCAGTGATTGCTCTCCCTGGACTCCGGGACCGTTTTGAAGCAGCCACTCGTGGTATCGCCGCCACCCATCGTCTCCACCGGTAATCCAAGCAGCTTTTACAGCGGTGGCTGTAAGACAGGCCCAAGGGAACCGGTTGATGGATGCAGAAACCTTCTTGTTGCAGCCATTATTGACCGGATACACGCGATAGCCGATGCGGATCCCCGGATAGGTTTCTCTCAGCCGGTTCAACTCTTCTTCCATCTTCGGGAGGAAGTCGGAGTTGTATTCAGCCCAGACCACGGCTTCGACCGGATGGTCCGCATCACCCTCAAAAGGTGAATGCTCAGTCTGTGGGAATGGGATTTGGCGACCACCCCGCCAATCCAGGAGATATTTCTCCTCGGCTGGAGGCGGGGCCTGGATGCTTCCATCGTTATTCCCACTCCTGATGGCGGCGGAAATCTTGTTGACCGCGGAAGTCAGGCTCGAGGGAATCGCATACCACTTCAACTCGATTCCATTGACGAAGATCATGGGCGTGAAGAAGATTCCAAGATCCTTGGCTTCCTCGATATCCAACTCAACCAGTGACTTGACCGCATCACTTCGCATCACACTGTTGAACTCCAGTGGATCAAGCCCGAGGTCCCTGGCCTTGGCATTCAAACTGATCTGGTTGAATCGCCCCTTCTGTTCAAACAACCATGTATGCATTTCCCAGAAGGCGTCATTGCCCCCGAGAATTCCGGCCGCTTCCGCGGCCCAGGCAGCTCGGCACGCATTGGGATGCTTGTTGGCAGGCATGTGCCTGTTGCAATCGGTGCAGAATGGAAAGTGCTTGACGCTCAGGGAAAGATCATCACGACCCCTCAGCAACCCCATCGCCTGGGTCTCGTACCTGTAGCAGTCAGGGCACTGGTAATCCGAGATGATGACGAGCTTGACAGGCGCATCTTCCGAACCAAGAAGATACCGGCCGGCAAAGAGTCCACCGGGCGTGGATGCAGCGACCGAATCCACCAATGCTCCTTCATCAATCTCCTCGTCAACAGGCTTGGACTTAGATTCTTCGGCCGCGGCAATCGCGGCCTGGGCCATCTCCTCGACCTGTTTCGCTTCGATTTCCATACCACGAAGAAGCTTGGCTTCATCTCGCTGCATCTGGACGATACCGATCAGACCACTACTGAGCAGGAACACCGCCGCTGCAGGAATCAGTCCACGGTTGAAACGCGTGCTGCAGGTTGCACCCGGACCAAGTTCGACAGCGATCCAGAACCCGAGATTTCCAACATGGGCCGCAAGGCAGTATGGACAGAGTGCTTCCAGGGAGATCATGGCGATGATGAAGATGAATGAAGCAAGTGCTCCTGCCCTGGCAGTCCACCTGACCCACCCCGGGATCTGCTGCCTTGCCCCGAACCAACAGACGAGCATCGCGAGGAAGTAACTGAATCCCATGTATGAAACAGGCCACCCAAGCCCGGGAACACGGCCCCATGCGGTGCTTGTCACCTTGTCACAGGCGCTCTGGGGCCCACACCCTGGCAGGGACGTACCAAGCAGGTCCAACTGTTTCAGGACCAGAACAGCGGAAGCAGCAATAGCAAGCGACAGGCAACAGATCCCCGCCACCCAGAGCCCTGTTGTTCTCGGTGTCTCCGAAGTTGCTGCTTCCTGCTTTTTAGGCTTGCTTGCCATCCTGCCCGTCTCCAGTGAGGTGCTGATTCAATGTACCCGCAAATTAAACGTATGAGGGGGCTCTACATTGTCGATGGCGCGGCAATTCCAAGCAGTCCCAGTCCATCGGAAAGTACCCGCCTGGTCAGGTCGCAGAGCCGAAGACGGGACACCAGGAGGGCCTCGGAATCCGCCTTTCGAACAGGACATTGCTGGTAGAAGCCGTTGAACAGCTCGGAGAGCTCGTAGAGGAATGTGCAGATCCGGTGTGGTTCAAGATTGGTTGAAGCACTTGCGACGACGTCGCCATACCTGAGCAGTTGCAGTGCAAGCAGCCGCTCCGCCGGCTCCGAGAGCAGGAGATCCGAAGTCCCGAATCGATCTTCCTCAATGCCCGCCTTGTTCATGATGGAGCAGATCCTGGCATGGGCATACTGCAGATATGGTCCGGTATTTCCCTCGAAGGTGATCATGCGGTCCATGTCGAAGACGTAATCCCGGACAAGATCACTGCTCAGGTCCGCGTACTTCACCGCCCCGATCCCGACCGCACGTCCGATTGATGCAAGCTCATCCGGTGACATCCCATGCGTCGGGGAACGTTCATCTTCAGAACGCCGCAGTACCTCGCTCCGGCCCCGTTCAACCGCCTCCTCAAGCAGGGAGGCCAGGGTGACATTCTCACCACTTCGGGTCTTCAACGGCTTCTTGTCTGGACCAAGAACGGAGCCGAATGGGATGTGTCGCATCTCGACCTCATGACCATCGGCGGTCGTTCCCCATCCAGCAAGCGCAGCTGCTTCGAATACATCCTTGAAGTGATCTCGTTGCCGGGCATCAACCACGTAGATGAGTCGATCTGCATTCTCGTGGACGACACGATTCCGAATGGCGGCCAGGTCGGTCGTGGCATACAGGAACCCCCCATTGGACTTCCGGATCAACATGGGTCGATCGCGATCCTGGAAACGAACGACCAGGGCACCCTCATCTTCGACGGCCAGGTTGCCATTTGTGAACGCCTCGACAACCTCGGGAAGATGCTCCCGGTAGAAAGACTCTCCACGGTTGTTCGACTCACCCATCTCGACATTAAGAAGATCAAGAGATTCATACACGGCCCGCATCGTGCAGTCGATCAGGCATTTCCAATCCCGGACAAGTTCATCATCACCTTGTTGGAGCAGGACCAGTGTTTCTGCAGCAGCTGTTCGCTTCGTCTCAGCGCCGGCATTCTGTTCTTCAAGTTCTGCAACGCGATGTGGTCCGATACGCCGTTCCTCTACGACGGCGATCCCCCGCTCATCCCC
>Ga0315339_1001784_pt1 | contig 17797 bp, 29 predicted proteins | sample ASW17metaG_FD_204514 | JGI IMG/M metagenome (GOLD analysis project Ga0315339, IMG submission 204514) | Ammonia-oxidizing marine archaeal communities from Pacific Ocean, United States - ASW #17 | ecosystem: Environmental > Aquatic > Marine > Oceanic | place: USA: California | collected 2016-12-05
GTCGCTTCTCCTGGAGCCTTCGTCGAAGCGGCCATCGTCCCCGACCCTGCGGCAGCACGAGCCCGTGCGGAGGACGATCCCGAGGCGTTCTGGGCCGGAGTGGCGGACGAGCTCGAATGGCATCGTCACTGGGATGAAGTGCTCGACTGGAAGCCACCGTTTGCGCGGTGGTTCCCGGGCGCCCAATGCAACATTGTCCACAACGCCGTTGACCGGCACCTGTCGACCTGGAGGCGCCACAAGGTGGCACTCCTGTGGGAAGGAGAAAACGGCGACCGTCAGGTGCTGACCTACGCCGAGCTCGCAACCGAGGTCAACCGGCTGGCGAACGGGCTTCGCCGACTCGGTATCGGCAAGGGCGACTGCGTCACCATCTACATGCCGATCTGCCCCCAGCAAGCGATCGCCATGCTCGCCAGCGCCAAAGTGGGCGCGTTTCACAGCGTGGTGTTCGGCGGATTCTCATCCGACGGCCTACGTGACCGCATCATCGACGCTCATTCGAAGCTACTCATCACCGCCGACGGTGGCTACTACCGGGGCAAGATCGTGCCGCTGAAAGAGGCCGCGGACGAGGCGGTTCACCAATGCCCGTCGATCGAGCGCGTGGTGGTATACGAGCGCACCGGAGTTGCGGTTTCTATGCAGGAGGGTCGCGACCTGACCTGGACCCAGGCCATCGAAGAGTGTTCCGCGACAGCCGATGCCGAGATCATGGACTCTACAGATCCCCTCTTCGTGCTCTATACCTCCGGTTCGACAGGAAAGCCGAAGGGCATCGTTCACGGTCACGGCGGGTACATGGTCGGCGTCTACCAGACGACCAAGTGGGTGTTCGATCTGCGCGACACCGATCTCTACTGGTGCACCGCTGACGCCGGATGGATCACCGGACACAGCTACATCGTGTACGGACCGCTACTCAACGGCGCTGCCGGATTCATGGCAGAGGGTGCACCCGATTATCCGGATCCGAGTCGGTGGTGGCGCCTCATCGAGCGCTACGGCATCAACATTCTCTACACTGCACCCACCGCCGTCCGCATGTTCATGCGGCTGGGACAACAATGGCCGGACGCCCACGACCTATCGAGCCTCCGCCTCCTCGGCACGGTTGGCGAGCCCATCAACCCGGAGGCCTGGCGTTGGTACCACCGCGTCATCGGCGGCAGCAACTGCCCCATCGTCGACACCTGGTGGCAAACCGAGACCGGTTCTATTCTCATTACGAACCTGCCAGCCGAGGCGCAGAAGCCGGGCTCTGCGGGCCTACCGTTCCCTGGAATCGATGCGGATGTGGTCGACGCGGAGGGCAATTCCCGGGCGGCCGGCGAGGGCGGATACCTGGTCGTCCGCAAGCCGTGGCCGTCGATGCTCTCGACGATCCACAACGACTCCGAACGTTATCGCCGGACCTACTGGGAGATCGTGCCCGGGATGTATACGGCTGGCGACGCGGCCGTTCGAGACCAAGACGGCTACATCCGCGTGCTGGGCCGTATCGACGATGTGCTCAACGTCGCCGGGCATCGGCTCGGTACCATGGAGATTGAGAGCTCTCTAGTCGCCCACGACGCCGTCGCCGAGGCCGCTGTCATCGGCATGCCTGATGAGATCAAGGGAGAGGTGCCCAAGGCGTTCGTCTTGTTACACCAGGGCATCGAACCAACCGACCGGCTCGCCAGCGAGCTTCGCGAACATGTCGCCGACCAAATTGGCAAGATCGCGCGACCGCAGATAATCGACTTCGTCTCGAGCCTCCCCAAGACTCGCAGCGGCAAGATCATGCGGCGACTGCTCAAGGCACAGGAACACGGCGAGGATGTTGGTGACACATCGACGCTCGACCCCGGCAGCGTCCCGAGCGGCTAGTGCTACGCCCCACAAATAGTGGTGTGTAGCGCTCTGGCCACTACGAGAAAAGAGCCCGTCGGCGACGGGCTCTCTCGAGTGGACCGTGGGGGGCTCGAACCCCCGACCTCCGGCATGCGAGGCCGGCGCTCTCCCAACTGAGCTAACGGCCCTCACTGGTGGCCATGGTAGCCAGGCAGTGGCTAAAGTCTATCGCTCGCTCTCGGCGGCGTCAGGCGGATCACCCTCTTCCGACGAATCGTCCTCGACGATCGGAGCATCGTCCTCGGCGGCCGGGGCATCGTCCTCGGCGAGATCGGCGGCCGGCGCATCAGCGTCGATGTCCTCTGGAGCATCAGGCACCACGGCGGCCGCGGTGTCCTGAGACGCAGTACGCGGCCCCGTCTTCTTTCTGGACTTGCGCTTACCTGGCTGCAGCTCCGCTTCGACCAGCTCGATGATCGCCATGTCGGCGCGATCACCGGGGCGCGAGGAGAGCTTGATGATCCGCGTATAACCTCCCGGTCGCTCCGCATAGCGCGGCGCTAGGTCATCGAAGAGCTTGCGAAGGACTCCTTTGTCGCGGATAACCCGCGCTGCATAGCGTCGGGCATGCAGCGATTCACGCTTGCCGAGTGTGATCATGCGCTCGGCAAGAGGCCTGAGCACCTTCGCCTTAGCCTCGGTAGTGCGAATCTTCTCGTGCCGCAACAGGTCAGTGACCATGTTTCGGAACATGGCCTTGCGGTGCGCGGGCGAACGGCCCAGCGTGGCGGTAGTTCGGCGATGACGCATCGTTATCTCTCTGGACCCGGCTCTTAGGCTGCGTCCGGCGGCGGCGGCAGATCCGATAGATCCATGTCGAGCGTCAGCCCCATCTCAGCGAGCACTTCTTTGATCTCCTGAAGTGACTTCTTGCCGAAGTTCTTGGTCTTCAGCATCTCCTGCTCACTGCGCTGTACGAGGTCGCGGATCGTACGAATGCTGGCGTTCTTCAGACAATTGTACGAGCGCACTGAGAGCTCGAGCTCGTCGACCGAGCGATTCAGATGCGAGTAGAACGCCGTGAGGTCCTGGTCGGGCTCTTGATGCTCCCGCTGTGGCTCCTCCTCGATGTCTACGAAGATGGCCAGGTGATCGCGCATCAGCTTGGCAGCCAACGCAATCGCACGGTCGGGGGTCACCGTGCCGTTCGTCCATATCTCCAGCACCAGGCGCTCGTAGTCCGTCGAACGACCGAGCCGTGCACGCCCCACCTTGTAGTTCACGCGCTTGACCGGCGAATGTACTGCGTCGATGGGAATCCAGCCGATGCCCATGTCATCTTCCAGATTCCGATCCGCTGGAACGTAACCGCGACCACGCGCTAAACGCATCTGCAGTTCGATCGAACCACCCTTGGACAGGGTGCAAATGTGTGCGGCAGGGTCTATGCAGCTGAAATCGGGATCTTCCTCGATATCCGCCGCTGTCACCGAGCCTTCCACGTCCTTACGAAGGAGCAGAGTCTTCGGCTTGTCGACATTCAAACGAAACGGGATGTTCTTAAGGTTGAGGATCAGATCAGTGGTGTCTTCGATCACGCCGGGGAGCGAGCTGAACTCGTGCAGCACACCCTCCACTTTGAGCGCAGTGATCGCCGCACCTTCAACTGAGGAAAGTAGCACTCGACGAATCGCGTGCCCGACGGTGATCGCGAATCCGCGTTCGAATGGCTGGGCAACGAATTGCCCGTATCCGTCCGTTAGCGAATCGAGGTCTACCTCAAGTCGCTTGGGTCGTTGGAACCCAGTCCAGAGCATCTCCCGGACCTCCTGAAAGACAGCGGTTTCTGCAGCGCGTCGAGTGCTCTACTTCGAGTAGAGTTCGACGATCAGCTGTTCTTGGATTTCGATGTCGACATCTTCACGCATCGGCTGTCGCGCCACTGAGCCGGTGAGCTTGTCGTGGTCTACCTCGACCCACCCGACCGGGCTCCCCATCTTGGCGTTCTCGACAGCCAGAATGATCTCGGTGTTGGTATTGCTTTGGTCGCGAACTGCGACCACATCGCCCTGCTGTGCCTGATATGAAGGGATGTCGACGCGCGAGCCGTTGACCGCGATATGCCCGTGCTTGACCAACTGCCGGGCGTGTGACCGCGACAATCCGAAGCCCATGCGGTAGACGACATTGTCGAGGCGCCGTTCCAGCGTCATCAACAAAGTTTCGCCAGTGACGCCACGCTCGCGCGACGCCTCGTAAAAGTAGCGCCGGAACTGGCGTTCTAGCACTCCATAGATGCGCTTCACCTTCTGCTTCTCGCGCAGCTGCGCCGAATAGTCCGACGGACGACGACGCCGCCGTCGTCCATGATCGCCGGGCGGATAGTTGCGCCGCTCGATTGCGCATTTGTCCGACATGCATCGCGTGCCTTTGAGGAAGAGCTTCATCGCTTCCCTTCGGCACAGCTTGCAAACCGGGCCCGTATAACGCGCCACTGTTGTTACCTCCTAAAGACCAACCTCAGACTCTGCGTTTCTTCGGCGGCCGGCATCCATTGTGCGGAATCGGCGTCACATCGCGGATTGCCGTGACGTTGATGCCGGCAGACTGCAAACCTCGCACTGCCGATTCACGCCCGGCTCCGGGTCCTTTGACACGAATCTCGACGCGTTGGAGGCCATGATCCTTAGCCTTCGTAGCCGCGTCGGTAGCGGCGATCTGAGCAGCGAACGGGGTCCCCTTACGCGATCCCTTGAACCCCTTGGATCCGGAGCTCGACCACGAGATCGTATTCCCTTCTGAATCAGCGATCGTGATGATCGTGTTATTGAAGGTCGCCTGAATATGGGCTATGCCCGCGGCGATGTTCTTCTTGACCTTCTTCTTGCTTGGCTTTCTAAGTGCCATAGCCTAAACCTCTTTTCACTCCCTGGAGGTGCCGCGTCGCCGGCTCGTTCGAGTAGTCGGCTAAGGGCTAGAGCTTGACCTTCTGTTTCTTCTTGATGGCCATGCCGCGTGGCCCTTTTCGGGTTCGCGCGTTCGTCTTTGTGCGCTGCCCGCGCACCGGCAGATTACGCCGGTGCCGCATGCCGCGGTACGAGCCAATCTCGATGAGCCGCTTGATGTTCATCTGGAGCTCTTTGCGTAGATCGCCCTCGACTCGTCCCTGACGATCGATCACCTGACGGATACGACTGACCTCCTGCTCGGTCAGATCCTTCACGCGGCGATCGACTTCGACCTTTGCGGTCGCAAGAATCGCCTGCGCGCGCATGCGACCGATGCCGAAGATGTCTGTCAGCGCTATCACGACGCGCTTGTCCAGACGCAAATCCACACCCGCAATACGGGCCATCGGAAAGCTCCTCTTACTGACGTCCGCCGAGCTCGAGAGCGAGTGCTGCTCTCGACTTCAATCTCGGCTGCCTTGTCCCTGCCGCTGGAGTTATCCCTGCCGCTGCTTGTGCTTCGGGTTCTCGCAGATGACGTAGATCGTACCCCTGCGGCGCACGACCTTGCACTTGTCACACATGCGACGAACCGACGCTCTCACCTTCACGGCAAACTCCCACCAATTTTATTTCAGCGGACAGCCGATTGTAGCAGGATTCGGACCTGCCGGCTTCCACCCCCCACACCGCCTGGACGTGGGCAAATATTCGTTACTTGTAGCGATACACGATCCGTCCACGCGCCAGGTCGTAAGGAGACAGCTCGACCAGCACTTCGTCCCCAGGAAGGATACGAATGAAGTACTTCCGCATCTTTCCGGAGATATGCGCCATCACTTTGTGCCCGTTCTCGAGCTCGATCCTGAACATGGCGTTCGGCAGCGTCTCGACAACCTTAGCGCGAACCTGTACGGCTTGTTCCTTCTGCGTCATGCTCTACTCAGCAGCTCGCGACTCGGGCCATCTTCCGGGCGCCCAATGCGCTGAGGATCCACGGACCCTCATCGGTGATTGCCACGCTGTGCTCAAAGTGTGCCGAGGGGCGGCGGTCCACGGTTACAGCAGTCCAGCCATCGTCAAGGACCTCAACTGCTGCAGCACCGAGGTTGACCATGGGCTCGATCGCCAGGACCATCCCCGGCCGCAACCCAACGCCGACGCCGGGGGACCCGAAATTGGGGATCTGCGGCTCCTCGTGCAGCGAAGCGCCGATCCCGTGACCCACGAACTCCCGTACTACGGAAAATCCGGCTGATTCAACGTGCTGCTGGACGGCGTTCGAGATGTCACCCACTCGATTGCCAACCGTACACTGATCGATGGCGCACTGCAGCGCCTCGGCGGTCACTTGAAGAAGGCGATCCACCTCGGGCTCGAGCGGTGGCACCGGCACCGTGATCGCCGAATCCCCGTAGAAGCCGTCCAAGCGAACGCCAAGATCGATCCCGAGGATGTCCCCGGGTGCAAGCCGCCGCGCCGACGAGGGGATGCCGTGGACGATCTCCTCGTTCAGCGACGCACAAACTGTAGCCGGGAAGCCCCGGTAACCCTTGAAGGCGGGCTCGCCCCCGAGCTCGCGTACACGAGCTTCCGCATAGTCGTCGAGCTCGGCGGTGGTAACACCTGGCGCAACACGCGCTGCCAGCTCGTCGCGAACCGTGGCGACGATCTGGTTGGCAGCGTGCATACACTCGAGCTCGGCAGACGATTTGTATTCGATCAAGCGCTCACCACTTCAGCGAGCGCCGCGTCGCTGCGTTCGAACACGTCGTCAATTCCAGCATCGCCATCGATTCGAACCAGCCGACCTTGCGCCTGGTACCGATCCACCAGCGGCTGCGTCTTCTCGCGATACACCTCCAGCCGATCGCGCACGATCTCCTCACGGTCGTCATCGCGCTGCGCGAGCTCGGTACAGCATCGGTCGCATCGCGAGCCCTGCGCCGGCGGGTTGAACGTCATGTGGTAGTTCGCACCGCACTCTGGGCAGGCACGACGGCGCGACAGCCGCTCAACGAGCACGTCTTCGGGAACGTCGAGGTAAAGCACCAAGTCGACACCCCCGTGGGCTGTTCGCCCCAACAGCTCGTCCAGAGCCGCTGCCTGAACCGTGGTCCGCGGAAACCCATCGAGGATAGCGCCGCCGACCGTATCCGGCTTCTCTAGACGCTCCTGCACGACACGTCGCATCGTGTCGTCATCGACGAGCCCTCCTGAGTTCATGATCACCTTCATCTTGTTTCCGAGCCCATTCCCCGCGGCTACGGTCTCACGGAGCATATCCCCCGTAGACACCTGCGGGATGCCGTACTTGGCAGCCAGGCGTGCCGCCTGCGTACCCTTGCCGGCGCCCGGCGGCCCGAGAAAGACCACCAGCATCAGACGAACCGCCGCGCCTTGACCCGGCCGCCCTTGATAAAGCCCTCGTAATGCCGCATGACGAGCTGGCTTTCTATCTGTCGCACGGTGTCCATCGAGACGCCAACGAGAATCAACAACGAGGTTCCGCCAAAGAAGAAGGTGACCCCGAGCCCTTCCGTAATCCACAACGGCAGCATCGAATCGAGATACGGGCCGATCAACGGAATCGTCGCGACCTTGAACCCCGAGATCAGGAACTGCGGCAACATCGCCACCGCAGCCAAGTAGACGGCACCGATCAACGTCAGCCGCGTCAGAATGTCGTCGATGTACTGCGCCGTGCGCTTGCCGGGCCGGATACCGGGAACGAAGCCGCCGTGTTTGCGCATGTTGTCGGCGACGTCCTCCGGATTGAAGATGATCGCCGTGTAGAAGTAGCAGAAAAAGATGATGCCGCCGACGTAGACCAGGTTGTAGAGCGGCATTCCCCACGCCAGAGCATCGCTCACCGCCTGAGCCCATGGATGGGTGATAAAAGACGTGATGGTCTGCGGAAACATGATGATCGAAGAGGCGAAGATCACCGGAATAACGCCAGCAGTGTTCACCCGAATCGGCAGATGCGTGCTCTGCCCGCCGTAGAGCTTCCGGCCGACGACACGCTTGGCGTATTGCACTGGTATGCGGCGCTGGCCGCTCTCCATCAGCACCACGAACGCGGTCACCGCAACCATTAGAGCAGCAAGCAGCGCAAGCGTCAGCAGGTTTAGCGAGCCCGCCTCGAGTTGCTGGAATGTGGTGATCAACGCGGTCGGCAGGCTGACGGCGATTCCGGCAAAAATGATCAGAGAGATGCCGTTGCCGATGCCGCGCTCGGTGATCTGCTCGCCGAGCCACATCAAGAATGCGGTCCCCGTGGTAAGCGTGAGCACCGTCATCAGACGGAAGCTCAAGCCCGGTGTGTCGACGAAAGACGCGCCCGACGGGCTCGTGGTGCTCTCGAGCACGAAAGCGATCGACATCGACTGAACGATCGACAGGAGGATCGTGCCGTAGCGCGTGTACTGAGTGATTTTCTTGCGTCCGAGGTCGCCTTCTTTCTTCAGCCGTTCCAGGTACGGCCACACGACCGTCAACAGCTGCAGAATGATTGACGACGAGATGTACGGCATGATCCCGAGCGCGAAGATCGTCATTTGGCTCAGAGCACCGCCCGAAAACAGATCGACAAAGCCGAAGAAGCTCCCCTGAAGCGACTGGAAGAACTCGAGAACAGCGGCCGAGTTCACGCCAGGCGTGGGGATATTGGCGCCAATCCGAAAAACGGCAAGCAGGCCAAACGTATAGAAGACTCGCTGACGGAGCTCCGGAATCGCCAGGATATTCCGGAAGCTCTGAATCAACCGAGCACCTCTGCTGTGCCACCGGCCTCGGTGATCTTGGTGGCCGCCGAGCTCGTGAAGCGGTGGACCTTGATGTTGAGCGCCACGCTGAGCTCACCTCGCCCCATCACCACGACCTTGTCGTAGCGGCCCTTGATCAGACCGACCGACGCAAGCAGCTCCGGATCGATGCTGCTACCGGCATCGAAGCGGGCCAGCTGGTCGAGGTTTATCTCCGCCCAGTTGGTGCGGAAGGGATTCTTGAATCCGCGCTTGGGAATACGGCGCACGAGCGGCATCTGGCCCCCTTCGAAGCCAACCTTGCGGCTGTATCCCGAACGCGATTTAGCACCGTTCTCGCCACGGCAACTGGTCTTGCCATGACCCGAGGCGCGGCCCCGACCGATGCGCTTGCGCGTCCGGCGGCTACCCTGCTTCGGCCCTACCTCGTGGATCTTCACGCCTAACCTCCTGGCGGTTCGTCAAGCCTGACGGCTTACGACCCAGCCTCCTCCACTTTCACCAGATGCGAAATTACGTTGATCTGGCCACGTACGCGCGGTGAGTCGTCACGCTCGACACGATGACCAATGCGCCGCAACCCCAGACCCTTGAGCGCCTCGTGCTGCGGCTTCGGGCGTCCGATCTTGCTACGCGTCTGCTCGATTATCAGTTTCTTCGCCATGGTCCGGTCCTTACTTTCCCAAGGGCTGCAAGTGCTCGAGCGGCACGCCGCGAATGCGCGCCACGTCTGCCGGGTCCTTGAGCTTGGCGAACGCGTCGAAAGTCGCCTTGAGCATGTTGTGGGGATTTCGCGACCCGATGCACTTCGTGAGGATGTCACCCACGCCGGCCAACTCAAGCGCCGCTCGCACCGCACCGCCGGCAATCACTCCCGTCCCTGGTCCGGCAGGCTTAAGCACCACGTGTCCGGCGCCGTACCGACCTTCGATACCATGCGGCACCGTCGAACCGCTCAACGGCACCTTCACCAGCGACTTCTGCGCCTCTTGCACTCCCTTGCGAATCGCCAGCTGCACTTCCCGGGCCTTGCCGAGTCCGTACCCGACGTGCCCGTGGCGATCACCCACCACCACGAGGGCGTTGAACCCGAGGTTCTTGCCGCCCTTGACCACCTTGGTGACGCGATTGATCGCCACCACGGTGTCCTGTAGCTGATGCTCGATCTGTGATTGATCGATGTACTTGACTTGTTTCTTCATTCGACGCCTCTCTTCAAAATTCCAGGCCGCCCTCGCGCGCGGCGTCGGCAAGCGCTCGTACGCGCCCGTGATAATCGTATCCGCCGCGATCAAAGACAATCTGCTTGATGCCGACGCCGATGGCGCGCTCGGCAAGCAGCTTGCCGGCCGCAGCTGCGGCTTCGCGATTCGCGCCCGCATCAAAGCCGCGCTCACGAAACGCCTTCTCGAGTGTCGACACGGAGGCTAGCGTGCGCCCGACATTGTCGTCGATTATCTGCAGATGCAGGTTCCGATTCGACCGAAATACTGCAAGGCGCGGGCGCTGCTCGCTGCCGCGCACCTTGCGACGTACGCGGAGACGCACTGCTGCCCGACGGGCCTCTTTCTTCTTCCTTCGATTGACCTGCATGCGTCGAGACCTCCGCTAGCCTGCTGCCACGCCGGCCTTGCCGACCTTGGTGCGGACTAGCTCATCGCGGTAACGAATGCCCTTGCCCTTGTACGCGTCGGGCGGGCGAACGCGCCGAATCTGCGCGGCTATCTCGCCTACGCGTTGCTTGTCGATGCCTTCGACCACGATCTTCGTCTGCTCTGGTGTGGAAATCTGAACGTCCTTCGGTACCGGGAACTCCACCGAATGCGAAAACCCGAGCTGCATGCTCAGGGTGCTACCTTTCACAGCGGCACGGTAACCAATGCCCTGGATCTCAAGCTCCCGCTTGAAGCCCTCGCTGACGCCAACCACGGCGTTCGATGCCAGTGCCCGGGCCAGCCCGTGAAGGGCACGCGTCGTCTTGGCATCGTCGGCACGTTTCACCACCAGCTCGGCACCCTCGATCTCGAAGCTGATACCGGCCGGTACCGGCGAGGTCATCTCACCCTTCGACCCGGTAACGACCAGCTGTTCGCTCCCTATATCGACCTTGACGCCGTCCGGTACCGGAATCGGCTTGTAACCGACGCGTGACATGGTTACCAGACCTCGCAGAGGACCTCGCCGCCGACGCCGTGCTCGCGGCATTGACGGTCGGTGAGAACACCGCGCGAGGTCGAAATTATGGCAACTCCCAACCCGTTCAGAATACGCGGCAAATCGCCCTTGCCGCAGTAGATGCGACACCCTGGCTTGCTGACGCGCTGCAAGCCGGTAATCGCCGACTCTTCAGCGTCGACGTATTTGAGCTCGATCTCGATCCCCCCCTGGGGGCCGTCCTCGATGGAGTCGAACGACTTGACGTATCCCTCTTCGCGCAGGATTCGGGCGATCTCGCGCTTGGTTTTTGACGCCGGGATCTGTACGCGATCGTGGCGCGCACTAATGGCGTTACGAATTCTGGTCAGCATGTCCGCGACTGGGTCTGTCATCATGGTTCGAGTCTCCGGCCTACCAGCTTGCCTTCTTGACGCCTGGAAGCTCCCCGTTCAATGCCCGCTTCCGAAAGCAGATGCGGCATAGCTGAAACTTCCGCATGTACGCTCTCGCGCGTCCGCAGAGCCGGCAACGGCTGACCTTGCGAGTCGAGAACTTGGGTTTGCGCTTTGCCTTGGCGATCCAAGCTGTGGTGGCCACGTTCGTTTTCGTCCTATTCGTCGCGGCGGAACGGCATGCCCAGTGCCTCTAGCAATGTGCGGGCGCCTTCGTCCGTAGCCGCGGAGGTACAAATCGTCACGTTCATGCCCCGGACCTTGTCCACCTTGGTGTAGTCGACCTCGGGGAAAATAAGCTGGTCAGTAAGCCCCATCGTGTAGTTTCCACGCCCGTCGAACGATCGCCGCGGAACCCCTCGGAAATCCCTTACACGAGGCAGCGTAATGGTGATCAGTCGATCTAAGAACTCCCACATCTTCTGGCCACGCAGCGTCACCGAGCAACCTACCGGCATACCCTCACGCAGCTTGAACGCCGCGATGGACTTGCGCGCGCGGCGTACAACCGGCTTCTGGCCGCTGATCAAGGAAAGCTCGTCTAGCGCCTTATCGAGCTCCTTGATGTCCTGGGAAGCGCCGCCGACGCCCATGTTGACGCTGATCTTGACGAGTCGCGGCGCCGCCATCGCGTTCGGATAGGCGTCGTTCTCGACAAGCTTAGGAAGGATCTCCTCATCGTAGAGCTTCTTCATGCGCGCGATCATCGTCTCGTCCTCGTCAACTCTTGTCGATGATGGCGCCCTGACGACTGATCCGCACTTTGGAACCATCGTCGAGGAACTTGTAGCCGACCCGCGTCGGTGCGTTGGTCTCGGGGTCAATCACCGCGATATTCGATATGTGGAGAGTCTGCTCGCCGCGAACCAAACCACCCTTAACGTTCTTCTGAGGGTTGGCGCGAACGGCGCGGGTCACCATGTTGACCCCCTCGACGAGCACGCGCCCCTTCTCGGGGTGCACCGCGAGTACCCGACCGGTCTTGCCCTTATCGCGCCCCACGGTCACGTAGACCGTGTCGTTGCGCTTTACCCGTGGCCCGGCCATCACAGCACCTCCGGCGCCAGCGAAACGATCTTCATGAACCGTCGCTCGCGAAGCTCGCGGCCGACGGGACCGAACACCCGGGTTCCGATCGGCTCGTTCTGAGCGTCGATAAGCACCGCAGCGTTGTTGTCAAAGCGGATATACGAGCCATCCTTGCGGCCTGTCTCCTTGCGCGTGCGCACAATCACGGCACGTACGACCTCGCCCTTCTTGACCGTACCGCGAGGCGCGGCTTCCTTTACCGATGCCGAGATGATGTCGCCCAGGCCAGCAATCCGCCCCACGCTCGAACCACCCAGCCGCCGAATACAAGCGATCCTGCGAGCGCCAGAGTTATCAGCGACGTCGAGCACCGTCTCCATTTGGATCATGTTACTTGCCTCGCCGTCACTCGCCCGTGCCGGTGACACCGCCGGGAACACGCTGGATGATCTCCGCCACGCGCCAGCGCTTGCGCGCCGACATTGGCCGACATTCGGTTACTCGAACACGATCGCCTATCTGGCAGGTGTTATCTCCATCGTGCGCCATGAACTTGGTGCGCGTGCGCACGACCTTGCGATATAACGGATGCGACCAGACGCGCTCGACAGTAACTACTACGGTCTTGTCCATCTTGTCGCTCGTAACAACTCCGATTTCTTCGCGCTTGTTGCCGCGCGGCCGCGTTTCCTCACTGCTCGCAGTGTTCATTGCAAAGTCCTCCAAGACCTCACGTAGCGGCCGGAGCCGTATCGCCGGCACCGGCACCGGCAGGCGCGAGCTGCCGCTCTCGCAGAATGGTCAGCGCGCGCGCCACATCTCGCCGGACGCTGGGTAACTTCGCGGCGCTTCCTGACAGCCCGGTCGTCTTCTGAAACCGCAGCTTGAACAATTGCTCACGCAGATCTCGTATCCGGTCGTTGATCTCGCGATCGGTCATGTCGCGGAATTCACTGGCTACCATCGGAGCTCCTCCACAACGCGCTTCACCACGCGCGTGCGAATAGGCAACTTGGCCGCCGCCCGAGCCATCGCGGCCCGCGCAACATCCTCACTCACGCCTTCAATCTCGTACATGATGCGCCCCGGTCGAACGACCGAGACCCAGAATTCGGGATTACCCTTACCTTTACCCATCCGCACTTCCGCCGGCTTCTTGGTCACTGGCTTGTCCGGGAACATGCGGATCCAAATCTTGCCACCGCGCTTGACGTGCCGAGTCATGGCAACACGCGCCGCTTCGATCTGACGCGCCGTAATCCACGCTGCCTCCAGCGCCTGCAGCCCATACTCGCCGAAGGAGACCGTGGCGCCTCGCAGGGCCTTGCCCCGACGACGTCCTCGGTGCTGCTTCCGATACTTGATTTTCTTGGGCATCAACATCTGAGACGCTCCTTACGACGATGCCCTGGTGCGGCGGGCCATGTCGGGGCTGAGTATCTCGCCCTTGTAAATCCACACCTTCACACCGATGCGACCGTAAGTCGTGCGGGCCTCGGAGAAGCCGTAGTCGATGTCGGCGCGAAGCGTGTGCAAGGGCAGCTTGCCGTGCAGATACCACTCGGCGCGCGAGATCTCGAGGCCGCCAAGGCGCCCACCGCAACGCACCCTGATTCCTTCGGCACCAAAACGCTGAGCGTTCTCTACTGCCTTCCGCATGGCGCGCCGAAACGCCACGCGCCGCTCCAGCTGCATCGCCACGCTCTCCGACACCAGCTGAGCGTCGAGCTCAGGGCGATGCACCTCCTGAATGTTGATGAACACGTCGCGGCCAGTCAACTCCTCCACGCTCCGCTTCAGGCGGTCCACCTCGGCACCCTTCCGGCCGATCACAATCCCTGGTCGAGCGGTGTGCACATCTATCTTGAGCTTGTTCGCGGCACGCTCGATATCCACCCTCGAGATCCCCGCGTGATGCAGGCGGTCGGTGATCATGTCGCGCAGAGCGATGTCCTCGTGCAACAGGTCGGCGTAGTCCTTGGTGGCGAACCAGCGCGAACGCCACTCTTTCGTGTAACCGAGGCGGAAGCCGTATGGATGAACTTTCTGGCCCAATTCAGGCCTCCCTCTCTGAGAGCTTCACCGTCACGTGGCTGGTTCTCTTGATGATCGGAAACGCCCGACCCATGGGCTGAGGCCGGATGCGTGTCGGCAGCGTCGGCCCCGGGTCGACCATGATCGTATCGACGTAGAGCGCGTCCACGTCGATATCCGGCTGCAAGTTCTCGGCGTTGGCGACCGCTGACCGCAAGACCTTCTCGATCACCGTTGATGCTCGCTTGGTGGAAAGCTCCAGGATCCCTAGCGCCTCGGGCACAGCTCGACCCCGGATCAAGTCGACTACCAGTCGGAATTTCTGCGGCGATCCACGCAGGTAGCGTCCACGCGCTTTGCTCACGTTCTCACTCATGACTATCTGAACCCGACCTTGCGATCCGACCGCCCGCCAGCGTGCGACCGGAAGGTCCGTGTCGGGGCAAACTCGCCTAGCTTATGACCCACCATGTTCTCGGTGATATATACCGGAATAAATCGCTTGCCATTGTGTACCGCCAAAGTGTGCCCGACCATCTCCGGCACGATGGTCGAACGACGTGACCACGTCTTGACCACGTTGCGATCACCGGCGCTGTTCATGAGGTCGATTTTGCTCCGCAGCGAGGCCTCGACGTAGGGGCCCTTCTTCAGCGACCGTCCCATTCCCTACTTCCTCCTGCGACCTTGATCTCGGCGCCTAACGATGAAGCGATCGGTGCGCTTGTTGTTGCGGGTCTTGGCACCTTTGGTCGGCTTGCCCCACGGCGTACACGGGTGCCGACCGCCCGATGACTTCCCCTCACCACCACCCATCGGATGATCGACCGGGTTCATCGCGACCCCTCGCACATGCGGCCGACGACCGAGCCAACGCCGCCGCCCCGCCTTACCATATGACTCGTTGTTGCTCTCGACGTTGCCGACCTGGCCAACGACCGCCATGCAATCCAGATGAATCAACCGAACCTCGGCCGACGGCAGCCGGATGTGCGCGTACCTTCCCTCTTTTGCAGCTAGCAGCGCCTGCGCGCCGGCACTGCGCGCCATCTGTGCGCCTTTGCCGGGCTTCATCTCGATGCAGGAAATCACCGTGCCCAGCGGAATAGCACGCAGCGGCAGAGCGTTCCCCGGCCGGATCTCGGCCTGAGGTCCCGACATCAGCATATCGCCGACCCCAACGCCGACCTGCGCCACGATGTAGCGCTTCTCACCGTCAAGATAATGCAGCAAAGCGATGCGTGCCGTACGATTCGGATCGTACTCGATCGTCGCGACCTTGGCCGGCACGCCCGCCTTGTCCCGCCTGAAATCGATGGTGCGATACCTGCGCTTGTGCGAGCCTCCGCGATGACGGATCGTCACCCGGCCCTTGTGGTTGCGCCCGGACGTGGCGCGCTTCCCTTTGGTCAACGCGCGGAGCGGCGTGGATTCTGTGACGTCAGCGAAATCGGAGCCCTTGCGGAAACGCGTCCCCGGCGACGTAGGCTTCAGCTGTCGCATGCCCATATCAAACTCCCTCGAAGTACTCGATCATGGTCTGATCGGCTTCCAGTCGCACGTACGCCTTCTTCCACGCCGACTTGTAACCAGCGTGGCGACCGAGACGCTTGGGCTTGCCACGCACGTTCATGATCCGTACGCGCTGAACCTTGACCTTGAAAACCTTCTCCACTGCACGCCGCACATCTACGGCAGTGGCGCGTCGCGCCACCTCGAAGCAAAGGGTGTGCTCGCCCTCCTTCAACAGCGTCGCCTTCTCCGTGATCACCGGCCGGCGAATGACATCGTGCGCATTCATCGAAGCGCCTCGTCAATTTGGCAGATACCCGCCTTGGTGGTGAGCAAAGTTTCGTGCAAGAGGAGGTCATAGACGTTGAGCCCGAAACCCCCGACGACCTTGGCGTTGGGCAGGTTCCGAGCGGCCAGCGCAAACCCCTCGCTGCTGTCTGGATCGTAAATCAGCGTCCTGCCGCCGAGTTCGAGTCCGGCCAGCAAACTCGCCATCAACTTAGTCCTGGGAGCATCCAGCGCCATCTCGTCGAGCACCACGATCTGGCCCTCGGCGCACTTCGACGACAGCGCCATACGCAGCGCAATGCGCATCTTGCGGCGCGGCAGGATCGTCGAGTGATCGCGCATTTGCGGACCGAATGTCGTGCCGCCCTTGCGCCAAATCGGGCTACGACGATCACCGGCGCGGGCACGACCGCTACCCTTCTGTCGCCACGGCTTGCGCTTCGACCCGCGAACCTCGGCTCGCGTCTTGCTGGAATGCGTACCGCGTCGCTGCGCTGCTTGGTAGTTCACCACCGCCTCGTGCAGCACGCTCCGCTTGATCGGTCGCTCGAAAACACTGGCACCCACTTCGACTGAGCCGATGACCTTGTTGCTGCGATCCCGTACGTCCAACGTTGGCATCGTCAACCCCGAACGGCTTGGCGAACGAGCACATATCCACGCGGCGCCCCAGGCACCGCCCCTCTGACCATCAGCAGATGGCGCTCGGGGTCGATCTTCACTACTCGCAGCCCCTGCTGAGTAACGCGCCGCCCCCCCATCTGTCCAGGCATCTTCTTGCCCTTGAACACTCGCGACGGCCACGCCGCCTGCCCGATGGAACCGGGCCCCCGATGGAACATCGAACCATGGGCGGCGGGGCCACCCTTGAATCCGTACCGCTTCATGACACCGGCAAAACCGCGACCCTTGCTCGTCGCCGTCACGTCCACCTTCTCGACGTCGCTAAAGAGCTCAACCGTGAGACGATCGCCCTCCTTGGTGTCGGCATCGGGAGACAGCGGGAACTCCCTGACCATGCGCACCGGTGGCGCTCCGGCCTTCGCAAGGTGTCCTCGGGTCGGCTTGTTGAGCTGCTCCGGCCGCAGCCCCTCCTCGATGTAGCCCAACTGCGCCGCCCGATAGCCGTCGCGCTCCTCGTTGCGCACTTGCAGCACGACGCACGGGCCAACGCGCAATACGGTCACCGGCACGTGATTACCGGCATCATCGAAGACCCGCGTCATGCCGATCTTTTGCCCAATTAGACCCTTCATTGTCGCCGCCGTCAGTGCTGAGGCCCGAAGGCCTTTATCTCGACATCCACACCGGCCGGAAGATCGAGCTTCATCAGCGCGTCCACCGTTTGCGGAGTAGCCGACAGGATGTCGACGAGTCGCTTGTGAGTCCGGATCTCGAACTGTTCTCGCGATTTCTTGTTGACATGAGGTGAGCGCAGCACCGTATAGACGGTGCGCTCAGTAGGCAACGGAATGGGACCGGCAACTTCAGCCCCGGTGCGCTCCGCCGTATCGACGATTTCGTGCGCCGACTGATCGAGCACGCGATAGTCATAGGCCTTGAGTCGAATCCGGATTTTCTGGTCCATCTCCTACACCTTCATGTTCAGCGAGAGTTCATTTGCTGCGGGAACCGAGTTCGACGCCCTACTCGAGAATATCGATGATGGTGCCGGCACCCACCGTTCGTCCGCCTTCGCGGATGGCGAACCGTAGGCCCTTCTCCATGGCGATCGGTGTGATCAGATCTCCACCAATCGTCACGTTGTCTCCGG
>Ga0315339_1001786_pt1 | contig 17790 bp, 18 predicted proteins | sample ASW17metaG_FD_204514 | JGI IMG/M metagenome (GOLD analysis project Ga0315339, IMG submission 204514) | Ammonia-oxidizing marine archaeal communities from Pacific Ocean, United States - ASW #17 | ecosystem: Environmental > Aquatic > Marine > Oceanic | place: USA: California | collected 2016-12-05
TGGTCGGAAAAATAGATGCCCAACAAATCCCACACTTCACGTTCAAACCAACCGGCCGTGCTGTAGATTGCGGCAACGGAAGGTACAGTGCCCTCCTCGTCTATTCCAATTTTTACGCGGACGCGCAGATTATTGCTGATGCTGAGCAGGTGGTAGACCACATCAAACCGTGGTTCCCGATCCGGATAATCGACGCCACAGACATCGACCAGCATCTCAAAGTGACAGGCGCTGTCATCGCGCAGAAATGTAAGAACCCGCTCAATCGCCTCAGCGCGAACTTCAAGCGTCAACTCGTCACGGCACATCTCGCACGATTTGAGATAATCGCCAAGAGTTGCATCAAGGTGGTTCGCGAGTTCTGTCAGCGCCTGTTGATCCATGGTCTTTTTTACCGGCTCTAACGCGCGATCGTACCGGTGCGGCGAATTTTACGTTGCAGCTGCATAATACCGTAGAGCAGTGCCTCGGCTGTCGGCGGACAGCCCGGCACATAAACATCTACCGGCACGATGCGATCACAGCCGCGCACGACGGAATAGGAATAATGATAATAACCACCACCATTGGCGCAGCTGCCCATGGAGATAACGTAGCGCGGCTCTGGCATCTGATCATAGACCTTGCGGAAGGCCGGCGCCATTTTATTGCACAGCGTGCCGGCGACGATCATTACATCGGACTGGCGCGGGCTGGCGCGCGGGATCATACCCAAACGATCAATATCGTAACGCGCCGCAATGACCTGCATGAATTCAACGCCACAACAAGCGAGGCCAAAACTCATCGGCCACAACGAGCCGGTGCGCGCCCAGTTTACCAGGCGGTCGAGCTTGGCAATCACAAAGCCCTTATCGCCGAGTTCATCCGTGACTAACTTCAGCGCTGCATTCTGCGCCTCACCAGGAGGAATGGGCTGGCCTTGCGCATTCGCCATATTGTCACCGCTTAATCCCATTCCAGGGCCCCTTTTTTCCACTCATAGATAAAGCCGATGGTCAAAATTCCGAGGAAAACCATCATCGACCAAAAGCCATAAAGGCCGATGCCTGAGAACGAAATCGCCCAGGGGAAGAGAAACGCAACTTCCAAATCGAAAATAATGAACAGAATGGCAACCAAATAGAAGCGAACATCGAAACGCCCGCGCGCATCATCAAATGCATCAAAGCCGCACTCATAGGCAGATACTTTATCCGGGTCCGGATTCTGCGGCGCCGCAATATAGGAAGCGGCGATGGCACCAACGGAAATTACTGCAGCAATCCCCAAGAAAATCAGGATCGGCAGATATTCCAGCAAAAATGACTGAGACGCAATCATACGAGCCGTATCACCATCTAACTTGTTCGTCGCCATTCCTTCGACCCCACTAAGGCAGTCTTAGGTGCGGCAAATATCCCGCTAACGGTCGATCCTAAACGGCTATGTAATGGCGGGAGTGACGGGACTTGAACCCGCGACCTCCGGCGTGACAGGCCGGCGCTCTAACCAAACTGAGCTACACCCCCGAATTACAAAAAGCCGTAAAAATATAAGCGCCGTACGGGGCGTTTTTTGTTTAATGCAGAGCGCCATCCGGGTCAAGGAAAATGGCGATTTTTGCTCTTCATTTAGGTTAACCATGGTGGGCGATGACGGACTCGAACCGCCGACATCCTCGGTGTAAACGAGGCGCTCTTCCAGCTGAGCTAATCGCCCTCCGTGGTCTACAAATTGGTGAATACTAAGAATCGACCTTAGCCGACCTTTTGATTCTTACCAATTCAAGTGTTGGCCAGCATTTGACTATATTTAAGAATAATTTTAGCCCAAATACCAAATTCCAGCCAAATAGAAGACGCCGGCCACAATTGCGGCCGGCGTCACTTAGCTATCTGATCCGGCGATTAGTTGACGGATTCTTTTAGCGCTTTACCAGCCTTGAATTTCGGCTGATTTGACGCCGGAATATCAATGGCTTCACCCGTCCGCGGGTTACGTCCTGTCGTCGCCTTTCTTTGAACGACGCTGAAGGAACCAAATCCTACCAGACGTACTTCTTCTCCGCCTTTTAACGAATTGGTGATTGAGTCGAAAACCCCGTCCACCGCGCGCGCGGCTTCGGCGCTCGATAAATCAGTCGCATCAGCAACGGACTTAATCAGATCATTCTTGTTCACTCGCAACCCCCTTGTTCAGTCATGGATAAACAGTGCAACGTATTAATATCTCTAGTGCAGATTCTACACGATAGAGTTTAGGGTAGAAAAATCAAAAAGGTCAACGCCAGAACTGCCTCAAAGCCAAAGATTCCGGGCTTTACAGGGAGATGAGCGAATAAATATCAAGGATGATATCCCGACCCACAGGAAATACCGGACACTTCATCGATTCGCTTGCGCGACTCGCGCACAATTCGCATGATTTTGGACAACCAAGACGGTCTCCCCCAATATTGACGACCTCTTGGCTAAACCATGTGAATTAGTGAGTAACGACCCCGTCCGAATCACCCTCATCCACTGAAGAACTGGAAACAGATTTTTTATCCTGCTCCGATTCATCCCACTCAATCGCCACAATCGGTTTGGTCAGGGCATGTTTGAGAACATCATCCACGGTTTTGACAGGGATGATAGTGAGATTTTTTTTCACATTATCCGGAATTTCTACCAAATCTTTTTCGTTTTCACCTGGAATCAGCACGGTCTTGATACCACCGCGCAAAGCAGCAAGGAGCTTCTCCTTAAGCCCGCCAATCGGCAACACCCGCCCACGTAGAGTAATTTCTCCAGTCATGGCAATGTTTTTACTAACCGGGATTCCCGTCAGAACCGAAATAATCGTCGTCGCCATGGCAACACCAGCGGACGGACCGTCCTTCGGTGTTGCGCCTTCAGGTACGTGAACATGAATGTCACGTTTTGCAAAAAGTGTCGGCTTAACACCAAATTCAGCGGCACGTGATTTTACATAGCTCTCAGCCGCCTGTACGGATTCACGCATGACATCGCCTAGCTTACCCGTGGCGGTAACCTTACCTTTACCAGGCAACAGCACGGCTTCAATGGTCAGCAGCTCGCCACCCACTTCGGTCCAGGCTAGACCCGTCGTCACGCCCACTAAATCTTCCAACTCGGCCTCACCATAACGGTATTTTTTCACACCGGAATATTTTTCCAGATTACGTTTGGTGATACTGACCTTCTTGGCACCTTTGGAGACGATCTCGTGCGTCGCTTTACGCGTCAGGCGAGCGATTTCCCGCTCCAGGTTACGCACACCAGCTTCGCGAGTATAATAGCGAATGAGATCGAGCAACGCATCGCTAGAGATCGACCACTCATCCTCTTTCAATGCATGTTCGCTAATCTGCTTGGCAATCAAATGGCGCCGCGCGATCTGCACTTTCTCATCTTCGGTATAACCCGATATGCGGATAATCTCCATGCGATCTAGCAAGGGCGACGCCATGCGCAGCGTATTGGCTGTGGTGATGAACATAACGTCCGAAAGGTCATAATCAACTTCAAGATAATGATCGTTGAAGGTCGAGTTCTGCTCCGGGTCCAACACTTCTAGCAGTGCCGAGGAAGGATCACCGCGGAAATCGGCACCCATCTTGTCCACTTCGTCCAACAGGAAAAGCGGGTTTGATGATTTTGCCTTTTTCATCGACTGAATAATTTTACCCGGCATTGACCCGATATAGGTTCTGCGATGACCGCGAATTTCAGCTTCGTCGCGCATGCCACCGAGGGAAAAGCGCACGAAATTACGCCCGGTCGCCCGCGCCACCGATTTACCGAGAGATGTTTTGCCAACTCCGGGCGGGCCAACAAGGCAAAGAATCGGCCCCCGCAACTTACGCGCCCGCTGCTGCACCGCGAGATATTCGAGGATGCGTTCCTTTACCAGCTTCAGACCATAATGATCCTCATTGAGAATCTTCTCGGCGTGGTTCACATCCTTTTTGATGCGGGTCCGTTTCTTCCACGGAATATTAAGCATCCAATCGAGATAGTTGCGCACGACTGTTGCTTCCGCCGACATCGGGCTCATGGCGCGCAATTTCTTGACCTCGGCGTCCGCCTTTTCGCGCGCCTCTTTGCTCAATTTTGTATTTTTTATCCGCTCTTCATATTCCTGAGCTTCATCGCGGCCATCTTCGCTCTCACCAAGCTCCTTCTGGATCGCCTTCATCTGCTCATTGAGATAATATTCGCGCTGAGTTTTCTCCATCTGCCGTTTAACTCGGCTTCGAATTTTTTTCTCGACTTGTAGAACGCCAATCTCGCCTTCCATTAGGCTGCATACCCGCTCCATCCGCTCTGTCAAAGACACGGCCTCAAGTAGCTCCTGCTTTTCTTCAAGCTTGATAGAAAGGTGGGATGCGATGGTATCCGCGAGCTTTGCCGGATCATCGATCTGATTTACTGAGACCAAAACCTCTGGCGGCACTTTCTTGTTAAGCTTCACATATTGCTCAAACTGTGCCAGCACGGAACGCGACATCGCCTCAACTTCCTGAGGGTCGCCGTCGTCTGGGTTAATTTGCTCGGCGTACGCCTGAAAAAAATCCTCATTGTCGATAAACTCGATAACCCGTGCACGATCACCGCCCTCGACCAAAACCTTGACCGTACCATCGGGTAATTTTAGCAATTGCAAAACTGTGCCTATGGTTCCAACACTGTGAATATCGCCGGTCTCAGGGTCGTCCTGAGAAGCATCTTTCTGTGCGACCAACAATATTTTCTTGTCGTCTTTCATCACATCTTCGAGCGCCCGCACAGATTTTTCGCGGCCAACAAAAAGCGGTACGATCATGTGAGGAAAGACAACGATATCTCGCAACGGTAAAACCGGGTAACTCTGAAGTTCTGGTGCTTCCTGCATCATATACTCTTCTTAAAAGTTTGCGTGCGATGCACAACGGAGACGGCGCATCATGGTTAAGTGGGTGTTCTGCACGACTTGATCAAGCCCAAAAATATTCAGCCTAAACGCTCTTTCTTAAGAAGCCGAGGAGCTGGCATCCTCGGCACGATCCGAATAGATCAATAGCGGCGATGCTCCGCCATCGACGACTTCACCGTTGATCACCACCTCTTCAACTGAGTCATAGCCAGGTAAATCAAACATGGAATCAAGCAAGATGCTTTCCAATATGGAGCGCAAGCCACGCGCGCCAGTCCGACGTGCGACCGCTTTCTGGGCAATCGCACTCAACGCATCTTCGGAAAAGGTCAATTCAACCTCTTCCATATCAAACAGCTTTTGATACTGTTTGACCAAGGCATTCTTCGGCGCCGTCAAAATTTCGACCAGGGCCGCTTCATCCAAGTCTTCAAGCGTCGCAATCACCGGCAAACGACCGACAAATTCAGGGATCAGGCCGAATTTGAGCAAATCCTCGGGCTCAATCTCGCGTAGGATCTCGCCGGTCTTGCGCTCATCGGGAGAACGCACATCGGCGCCAAAGCCGATTGACGTACCGCGCCCGCGCTCGGCAATGATTTTTTCCAAACCAGCAAATGCACCGCCACAAATAAACAGGATATTCGTTGTATCCACCTGCAGGAATTCCTGCTGCGGATGTTTGCGCCCGCCTTGCGGCGGTACGGAGGCAACGGTGCCTTCCATGATCTTCAACAATGCCTGCTGAACGCCCTCACCGGAAACATCGCGGGTGATCGATGGATTGTCGGATTTGCGCGCAATCTTATCGACCTCATCTAGATAGACTATGCCGCGCTGCGCACGCTCAACATTATAATCCGCCGACTGTAGCAGCTTCAAAATGATATTTTCAACGTCCTCACCCACATAACCGGCCTCGGTCAGAGTGGTAGCATCAGCCATGGTGAACGGCACGTCCAGAATGCGCGCTAGTGTTTGCGCGAGCAGCGTCTTACCGCAACCTGTCGGACCGATCAGTAGGATATTTGATTTCGCCAGCTCAACATCATTGCTGTTACCTTCATGCGCGAGTCGCTTGTAGTGGTTATGCACCGCCACGGAGAGAACGCGCTTGGCGTGCTCCTGGCCGATAACATAATCGCGCAATACATCGCATATCTCGGCCGGAGCCGGTACGCCCTCCCGGCTTTTGACGCGCGAGCTCTTGTGCTCCTCGCGAATAATATCCATGCACAGTTCGACGCATTCATCACAGATAAATACCGTGGGACCGGCAATGAGTTTCCGTACCTCATGCTGGCTCTTGCCACAGAATGAGCAATAAAGTGTGTTTTTCGAATCGTTGCCGCTGGATTTGTTCATGCCACTCCAGTCACATTTTGCCCCGCAGGGCGTCGTCACTTTTCACCTCAACCATCACCGTTAATCGCATCCGCGACTCCCGTTCACAGCCATTTATAAGAAAATAGGGTCGCACTCGGTGGCATCACTTGTCTAGCCAATTCTAATACGACCCCACTCTGTCTTATTCTCGAATTCTAGTTTAAGTCAATCTCAATAAAATACGGTTAAAGGCTAGCTCGATGAAGACGAGGAATCATCCCCGTCGTCTACCAGACGATGAACCACGACATCGTCTACCAAACCGAATTCCTTCGCAGCCTCGGGCGACAAAAAATTATCTCTTTCTAGGTTTTTTTCAATTATATTAATATCTTGACCGGTATGATTAACATAAATTTCATTTAACCTTTTGCGTAATGCAAGAATTTCCTTGGCATGAATTTCGATATCGGTCGCCTGGCCTTGAAATCCGCCAGACGGCTGATGCAGCATGATACGTGAATTCGGCAGAGCAAAACGCTGCCCTTTGGTACCGGCAGCCAGCAGCAGGGAGCCCATGGACGCCGCCTGGCCAAGGCAAAGCGTTGCTACAGCGGGGCGGATATACTGCATGGTGTCATAAATTGCCAAACCGGAAGTCACCAACCCGCCTGGCGAATTAATGTAAATCGAAATATCCTTATTCGGATTTTCCGATTCTAGAAATAGTAGCTGCGCCGTAATCAAGCTTGCCACTTCATCATGAACTGCTCCGGTTAGAAAAATAATTCGCTCTTTCAGAAGTCGCGAAAAAATATCGTAGGAGCGCTCGCCTCGGTTCGTCTGCTCGACGACCATGGGAACAAGCGTATTTGCATATGTATCAATTATATCGGCCATTGCCGCGTTCTCCTTCAGAGCATTGATTAGTCGTCTTTTGCTATTTTGGCGGCCGATTTAGCGGGTTTATCCGCACTCTTTGCGCTCTTGGATTTCGGTTTTGTTTTCGCTTCAGCTTTGGCAACAGGCTTCTTCTTTCCTGTGCTTTTTTCATTGCCATCCGATTTTTTGCTCACCGGTTCCTTCTTTACTGCAGGCTTTTTAGCAGTTTTCTTTTTGGCCGCCTTTTTTTCCTTCGCCTTGTCTTCTTTAGCGATGGCCTCTTCTTCATCCGGATCGCGGAACAGTTCCTCGGCTTGCACCACTTCGTCGGTCACAGTGGCGAGCTCCGTCAGAAAGGCAACGACTTTTTCCTCAAAGACCGGCGCACGGAAACGCTCCAGAGCGTTGGTGTTTGAACGATAAAATTCAAGTACTTGTTGCGGATTGGACATGCCACGCGCACTTTCCATCGCTGCATTTAGCAGATCGTCGCGCTCGATAGTAATATCGTTCTGACGACCGACTTCCGATAGCAACAAACCGAGGCGAACACGGCGCTCAGCAATATCGCGATATTCCGCCTCTGCTTCCCCTTCGGTTTGGCCGAGGGCGTCTTCGAAGGTCGCCTTGGCCTGCTCGAGGTCCTTCTTTACCTGCGCCCAGATGCTCTCGTACTCCTGCTCGACCATGCTGGTCGGCACATTGAACTCATACCTGTCCGACAGGAGATCTAGCAAGGAACGCTTGAGCCGCCCTTTCGATGCTTCAGCGAATTGCTCCTCCAAGCGCTCGCGGACCATATCCGTAAGTGCAGCAAGATTATCGAAGCCCTGACGTGACGCCATGGCATCATCGATCGACACGTCATCGCGGGTGCGCAATTCCTTGATGTCTACTGCGAACACAGCAGGCTTACCGGCGGCATCTTCCTGCGGGTAATTTTCTGGAAAGGTGACGTTCACATCAAGATGCTGACCGACCTTGGCGCCGATCAACTGTTCCTCAAAACCGGGAATGAAGGAGCCGCTGCCCAGTTCAATTTCAAAATCGTCCGCCGATGTGCCATCGAGCACAACACCCTCAATAACGCCTTTGAAATCAATCACCAGAGCATCGCCGGATTCGGCCGCGCGATCTTCATCGGTTTTAGTGAATTGCTTATCGGCATCAGCGATGCGCTTCAGCCCATCATTGACCTTTTCGTCATCGACCTCGGCCGTTGGGCGGGTCAGGACAATCTCCGAAAAATTTCCGATTTCGATGTCCGGTAAAATTTCTAAATCCATCTTGAATTCGAGGTCTTTGCCGTCACTGAATTCTGTGATTTCGATTTTGGGCTGTAGGGCCGGACGCAATTCGCGCTCTTCAATCGCCTTTTGAGAGGTCGTTTGAACCGTGCGCTCCAACACTTCGCCCATTACGGATGGCCGGTATTGTCTGCTGATAATAGCAAGCGGCACTTTACCGGGGCGAAAGCCCTTCATCTTGACTGTTTTGCTCAGCTCCAGAAGACGACTTTGGACCTCCGCTTCAACGTCGGACGCCGGCACAATTATTTGATATTCTCTCTTAAGGCCCTCTGAAAGGGTCTCGTTAACCTGCATAGCTCACCGTTCTTGGGTTTAATTATTTCTAATCACACAAATTATAACAACCTATAAATGCGGTCCATTTGGACCAACGGTAAAATGGTGCGGGCGAAGGGACTCGAACCCCCACGGCTTTCACCACGTGGTCCTAAACCACGCGCGTCTACCAATTCCGCCACGCCCGCGCGTCCTAACCTCAAGGTCGTAAATATCTGTGCGTTGACTATCAATTTAGTAGCAGGCCCCGCCAAAAGGAAGCGCCAGCCGATGCCATATAACATAAGAATCACCCCTAAAGACAACAACAAGTATTCTCAGCGTTATCCTCGGCGTTCGCTGCGCAGCAGCAGCGATTTAACTGTAGATGATACGACGATGCACTTCTCGCCCCTAAACGCCTCATGATTGGCCTCAATGTCGCCGAGCTTGTAGCTATAATTGACCACCATTCCAAAGGATTGGCGCAATCTTGGCACGAAATTATCGCCGAGAAAATTAACCGACTTAATACGCACCCGATTGCTGAGATGAAAACGAGAGAACCGATTAAGCAGCTCATCGGGCTGATTAAGTGTCAAAAGCAGTTATCGAGCTGCAAGCCGCATTAACGGTTGCCGCAGGGTCACAACTGCTTTTTCGTCGAAATGCCAGCTAAAATTCAATAATTCAGCAGGCCAAAGTCAAACCATGAAGATAGTAGTTCCTTTAAATACGCAGCAAGTGCTAACGAAAATTGAATATTGCCTTTAATTTCACGCAGATCGGCGCGCGTACCGACTAGAAAATTAACGCCGTTCGGCAACGTACTGAATTGCCGAAGAAGCCCCATGCGCGGCACCACCGAGGTTCTGCATAAATGCGAGAAAGCAGCCCTTCTAGCCGTCAGATCGTCGGATGACAGTAGATTTTGCGCCGCTGTATCAAGCACCTAATAACCGGTGCCAAAGAAAGTCCACATACCGAAAATTTTTTCAACCGTATGTCTTTAGCGACAGATAAATACGCCCAAGATTAGCGATACATGCTCTCGCCGACACCTTACCACCTCGCTTTTACAGGAAAATTTCTATCTGACACTTGATACGCTCCGCATCTTCTACTGGAAGATCAGCGCGGACAGTGCCGGTAAGTGCAAAACATCCCAAGCATTGTGAAGATTCGTCAGGCTCTAGCCACCGGAGCCATCGTTCGTTCTCATATTGTCGTAACCATTTGTACGGCCTTTTTTTTGAGCTCGGCTAATTCGCCCGGCAATTCTTCGCTCAAATCCTCGGCAATGAGCCCAGGGCCAAAATGAGCCGCCACCGCGCCATGCAGCCAGACTGCGGCTGCAGCGGCTTCAAAAGCCGGCATGCCCTGGGCTAGCAAGCCGAGGGCAAATCCGGCGAGAACATCACCGGCACCAGCGGTCGCCAAATCGGCCGGCGCATTTTGATTTATCACGGTGCGCCCATCGGGCGCCGCCACGACTGTATCCCCGCCTTTGAAAATAACCACAGCTCCGCTCAATGCGGCAGCATCCCGAGTGCGGCGAACCTTATCAGAAGTTGCCTGGCCCTCTTCCCGACCTGCATCACCGATACCAAATAAGTGCCTGAATTCGCCGCCATGCGGTGCTAATATAACATCTGAGCTAATTTCTTTAAATAATTGTTTTTGTATGCTTTTAAATGACATTAATGCATCTGCGTCAAGGACACAGGCCCGCTTGGCCGCTAGTATGGCGAGGACGCGCTTCCGGGTTTCAGAGCCGACCCCACAACCGGGGCCGATCAGCACCGCATTCTTGCGTGTGTCGCCCAACTGTTCAGCCAATTGCTCAAGCGGTGTCAGCATCACTGCCGTTAATTGCGCACTATAAATACCCAGCGAAGCCTCTGGCGCAGCTATGGTAACAAGCCCGGCGCCAATGCGTAACGCGCCGCGCGCCGCCAAACGGGCCGCGCCGGAACTTGCCGCCATACCGCCGATCACCAAAGCATGGCCCCGGTCATATTTATGGCCGGTCAATTTCGGCCAGGGGTAGTGAGGCAGCCAGGCGTCCGGGTTATTTTCCTCAAGGACGACGCCAAGCGTCTTCACCACTTCGTCCGTAATACCGATATCGGCAGTAACAATTTCTCCCGCCAGTTCACGCCCGGGCAATAAAATATGCCCCGCTTTGCGCCGGCAGAATGTCACGCTAAGAGCGGCCTTTGCCGCCGCACCCAATATCTGGCCGCTGTCGCCATTTACGCCGCTGGGCAGATCAACCGCCACGCAAATCATATTTTGGCGATTGATTTCCTCGATCACTTGCCGCGCGGCGCCTACCAGATCACGACCGAGCCCAGAGCCGAACAAGGCATCCACCACCAACTGCGCATCGTCTAGGATGGCTGTGTCCAACTTTTCCACTGCGCCGTCCCACTGCGCCGCAGCCACCCCAGCGTCGCCCTGTAATTTATCCGGCAAACCCAACAGCGCAAGACGCACCGACCAGCCTGCAGCTTTCAACAGGCGGGCGACAACGAAACCGTCGCCACCATTGTTGCCGGGGCCGCACAACACGGAAACGGCGCAAGGCTGCCAGCGTTTGCGGATTTCACGTGTTATAGCCTGGCCAGCGTTTTCCATCAGCTGAATGCCGGGCGTACCGCGCGCGATAGCAGCTTTATCAGCGGCATACATTTGTTCAATGGAGAGTATCTCGGTTTTTATCACGACCCGGTGCTCGCAGGCGAGGCAGCAACACTAGGCACCTCGGGTGCTACCAGACCGCTACAATAGAGGCTGACCCGCATCTCCTCTTCAAACTCATAACCCGCGCCCTTGCGACCCTGTTCAAAATAAGCCCATACACCCTCATCGCTCAGATCGGCGGCGCCATAGTTTATATCCTTCTTCGTCATCGATTTAGCGAAGAAAGCATCAAAGCTCGGAAACTCCTGTTTGACGCTGTAATGAATCTCGCGCGCTGAGGCGAAGAAGCTCTGCGGCATTCTCAGAAGGGAATCTCCGGCGCACACCCGCACCGCACTTTGATCATCAAACATGCGCAGGATACTGTTATAGAGGCCGTTGGCATCCTTCTCCAACACGTATAAAAAGCCGTCCACCTCTTTCAAAACTCGGCATGCTTCGCCGAGGCACTCATCCATATCTCGGGCGTCGATTTGGCTTAGATAATTGGCGAAAATTACACAATCCACCCTGCCGTCATTTTGTGGCAGGTTTTGCGGGAATTCTTCCGCTAAAGTCACCTTTATAAAACTGCCAAGCGCACGGTTGATTTGCGCCTGCACTGGATCGTAGTTGGCCCCAAGCACCGTCGATCCACGCTTAACCAACTCGAAGACAAGCGCACCATCGCCGCAGCCAATATGGACGATGCGCTGCCTTGCCAGCGGGATGAGGCACTCCATGGCCGCAATACCATTTTTGTATTTTAGGGTTTTTAGCATCATTGGGTCACATCATTTAAGAACTGCTGGAACAACTCTACACTGATTTTCACAGGAAGAATTTTATAGAAAAACCAAGGCGAGCCCAAAGCGAAATGCGAATTTCGTTTACCGCCCGGGGATACACACCGTAGGTTCTAACGCCGCGCCAAGAATTATCTATGTAAGAAAAATAATATGACCGATAAAAACATCTCGCTCCAAACCTGTACGCCGGCAATGGAAATCGCCGCCGCCGTGCGGTCCGGCGCCTCAAGCGCCGCTGAACAGGTGCAAGCAGCGAAAACGCGCATTGATGTGAACGAACAGCAAATCCGTGCCTGGAAGCATCTTGATTGGAAGCTCGCCGGCGCCCAAGCTAAAATCATCGATGAGCGCGCGCATCAGGGCGCGCTGGCCGGTGTGCCGGTCGGCATAAAAGATATCATCGATACCTGCGATCAGCCGAGCGAAAACGGCACCCTAGCGGACCTGGGCCGCGTGCCGGAAATTGACGCAACTACCGTGCAGCGCCTGCGCCGCGCCGGCGCGGTTATTCTTGGCAAGACGGTGACCACGGAATGTGCGTGCGGTGCCTCGAACGAAACCCGCAATCCACATAATCTGGCGCACACGCCCGGTGGCTCTTCCAGCGGCTCTGCCGCTGCCGTGGCTAGCGGTATGGTGCCCTTGGCACTAGGCACACAAACCGCCGGGTCAGTTATTCGCCCCGCTGCCTTTTGCGGCGTCTGGGGCATGATGCCGAGCCTTGGCATTATCCCCTGCACCGGCACGCTCAAGCTTTCTGAAACCCTCGACCATATCGGCGTGTTCGCCAATTCAGCCGAGGACTTGGCTTTGGGTATTGACGCCATATCAGGCGAGGACGGTATCGACCCAACCGCCATGGGCCAGTCGCCAACGCGCCTTAGCTCAGACCTCGTCAGACCTTTGGCTCGCCCGCGCCTGGCCTTTCTGCGCGGCCCCACCTGGGATGAAGTAATGCCGGATTGCGCCAAGCGCTATGAAGAGTTGGCTGCTAATTTGGGCGCCGAACCCGTTGAGATGAGCGCCGTATTCGACGATATCGTTGAAGTGCATCAAACTGTCATGTTTGCCGAAATCGGCCATAACATGTGGCCGCTCTATGAACACGCAGGTACTAAGCTTTCAAAGATGATGCGCGGGCGGCTGGTCAAAGGTCGCGCCATAGGGGCGGAAGAATATCTCTGCATGCGGGCGCGCATTTACGCCATGCGCATGGCGTTTGGAGCCGTCCTGGCGGATTACGACGCGGCAATTACCGCGCCAGCGCCAGGTGAAGCACCGCTTGGCCTGGAAAGCACCGGTAGCCGCATGCAAACCCTCGCCTGGACCACACTTGGCGTGCCAGCCGTTAATGTGCCGGGTATGCTTGGGCCGAACGGATTGCCGATTGGTTTACAGATTATTGGCCGGCGTGGCGAAGATGGCTTGGTCTTGCGCGCCGCCGCTTGGCTCAGGCATCATATTTCATAAGCATGATTGTGCTATACTAGTCCCTACTCGGCTTAAAACCCAAATCAACAAAAGATTGATCGCTAAAAATGACCAATTTCGCACTTGCCCATGCATCCGGTACGGAGTGGAAATCAATCAGCGACAAATGCTTAGCGGAGATTGGCCCGCTGGGCGGAGTGAAAAACACCGATCAATTGGGAATGGTCTATTTGACCGACCAATTGGCCGGAGACGTGGGAAATATTCTCGACCACCTGCGTAGTAAAACGGGCATTGAGGCCTGGGTCGGCAGCGTTGGCATGGGTATCTGCGCCACCGGTCAGGAATATTTCGATACGCCCGCCATAGCGGTCATGGTTGCCGAACTGCCATCAAACAGTTTTCATCTGATGCCGACGCATACAAAGCCGGGACTTCTCCCGCTTGAACTTGCCGATTGGGCGAAGGCGCGCGAAGCCAGATTCGGTATCGTCCATGCTGATCCGCGCAATAGTGAAATTCTCGAAATCATCACCGACCTTGCCGACAGCCTAGACGGATTTCTGGTCGGCGGCCTCACCTCATCGCGCAGCGAACTGGCGCAAATTTCCGGCGAGGTTACCAGTGACGGCGTGTCGGGCGTACTGTTCGCTGGTGATGTTTCGGTTTCTACCGCGCTTAGTCAGAGCTGCATGCCGATTGCCGAGCGCCATAAAATTACTGAGTGTGAGGACAATGTTCTCATTCAGCTTGACGGTCGCCCGGCGCTTGAAGTCTTCAAGGAAGATATCGGCGAATTGCTGGCCCGTGATATGCAGCGCGTCGCAGGTTATATTTTTGCTGCTCTGCCGATTGCCAACTCCGATACCGGCGATTATCTGGTGCGCAATTTGGTCGGCATCGATGTGGAGCAACAACTCCTGGCAATCGGTGAACTGGTAGAGCACGGACAGACTGTTCAATTTTGTCGGCGCGATGCCCCAGCCGCCGAGGCCGATTTGGAACGCATGTTGGGCGATCTTAAAAAACGCTCATCGGCGCCCAAAGGCGGTGTTTATTTTTCATGCCTTGCGCGCGGCCCCAACATGTTCGGCGATGCCTCCCAGGAGATGAAGATTATCGAGCGCGAATTAGGCGATGTGCCGCTCGTTGGATTTTTCTGCAACGGCGAAATATCCCATCATCGGCTCTATACCTATACAGGGGTCCTCACGCTTTTTAACTGATTCTGGCGCTGGCATCATGAAATCCTATCGCAAGGAACTCACCCTCCAACTACCTAAACGTAAGGCCTTCGTGAAGATCAGCTCCAATATCAGTGGCTGCGTCCGAGAAAGCGCATTGTTAGGAGCTGGTGTTGCTCAACCTTATGCAGATCAGCCCATCCCTATTTATTAATGACGATGAACCCGGCCTCCATTATGATGACTATAAAACATTTCTCGAAGCACTCGTCCCCAACGCACCGCACTATGTGAGACGATTTGCGACCTGAAAGCGAAGACCTAAACAGCAACAGTATCTTTAGAAGCTCTAACCGCAAAGGCGCCATGTGCCCGCATGTGGCGTGGTTTGGTGAAATACCATTACGGTCTAGAAAGCCAAATTGTGCCGGAATTCACCACGAAAATTTTAGCCGAAAATTTGCAGCCCCTGCCTCTTGAAGAGCACAAACAGACACCCCACATCTTTATCAAGCGGTTGCCACTAACGGGGCCGCTATTAACAGGCGGGGCCGGTATGGCGCGTCTGGAGCGCCATAGCCGCCCGCCAGATATTGCTCAATGGAGGATATCCAATGCGTACAGCCTATGACTTCTCCCCCCTGTTTCGGACCGGCGTCGGCTTTGATCGATTGAGCCACATGCTCAACACTGCGGCACCAAAGCCCGAAAACGACCTATCCTATCCGCCGTATAATATCGAGCAGAAAGACGATGATCATTACCGTGTCACCATAGCGGTTGCCGGGTTTAAGGCGAATGACGTCGATGTTATTCTGCACGAAAATACCCTAATGCTCAGTGGCCGTGCTGAAGAGAAAGGCGAAAAAGAAAGCCTTAATTTTCTCCATCACGGCATCGCGCGCCGAGCCTTCAAGCGACGTTTTCAGCTTGCTGATCATATCAAGGTCGAAGATGCCGGCCTTGAAGATGGCCTCTTGACCATCAATCTTGCGCGCGAAGTACCGGAGGAAAAACGGCCGCACAAAATCGAAATTAGCGGCTCTCAACGATTACAAAACAAAGCCGCCTAGAGCATGTCACGCACGCATGCGTTTAACCGGAACACTCTGACTTTTTTAAAATTAACGTAAATCGCCAACTATCGGCACTATCGTAGACGATTTTACCTGCTCAGGTTTCTCTCTAATCTGACACAAACATGCTGGGCCGGTCCTCACGCGAGGGCCGGTCTCGGTTGTTTTTGGTGGTTAGGAGAAGGCCTTAAAAGTGATGATCGTAAAAGTGTCGCGAACACCTACGAGCGTCTGAATTTTCTCGGTCACAAAATGGCCAATATCTTGGTCCGCGTCGAGGTAGGATTTGATCAGCAGATCATATTTGCCCGAGGTCGAATAAATTTCCGAGACCTGCTCGATGGTCTCAATCGCGCGATCGGCAACCTCATAGGCCTGTCCCAATTCGCACTTCACCATCACGAATATAGCCTTCAATCTTTATCTCCCCGCTTCGGCTCGGCGGGTTCCCGTAGAAAATCAGGAAAATGGTCGCCCATTCCGATCACTTTGTCAGCGTCATCATTGCGGCGCGGCGTGTCCGCCTGATTTGCTTGTCTGGTGCGTCTCTCGCGCACCGCTTTATCTGAGGCGGTACGACGCCCGCGCAAACCGCTTGGACTACTCAACTCTCCCCGCGTTGCTGCTGTGGGCGATGCGCTATCACTCTCCAGTGCCGCCTTCTCTTCAAGAGCCTCCGGCATAACAGCCTCTTTAGTAGATTGTGGCGCTGGTTCCACTTCCATTTCTACAACAGATTCGGTAGCAAATTCTTTTTTTTCTTCCGGAGCCGGCGACGCCTCTGCCACTGTTTGTTGTGTTTGTATCACTGCCGTGAGCGCCTTTTCAAGCGGCACAACAGGAATTTTCATGCCAATCAGGCTGACGATGGCATCGAGATATTTAGTGTCTTCAGAGGTGACCAGGGTAATCGCCCGCCCCTCGCGCCCAGCGCGGCCGGTGCGACCAATGCGGTGAACATAAGATTCGGCGTTGTTCGGTACATCGAAATTAAACACGTGCGAGACGCCCTGAATATCAAGCCCTCGCCCGGCAACATCACTACAGATCAGAAGTTTGATTTTCCCGCTCTTATAAGCGGCCAGAGTTTCCGTGCGGTTATGCTGAGCCATATCGCCGTGTAATTCCTCAGCTTCAAAGCCGTGCTTACGCAGCGAGCTGCGTAATACGGAAATATCTTTTTTGCGATTACAAAACACTAGGGCACTTTGCAGGTCTTCACCCGCCATGATTCTGCGCAGAGCGGCCCGTTTATCTTTGGGAAATTTCGGCACCTTGATCATGGTATGGGTCACGGTTTTAGCAATCGATGCCGGCGGCGCTACGCTCACTTCTTTCGGATTAATCAAAAATGCATCTGCAAGGGCACGAATTTCACCGCCCAATGTTGCCGAGAACAGTAATGTCTGGCGGATGCGCGGCAAGGTGCTAGCGATGCGCTTCACATCGGGAATAAATCCCATATCTAGCATCCGGTCGGCCTCGTCGATCACTAAAATTTTGATACCGCCCATCATCAACTTACCGCGCTCGAACATATCGAGAAGGCGACCTGGCGTGGCAATCACCACATCTGGATTTTTCAGCAGCGCACGCTCCTGATCCGGCATGGATTCGCCGCCAATCAAAACAGCATGTCCGAGCGAGTGATTCTTGGTATAGGTGGTGAAATTCTCGGATATCTGCTGCGCCAATTCGCGAGTCGGTGATAGCACCAGTGCGCGCGGCATACGCGCCCGCGCCTGGCCATGGGAGAGAATATCAATGACCGGCAGGGAAAATGCGGCTGTTTTGCCCGTACCCGTCTGCGCACAACCCATGAGATCCCGGCCCATCAACACCAGCGGTATGGATTTTTCCTGAATAGGGGTCGGGTTTGAATAGCCGGCTTCCTCGACGGCTTTCAACAATTCGGGGCTCAGGCCCAAAT
>Ga0315339_1001787_pt1 | contig 17789 bp, 18 predicted proteins | sample ASW17metaG_FD_204514 | JGI IMG/M metagenome (GOLD analysis project Ga0315339, IMG submission 204514) | Ammonia-oxidizing marine archaeal communities from Pacific Ocean, United States - ASW #17 | ecosystem: Environmental > Aquatic > Marine > Oceanic | place: USA: California | collected 2016-12-05
CACACGGGTGGTGTCGAATTCTACGACCGCCTGGGCGATCCTATATCCCACGCTTTCGATTCTGATGCTCTGAAACATTCGGTTGGGTTCGCGGTAGAATGGCTTTCCCCGATGGGGCTTTTGAAGTTCAGTCTGGCGGCTCCGCTGAACGTTGTCGAAGAGTCAGCCCGACATTGGGGCGATCGAACAGAGGAATTTCAGTTTCAGATGGGTCAAGCTTTTTAGAGAATGGTTAGGGACGAGGACATGAGAATGCAGTTGACATCATTGGTTATAGCTCGTATCGGGTTTTTGCTGGGCGCGCTGCTAATCGCGTTTACTGCAAATGCTCAGACGGAGGGGCTCAGGGTTGGGGTCGTAAATGTAACGCGTTTGCTGGAGCAGGCGCCTCAAGTACAGTCTGCGATGGTGGGGTTGCAGGAGGAATTCGCGCCACGCCAGCAGGAGTTTGAGTCCTTGCAACAGTCATATCAGGAGAACCAGGAGATCTACCAACGGGATGGTGCTGTCATGGGCGAGACTGAGCGCCTAGATCTTGAGCGTGAGCTCAGAGATGGAGAGCGCGTCATTCAGCGTGAGCAGAACGAGTTAATAGAAGATTTCAATATCCGTCGAAACGAAGAGTTAGGCGCTATACAAGGTTTCTTGCTACAGGAAGTCCAGGCATACGCGCAAGCTGAGGGCTATGACTTGATTGTTGCGGACGTGCTGTATTTCAGCGAGGGTATCGACATCACGGACGACGTGCTTCAACGCCTCCAGGCCGGCGTCTCGACAGATGATGGGGGGTCCTAGACGGATCACCCCAGATCAACTCCCTAGACAGCAGACCCCATGTCCGCGACGTTAGGTGAACTCGCGGAACGATTCGACTGCGAGCTTCGTGGCGATCCAGCTTTGCCAATAAATTGCGTGGCAACGCTCTCGAGTGCGTCCCCTGGTGCGGTTAGCTTTCTGGCGAACCCAGCGTATCGCTCGCAACTGCCGGACACGAATGCGGGTGCCGTGATTCTGGAAGAATGCTTCGAGGCGGAGTGTCCGGTAGCTGCTCTGGTCTCAACGAATCCGTATGCGGTCTACGCGAGGGTTGCGCAGTTTCTCCATCCGTTACCGACCGTCGAACCAGGAATAGATTCGAGCGCGAGCGTGGCATCGGATGCCGTCGTGCCAGATTCAGCGCGAGTTTGCTCGCAGGCAGTCATCGGTCCTGGAGCGTGTCTGGGGGAGGGTGTCTTCATCGGTGAGGGTTCAGTCGTCGGTGCCAATGTCACTGTCGGGGAGCGGACTCAATTGGCGCCGCGGGTAGTTCTGATGCGAGGTGTCGAGATTGGTAAGCGGTGCATTTTTCACTCGGGCGTCGTCGTTGGCGGTGATGGGTTCGGTTTCGCGCGCGACGAGGAATCGTGGGTTAAGGTGCCGCAGTTAGGTGGGGTCGTCATCGGAGACGACGTAGAGATCGGTGCAAACTCAACCGTCGACCGCGGTACCGTTGAAAATACTGTCATCGAGGACGGCGTAAAGCTCGATAACTTAGTTCAAATCGCGCACAACGTGCGAGTAGGCGCACACACTGTGATCGCGGCTCTGTGCGGTATTTCCGGCAGCACGACGATTGGTAAGCGTTGCATGTTCGGTGGAGCGGTCGTTGCAGTGGGTCACCTGTCGATCTGTGACGATGCTGTTTTTACCTTTCACAGTACTGTCCTTCAGTCCGTGACAGAGTCGGGTACCTACTCCGGCGCGTTCCCCGCGGATGAGGCCAAGCGCTGGCGGCGTAACGCTGCCCGGTTCAAGAGGCTCCATGATTCGACTCGAGGACGCCGTGAGGCTGACGACGCAGATACGGATGACTGAGGCCCACTGCATCGACGTCGACGGCATTATGGAGCGGATCCCGCACCGAACCCCATTCCTGCTGATCGATGGCATCCTTAATTGTGAGCCCAACGATACTGTTGTTGCGGTAAAGAACCTGACGCCCAACGAACCCTTCTTTCTTGGACATTTCCCGGGACATCCGGTGATGCCCGGTGTCTTGATTGTCGAGGCAATGGCGCAAGCGGCTGGCGTGCTCGTTTGGGAAAGTGTGGCTCCGGATGAAAGGAATTACATTCTCTACTTGGTTTCGGTGAAGAACACCCGATTCAAGGAGCTCGTGCGCCCCGGGGACCGGTTGATGCTCACTGCGAGGTTGACTTCAAAGCGTCGAAACTTCTGGAGTTTCGAAGCGATTGCCGATGTCGCCGGACGAGTGGCTGCAACGGCCGAGTTTCGAGTGGTTACAACGGCCGAGTTTCCGCAGGCCTTGGGAAAGACTCTATGATCCATGAGCGCGCAATAGTTTCGGATCGTGCTCGCATACACGAAGAGGTTTCTATCGGGCCTTACTCCATCGTCGGGCCGGATGTTGAGATTGGTCCGGGCACGTGCGTCGAGTCTCATGTGGTATTGAAAGGGCCGTGTGTCATCGGTCGAGATAACCACATCTTTCAGTTTGCGTCGATCGGAGATGACCCGCAGGACAAGAAGTACGCCGGGGAGCCCACGCGTCTCGTTATTGGTGATCGAAACACGATCCGGGAGTATTGCACGATCAATCGTGGCACTGTGCAAGATGCCGGGGTGACCCGCGTGGGCAACGACAATTGGATAATGGCTTACGTTCATATCGCGCATGACTGCGTTATTGGGGACCAGACGATATTTGCCAATAACACCACGTTGGCTGGGCACGTCCACATCGGTGACTGGGCGATCCTTGGCGGGTTCACTGCGGTGCATCAGTACTGCCACATCGGCGCGCATACGCTGACTGGCATCTACACTTCAGTAACGAAAGATATTCCTGCTTATGTTCTAGCGTCCGGGCGGCCGGCTGTTCCACGCGGCATCAACGCGGAAGGTCTTAAGCGACGCGGATTTTCTTCGAACCAGATCACTAACTTGCGGGAGGCCTATCGTGCTCTCTATCGGCAGGGACTAAAGCTCGAGGAAGCCGTGGAGATTCTCGAACAGAGCGCGCGTAGTCAGGAAGAAATCGTTGCTCTCCTAGACTCGGTTCGGTCGAGTTCCCGTGGCCTCATTCGCTAGTGGTCGAGGCGCACGCCGCGGCCCTCAAGAAGGGCGATAACGTGCTGCGGGTTGGGCTGGTTGCCGGGGAGGCCTCTGGTGATGCGCTCGGTGCCGGTCTAATCGATGCGATCAGGGACCGTGTGCCCGATGTCCGCTTCGTCGGGATTGCGGGACCGCGCATGATCGCATCGGGTTGTGAGCCGTGGTACAGCACCGAGGACCTTTCGGTCATGGGACTCTCCGAGGTGTTGCGCCATCTGCCGAGGCTACTGCGCCTGCGGAGGGACCTTCTCCGACGGTTGCAAGCGGCCGAGTTGGACATTTTTGTCGGCATCGATTCGCCGGACTTTAACCTTCCGGTCGAGACTGCGTTGAAGAGTGCTGGTGTTTCGACCGTGCAGTACGTCAGTCCGCAGGTCTGGGCATGGAGACAATCTCGGGTGGCTGGCGTGCGTAGAGCGGCGGATTTGGTGTTGTGCTTGCTCCCTTTCGAGACCCGGTTTTACGAGGCTCATGGTGTCAACGCCTGCTTCGTGGGTCATCCGCTGGCCGATGAGGTGCCAATGGAAACGCGCAAAGCCGACGCGAGAGCGGCGCTGGGTGTCTCCGGGACCGGACCATATCTTGCTCTGCTGCCCGGCAGTCGGCGCTCCGAGGTGTCCCGCCTGGCGCGCCCTTTTCTGGAGACAGCCAAGTGGCTGTCAGCCGACAGACCCTCGCTCGAAGTTATTGTGGGACTGGCGAACGAGTCCACCCGCAAAGTTTTCTCCGAGCGGACCCAGGACATCAAGTTGGAGCGTCCCCCCCGGCTATTCACGGGTCGGGCGCGAGACGTGATGGGGGCCGCCGATGCTGTATTGACCGCGTCCGGGACCGCGAGCCTTGAGGTGCTGCTGACGAAACGACCGATGGTGGTGGCCTACATCATCTCTGGTGTAACCCATCGCCTGATGAGGCTGCTTGGGCTCAATCGTCTCGAGCATTTTTCTCTGCCGAATCTGCTTGCCGGCAAACAGGTCGTGCCGGAATATCTGCAGGCTGATGTGCGTCCGCAGATACTGGGGCCGGCGTTGGCCGTGCACCTCGATCGGGGGGATGATCAAGGTGGGGAGCGTGGCTGGTATGATGTGTTCAGGAGTATCCATCAACAGTTACGATGCAACGCGAGCGCCGGGGCCGCGGGTGCGGTACTGGAGCTGCTGGACAAGCGCACCGATTCACCGTAATTCATGCAGCAAGGCCTAATCTTTGTCGATGGGAGAGCCATTGTGGCCGGAGTCGATGAGGCCGGGCGTGGGCCTCTGGCGGGTCCCGTGGTGGCAGCGGCCGTGATCCTGGATGATGAGCGCCCGATTGACGGCCTGAGGGATTCGAAGCTTTTGACGGAGGTCCGCCGAGTGGAGTTGGCGAAGTCCGTCCGCAGGCGCTCTAGGGCGTTTGCCGTAGCACTTGCAGAGCCAGTCGAGATTGATGGAGTCAACATTCTGCAGGCGTCGCTTCTCGCCATGGAACGCGCCGTGCTTCGCCTCGGTCTGAAGCCAGATCTGCTTCGAGTGGATGGCCGGCAGGTCCCCCGTTTCGACGGCGCCGAGCAGCCTTTCCTGGCCGAGTCTGTGGTTCGCGGCGACCAGCTGGTGCCGGCAATCAGTGCTGCTTCGATTCTCGCCAAGGTGTGTCGAGACCGGCTGATGCGCCGCTGGCACCGCCGTTATCCCCATTACGGATTCGATTCCAATAAGGGGTATCCGACGCCTCGCCACCTGGCGGCGCTGAGCCGCTTCGGACCCTGCCCGATTCACCGCCAGAGCTTCGCGCCTGTGCGTCGAGCGCTCTCCGCTGATGCATGATTTTGTTCATTTGACCGTGCACAGCGAGTATTCGCTGGTCGATGGCGTTGTTCGCGTGCCGGCATTGCTCGAGCAGGTTGAGGGAATGGGCATGCCCGCGGTCGCCCTGACCGACCAGAGCAACGTATTTGCGATGGTTAAGTTCTACCGGGCCGCCGTGGCCAGAGGAATCAAGCCCATCATCGGGGCGGATCTATGGGTCGGTGACTCGGTGGAGGATCGAGAACCGAGCCGAGTGACACTTCTGTGTGCCGACGGCTCGGGGTTCAGGCACCTGAGCCGGTTGCTGACGCTTGCGTACACGCAAGGTCAGTGGCACGGCCGGGCGATTATCCTTAAGCAATGGCTCGAGTCGGAAAGACTGGAGGGACTGATCGCACTCTCAGGGGGGCAGTTCGGTGAGGTTGGCAAAGCTCTACTGAGCAACAAGCCCGACCGTGCGTCGCAAATACTCGAGCAGTGGCTGAGCTGGTTCCCCGGCCGCTACTACCTGGAGCTCCATCGGGTCGGTAGGGCGGATGAGAACGTCCACGTCGGACGAGCCGTTAATCTGGCGAGTACCTGCCAGATTCCCGTCGTCGCTACCAACGACGTGAGGTTTATCTCTAGGGAGGACTTCGAGGCGCACGAGACCCGTATCTGCATTCAGCAGGGCCGGACACTCGACGATGCAACGCGCCCTCGAGATTACACAGAAGATCAATACCTTAAGCCCTCCAGGGAAATGGCGGAACTGTTCGCTGATCTTCCGGAAGCGTTGGCAAACAGCGTTGAGATCGCCCAGCGATGCAGCTTTCAGCTGGTGCTCGGTCAGCCGTGCCTGCCCGACTTCCAGGTTCCAGAAGGGAAGGGTGCTGCGGGTCACCTCCAGGAGCAGGCTCGCAGCGGACTCCAGAATCGGGGGGCGGGGTCGATGACGGACCGGACCGCTGGGTCCGAGGAGTACGAGGCGCGCCTTGAGCAAGAGCTCGAGGTTATCTGTGACATGGGCTTCGAGGGGTATTACTTGATTGTCGCCGATTTCATCGGCTGGGCCCGGGATAACGGGATCCCGGTAGGACCAGGACGCGGATCCGGGGCGGGCTCCCTTGTAGCCTATGTCCTGGGCATTACGGATCTGGATCCGATTGAGCACGACTTGCTTTTCGAGCGGTTTCTCAATCCAGAACGAGTCTCCATGCCGGATTTTGATATCGACTTTTGTATCGAAGGTCGGGACCGGGTCATTGAGTACGTTGCCCAGCGCTACGGTCGAGATCGAGTCTCGCAGATCATTACATTTGGCACGATGGCTGCGCGTGCGGTCGTGAGAGATGTCGGACGTGCACTCGGGATGTCCTACGGTTACGTGGATCGTATCGCCAAGCTTATCCCGTTCGAGGTGGGGATTACTTTGGAGAAGGCACTGGCTGACGAGGAAGAGCTAAGAGGTGTCTACGAAGGCGAGGAGGATGTGAGGACGCTTATCGATCTAGCTCGTCAATTAGAAGGCCTTGCTCGGAATGCCGGAACTCATGCCGGAGGGCTCGTTATTGCGCCTGAGCCTCTGACAGAATTCCTACCTCTTTACTGTGAGCCTGACGGCGGTTCGCTGACGCAGCTAGATAAGGATGATGTTGAAGCGATCGGATTGGTGAAATTCGATTTTCTAGGGCTGAAGACCCTGACGATCGTTGACCGTGCGTTGAGATCAATCAATCGTGAACGTATGTCGAGCGACGTGGCTCCGGTTCGCGCGCGTGATATACCGGTGGATGACCCACAGACCTATGATCTACTCAAGAGCTGTCGCACTACGGGCGTTTTCCAACTCGAGTCACGAGGTATGAGAGATCTGATCAGGCGGCTGCAGCCGGATTGTTTTGATGATCTGGTAGCGGTTCTCGCCTTGTTCCGTCCGGGGCCGCTGCAATCGGGGATGGTGGATGACTTCATCGATCGAAAGCACGGAAAAGATTCCAAGCCTGTCCAGTACTTTCATCCTACGCTGGAGCCGGTGTTGAAGGGCACCTATGGCGTGATTTTGTATCAAGAACAGGTCATGCAAATCGCTCAGATTCTGGCGGGCTATTCCCTGGGCGGCGCAGACCTGTTGCGTCGCGCGATGGGCAAAAAGAAGGCCGAGGAGATGGCGCAGCAACGATCCATCTTTTTGGCAGGCGCAACTGAGCGAGGAATCGACCCAGGACTTTCAAGCCATGTATTTGATTTAATGGAGAATTTCGCGGCTTATGGATTCAATAAATCCCATTCCGCGGCGTATGCGCTGATTGCATGTCAAACGGCGTGGTTAAAGACGCACTATCCGGCTGCTTTTATGGCTGCGGTTCTAACCGCGGACATGGATAACACCGATAAGCTTGTTATTCTGCACGATGACTGTGTCCAGCTGGGAATAGGTCTCGAAGTGCCGGACATAAATGTCTCGCATTTCGAGTTTACGATCGCGGGCGAAAGCTCGATTTCCTACGGGCTCGGTGCGATCAAGGGTGTGGGTCAGGCGGTGATCGAGAACGTAATCGCTGAACGGGAAGCGAACGGCGCTTATGTCAGTCTTATCGACCTGTGTCGAAGGGTAGATCAACAACGCTTGAACCGACGCGTGCTGGAAGCCTTCGTTCGCGCCGGAGCCCTGGACTGTCTGGGCGAGAACCGCGCTACGTTGATGGGGGCGATCCCTAACACACTGCGCCTTGCAGGTGCTGCCGCGCGTGCCAGTGCTGCGGGTCAGGCGGCGTTGTTCGCGGAGCAAGATGGTGCGGCTGACTTCGAGCATCTGCTGACGCCGATCCCTGATTGGAGTGGGAGCGAGAGGCTCAGGGCCGAGAGGGAGAGTCTCGGGTTATACCTCACCGGCCATCCATTCGATGACTACGCTGAGCACTGTGCTCATTTCACGAACGGCCCGATTCGAAAGCTGGTGGAGGCGCTGCCGGAGAAAGGCCAGTTCTCAGCTCGCAAGGAGATTACGGTCGCTGGACTGGTGAGGGACGTGCGTCGCCGTGGCGGCAGAGTCTCGATCGTCCTAGACGACAAAACAGAACGCCTGGAAGTCACTCTGTTCGACGAGGTGTTCAACCAGTTTAGAAATCTGATCGTTAAGGATTCCATGCTTGTCGTGGAAGGCCAGCTTCGCTTCGACGAATTCCTGAACGCCTGGAGAGTGACAGCCAAATCTGTCGGATCTGTAGATGATGCGATAGAGGAACACGCGCGCCGGATCACAATTCAATGGTCGGCCGATGACAATCAGCGAGACTTCGTGCGTAGCCTGGAGGAGGCGCTTCGCCCGTTCACGCACGGGCGCTGTGAAGTCTGCCTCGAGTATGCAGGACCTACGGCGCGGGCATCATTGACGCTCGGCGATAGTTGGTCGGTGAAGCCCACCCTCGAGTTGAGAGAGAGGTTGGGTGTGCTCCTCGGTACCGAGCGCTACTCGATCCACTATCCGAAGCACTTCGTCTAGCCGGAGCAAACGCCGATGATTGTTTCATCGATTTTCTTGCTGAGAGCCGCTGACTTGTCACGGTTCCAGCCTTGAGGGTATGGTCGGTCGGATGGATCTGAAGTTTCTCGATTTTGAACAACCCATCGCGGAACTCGAGGCAAAGATCGACGAGCTGAAGTTCGTAGGCGATGACTCGGAGCTGAATATCGGTGAAGAGGTTTCCCGATTGCGGCGCAAGAGCGAGTCGCTGACTCGCGACATTTTCTCGGGCCTTTCTTCTTGGCAGATAGCGCAGTTGGCTCGCCATCCACAGCGTCCCTATACGCTTGACTACTTATGCCGATGCTTCACGGACTTTCAGGAGCTCCATGGGGATCGCATGTACGCGGATGATGAATCGCTGGTCGGAGGACTGGCGAGGCTTGAAGGTCAGCCGGTGGTGGTGCTGGGGCATCAAAAGGGCCGGGACACTAGGGAGCGTGTCAGACGCAATTACGGTATGGCGAGGCCGGAGGGGTATCGAAAGGCCTTGCGTTTGATGCGTATGGCCGAGAAGTTTCATCTGCCGCTGATCACACTCATCGATACCCCGGGGGCTTATCCCGGCATGGGTGCGGAAGAACGGGGGCAGAGCGAAGCAATTGCTCGAAATCTTTTGACCATGGCAAGTCTCAGAATTCCCATCATCAGCCTTGTTATCGGGGAGGGTGGGTCTGGCGGTGCGCTTGCCATTGGTGTGGCCGACCGTGTTTTGATGCTCCAATATGGGATCTACTCGGTTATTTCTCCCGAGGGTTGTGCCTCTATTCTTTGGAAGAGCGCGGAAAAGGCTGAGGTGGCTGCGGAGGCGCTCGGTATCACCGCAGAGCGGCTGTTGAAACTCGGCCTGATCGATGAGGTGATTCCAGAGCCTTTAGGCGGCGCTCATCGAGATCCGCAGGGAATATCGGAGACGATTAAGAACTCACTGCTGAACGCGCTAAGTGAGATGCAGTCCGTGCCGGTGGGCAACCTGGTCGAGCAACGCCGTCGCCGGTTGGCGGGCTATGGGGCCTACAAAGAGGGTTAAGCTGCCTGTTAGGTTTTGTCTTTCCGAGCGGCAGTTGTGCTGCATCAGCTTCTATGGAACCGTTTCTCGAATTCCTGAGTCAACGCCTCGCCGGCCTGCCGGTGGACTCCCGATGCTGCGCCGTCGCCTTCAGCGGTGGGGTGGACTCGACGGTCCTCCTGGCCGCCATGTCGCGTTTGAAAACTGCTCGCGCCGTGCGGGCACTCCATGTTGATCATGGCTTGAACGAAGATTCTCGGGAATGGGAGAGGCACTGCCGCACCATCGCCGAGGGATTGGGCGTCGAGTACTCGAGTTGTCGGATTGCGGTCGAGAACCGGTCGGGCGAGAGTCTTGAAGCCTTGGCGCGTGAGGCCCGTTACCGTGCGCTCGGGGAGATGTTGACGCCGCGAGAGCTTCTGCTGACGGCGCACCATGGTGACGATCAACTGGAGACGCTCTTGCTCCGCCTTTTTCGGGGCAGTGGGGTCAAGGGGCTGCGTGGGATCGCCGAGTTCGACCGGTTGGGTGAGGGGTTCATCGCGAGGCCGCTTTTGCAGATCTCGCGCGAAGAAATCGTCGCGGTGGGGCGAACTTGGGCACTTAAGTGGCTCGAGGATCCGATGAACGAAAATCTACGATTCGACCGCAATTTCTTAAGGGCGAACATCCTGCCCCACGTCCGCACCCGTTGGCCTTCAGCCGGGAAGACAGCGGTACGCGCTGCACGTCAAATGTCCGAGGCGCAGAGCATCCTTGACGATGTCGCTCAGGCGGACGGAGCGCATATCGAAGATCCTGCGCGCGTGAGCCAGTCCGAACTACTTCGCTTACCACCGTCACGGCAGAGGAATCTCCTGCGGCACTTGATCGGAAGGCTGGGTTTGCCTATGCCGGAAGCCAGGCAACTAGATGCGTTGGTCGGGAGTCTTACGGTGCGACGGGTGGACGCCAAGACTCAGGTCCAATGGCCAGGGGGTGAAGCAAGGATCTACCGTGGGGTGCTGTACCTTTTTCAGCCCCTGGGTGTAGGGTCAGGGGTGCAGTACAGGGGCGAGATCAGCGAGGCCATGCCGTGGTTGGGGCCTGAGGGAAGCCTCCGTCTGGTACCCACCGAGGGGAATGGATTGCCGGATAGATGGGCGAAGGACGGCTTGAGCGTTCGGTTCCGAGTGGGTGGCGAGCGCTTCAAGCCAATGCGCCACGGTCACAGCCGGCCCCTGAAGAAATGGTTTCAGGATGCGAGGGTGCCTCCCTGGCTTCGAGGGCGGATTCCACTCTTGTACCGTGACGCCGAGCTGGTCGCTGTCGCCGACCTGTGGATCAGCGCCGCGGCTGCCGAGGCAGCTGCCGCCGGGCCTCAGTGGGAGGTTTCTTGGACCGACCATCCCCCACTGAGCTGATCTGGGGTGGTGGTGGCGGGGTTCTTTTGGTAGTTTGTAAAACCGTCTAGATGCAACAGCTATTGGATTCGAGGGTCAGCGAAAAATTCCCTGGAAGAGTAATTTCCCGACCCCCAAGCTTTTGAGGATCAACACGGACGGGTCATGACGCGATTCATATTCATCACTGGAGGAGTGGTGTCCTCGCTCGGTAAGGGCATCACTGCGGCCTCCCTCGGCGCGATCCTGGAGACCCGCGGCCTGAGCGTGCGGATGATGAAGCTCGATCCCTACATCAACGTTGATCCGGGGACCATGAGTCCGTTCCAGCACGGCGAGGTGTTCGTGACCGAGGATGGAACCGAAACGGATCTAGACCTCGGTCACTACGAACGCTTCGTCAGCACTAAGACGGGTAGTGACAGCAACTTCACCACCGGTCGAATTTACAGCAACGTCATCGCCAAAGAGCGTCGCGGTGAATATATTGGGGCGACAGTGCAGGTCATCCCGCACATCACAGACGAGATCAAGCAGAGTGTGATGAGAGGCGCCGGCGATGCCGATGTCTGCATGGTTGAGATTGGGGGTACCGTTGGTGATATCGAGTCGTTGCCGTTCCTGGAGGCGATCAGGCAGATGGGCGCTGAGCTGGGTCGAGATCGGGCCACCTACATCCACCTGACGCTGGTTCCCTATATCGCCGCTTCCTCGGAGATCAAGACCAAACCCACGCAACATTCCGTTAAGGAGTTGCGTTCGATCGGTATTCAGCCCGACATTCTGGTTTGTCGCTCCGAGCAGGTCTTACCAGCTGAACAGCGCGCGAAGATCGCGTTGTTCACCAATGTCGAGGAACGGGCGGTCATCTCTGCCGTCGACGTGGACGATTTGCACAAGATTCCGCTTATGCTCAATGATCAGGGTCTTGACGGTATCGTCGCAGACAAGCTGAGACTGGACCTTCCCCCCGCGAGCCTATCCAAATGGGAATCTGTCGTCGACGTAAAGGCGAACCCGGAAGCCGAGGTCGACATCGCTATCGTCGGTAAGTACGTTGACCTCAAGGATTCTTACATCTCGCTAACTGAGGCGCTATTGCATGCCGGTATCCAGACGCACACACGCGTGAATATCCACTACGTGGAAGCGGAGGAACTGGAGGCTGAGGGTGATGGTTGTCTGAACGAGGCGGACGCCATCCTCGTGCCTGGCGGTTTCGGAGAGCGAGGAATCGAGGGAAAGATCCAGTCGGTGCAGTTTGCCCGCGAGAAGCAGATCCCGTATCTCGGAATTTGTCTGGGACTTCAAGTTGCAGTGATCGAATTCGCCCGCAACGTTGTGGGGTTGTCGGGCGCACACTCAACAGAGTTTCATCCAGATACGCCACATCCGGTGATCGGATTGATAACGGAATGGCAGGATCGAACGGGCTCTACGGAAGAGCGCAGCGAGGATTCCGATCTCGGCGGGACGATGCGTCTCGGAGCGCAGAACTGCCGACTCGCGGAAGGTAAGCTCGCTCGCTCCATCTACAAGTCGGACACGATCTTCGAGCGACATCGGCATCGATACGAGTTCAACAACAACTACATGACCAAGCTCGGGGAGGGAGGGCTTGACTTCTCGGGCGTTTCAGACGATGGCTTGATCGAAGTGGTTGAGCTACCTGAACACCCTTGGTTTCTCGCCTGCCAGTTTCATCCGGAGTTCACCTCCAATCCGCTCGACGGGCACCCCTTATTCACCAGCTTCGTGGTCGCAGCTAGGTCGTGTCAGGGGCTGAAGCTTCCAAGAGTCGCTGGCGTATGAAACTAGCCGGCTTCGAGGTCGGAAACTCAAAACTAATCTTCCTGATCACCGGACCGTGCGTGATCGAGGGCGAGCCATTCGTGCTCGACGTTGCCGCGAAGCTCTCGGTAGATTGGAAGCAACACGCAGCTGAGGTCTAAAGGAGCTCACATGAGCGAAATAATAGAGGTCGCTGGTATCGAGATGCTGGACTCTCGGGGTAATCCAACCGTCGAAGCCGAAGTGAAGCTGGAATCTGGCGCGAGGGGTCGGGCCGCGGTGCCTTCGGGGGCCTCGACTGGGTCCCGGGAGGCTGTGGAACTGCGAGACGGGGATGCATCCCGTTACCTGGGCAAGGGTGTCAGTGGAGCCGTGGCCAATGTCAACGGGGAGATCGCTGCCGCGGTGATTGGGATGGAAGGAAGGGATCAGCAGGCGCTCGATGCCCGGCTCATGGAGTTGGACGGGACAGAGAATAAAGGGCGGTTGGGAGCTAACGCGATTCTGGCCGTCTCCCTTGCCAGCGCCAAGGCTGCTGCCTGCGAGGCCGGACAGCCGCTTTATCGTTTTTTCGCTGACCGGCAATCTTACGAGATGCCCGTGCCGATGATGAACATCATTAACGGTGGTGCCCACGCGAACAATAGTGTCGACATCCAGGAGTTCATGATCCTGCCGGTAGGCGCCCCAAGCTTCTCTGAGAGCTTGCGCTATGGCGCAGAGATTTTTCATGCGCTGAGAAAGGTGCTGGACCAACGCGGTTTGAACACTGCGGTTGGCGACGAAGGCGGATTCGCGCCTAATCTTGGCTCCAACGAGGCCGCTTTGCAGGTCATTTCGGACGCCGTTGAGGAAGCGGGCTTTACTTTGGGGAGAGAGATTTTTCTCGCTCTTGACACCGCCAGCTCGGAGTTCTATTCCGACGGGCGTTACCATCTGGAGTCCGAAGATCGACACTTCGATCCAGCAGAATTTTGCGGATATCTCGAAGATCTAGTTGCTCGGTATCCCATCGTTTCCATCGAGGACGGCATGGCCGAGGACGATTGGGACGGCTGGGCTATTCTCAGCGAGCGTCTGCGCGATCGTATACAGCTGGTCGGGGACGATCTGTTCGTCACCAATTCGACGATCCTCAAGGCGGGCATCGAGAAGAACATCGCCAACAGCATTCTGATCAAGCCTAATCAGATCGGGACGTTGACGGAAACCATGGAGGCGATCGAGGTGGCTGTTGCTGCCGACTATACAGCCGTTGTGTCCCACCGTTCAGGGGAGACTGAAGACACCACCATCGCAGATATTGCGGTTGGGAGCGCCGCTACCCAGATTAAGACTGGCTCACTTAGTCGTTCCGATCGATTGGCGAAGTATAATCAGCTCCTGCGGATCGAGATGGAGTTGGGTGACAGCGCTACGTTTTCCGGACCTCAAGCCTTTCCAATGAGCCTCTAAGAGGAGCGATGCGAATACTGCTGTTCTCGTTGGTGTTGGTCCTGGCATTGGTGCAGGGACGGCTGTGGTTGTCTGATGAGGGGCTCCGAGAGGTTTGGCTGCTTCAGGCGCAGCTTGCCGAGCGCACCGAGGAGAACCGTTTACTCGCATCCAGAAACACCGCGCTGGAGGGAGAGGTTGCCGATCTCAAGCGGGGCCTTGCCGCGGCTGAGGAGCGGGCCCGAACTGATCTCGGCATGATTGCGGAGGGTGAGACGTTCTACCAGATCACCCCTTACCGAATGCCGGAACCGACCGGGATCCCCGAACTCTAGATAATCGAACGCAGCGACCGTTGAACCGCCCGCTTCTCGCAGTGTCGGTTATCAGCGGCGGCGCAGCAGCACGTAGACGGCGCCCGAGCCACCGTCCCGAGCCCGTGCAGTGACGAAGGCCAATACGTCGTCCCACTGAGCTAGCCAGCGCTGCACTCGCGCCTTGAGAACTGGACCCTCGGGGCCTGAGCGGAGCCCTTTGCCGTGGATGATCCGCACGCAGCCGAGCCCACGGTCCCGAGATTCCCCTATGAATTCCCTCAGCACCACCTTTGCTTCAAGGGCGGTGAGCCCGTGGAGATCAGCTTCGGCTTCGATACTGAAGCGTCCTCGGCGAAGCTGCTGAAAGGTGCGATGGGGAAGGCTCGGGTGCCGATAGGCGGCCTCGTCGCCGAGTTGCTCGAGGGCATCACGTTCGGCGGGTGAGCCCGCGAGACTCTCCCGCAACACCTCGTCGCGGGCTGCGCGGGCCTGGCGTGCACGGGCCCGAGGGCGTTTTCGTTCCTGAACGCGTTCCTCATGCTCCAACGGTGTGACGTCTCGCATCGCGTTTTCAAACACATGCTTATCCTCGCCGCTGCTCAAGGCCAGGCTCCTTTTGCCCTGGGGCATCCAGTATAGTTACGCGATCACGTGCGAATCTTGCTCTCCAACGACGACGGTTACCAGGCCGCAGGGCTACGCCTGCTGGCCGATGCGCTCGCAAACCTGGCGGAGATCACCGTGGTGGCCCCAGATCGTAATAGGAGTGGTGCCAGTAACTCGCTTACGTTGGATTCACCACTCAGGGTGGAGCAGGTGGAATCCAATGTCTACTTTGTCAATGGCACGCCGACCGACTGTGTTCATGTGGCCATAACCGGGTTGTTGGACGATGAGCCCGACATGGTGATCTCCGGCATAAACCACGGAGCAAACCTCGGTGACGACGTGCTCTACTCCGGGACGGTTGCGGCGGCGATGGAGGGCCGTTTTCTCGGTCTCCCCGCCGTCGCCGTGTCCCTGGTAACGGCTCACGGACACCACTTCGACACCGCGGTCGGGGTGATTGAGCGGATTGTGAAACGCATGGTGGAAGACCCACTCCCGGGTGAGACCATTCTCAATATAAACGTGCCCGATTGCCGCGCCGACGCGATCCGCGGCGTTCAGGTGACCCGCCTCGGTAGCAGGCATCGTTCCGAGCCCGTGGTTCTTGCGCGCGATCCCAAGAACCGGCCGGTCTATTGGATCGGACCGTCCGGCGAAGGTCAGGATGCGGGTCCCGGAACCGATTTTCACGCAATCGCCACCGATTTCGTTTCGGTCACCCCGATCAAAGTCGATTTGACTGACCATGGTGCACTTGAGCCACTCGATGACTGGATGAACGTGCTCAGATGAGCCAGGAGCATGACGTTAGCGGAATCGGGATGACTTCCGCCCGGACTCGGGATCGGTTGATTGCAAGACTGCGACGAGAGGGAATCAGTAACGAGGCCGTGCTGGACCGAATGCGCACTGTCCCGCGTCACTTGTTCGTCGACGAGGCTCTGGCGAGCCGTGCGTATGAAGATACGGCGTTACCCATCGGTTTCGGGCAGACGATATCCCAGCCGTACATCGTCGCTGTCATGACGGAGGCGTTGATCGCGGATCTGCGACCGGGCCAGCGATTAAAGAAAGCACTGGAGATAGGTACTGGGTGCGGGTATCAGAGTGCGGTGCTCGCGCCGTTTGCGCAGCACCTCTACAGCGTGGAACGACAGCGACCCTTGATCCGGCGTGCACGGGAAAGGCTATCGCAACTGAAGATTCATAATGTGACGCTCCGCCACGCAGACGGCTGGCGAGGGTGGAAGAGCCAGGCCCCATTCCAGGGCATTCTAGTGGCGGCTTCCCCCCCGGAGGTTCCTCAGGATCTTCTGGAGCAACTCGATGAGGGCGGCCGGTTGATTATCCCTATCGGCAGGAAGGACGGGCAAAGATTGCAGTGCATCACCCGCCGTGGAAACGTATTCGAGACCGGGGAGCTAGGACTGGTCAGTTTCGTTCCACTAGTAAAAGGAATCGACGGTTGAAGATCTTCTCTAGACTCTACGACCGAACTCTAAACTGGGCGGCACGTCCTCATGCGGAACGATACCTCTGCGCGCTGAGCTTCGCCGAGTCTTCGTTCTTCCCTATCCCACCCGACGTGCTGCTAGCGCCGATGACCCTAGCTAGGCCGACCAAGGGCTGGCGTCTCGCCATGTTAACCACCGTTGCTTCGGTGCTTGGTGGGTTGTTCGGTTACATGATCGGTTGGATCGCGTTGGACTCGATTCAACCGCTTCTTATGTCGCTGGGATACTGGGAGGGCTACCTCAGAGCAACGGACTGGTTCCTCGAGTGGGGTTTCCTGGCCGTGCTCATAACCGGATTTTCCCCAATACCCTACAAAGTCTTCACCATTGCGGCGGGCGCGCTGCACATGCTGCTGCCGGCGTTTGTGCTCGCGTCATTCGCCGGTCGGGGTGGGAGGTTCTTTCTCGTCGTAGGGTTGATCCGCTGGGGTGGGGAACCCATGGAGAGAAAACTGCGTAAGTATGTGGACCTCATCGGTTGGATTTCGATAGCGTTGGTGGCGCTCTTAATCGTCTTACTGCGTCTGACACGCTGAAAGTGCCGTGCGAGTCCAGAGAACACATGCCCTGATCCTTCTAAGCCTATCGGTGGTGGGCTGTACCCCAACGATTGTCGAGTACTACTCGCCGCGATCGCCGCGAATACACGTCGTCCAAGCGGGAGAAACGCTGCATTCTATCGCTTGGCAGCATGGTTTAGACACCCGAGACTTGGTGCGGTGGAACGGCCTGCAGAATCCAGATTTAATCCTTGTTGGCCAGCGGCTGAATCTGAGGCTTGGCGTGCCGTCGGGGGCCTCGACCCCGCCTAGTGCGCCGCGACAGCCACCGCCTCTGCCACCGCCTCTGCTACCGCCACTGCCCGCACCCAGCTGGGGCTGGCCAGTGCAGGGACCGCTCGTAACCACGTACGGTTCCCGGAGTGGAACTGGCCAGGGTATCGGCATCGGCGGTGAGATCGGTCAGGACATCCGAGCCGCGGCCCCCGGTCGGGTCGTGTACGCGGGAGACGGTTTGGTCGGCTACGGACAGCTCTTGATCATCGAGCACAACGATACCTATCTCAGTGCCTACGGGCACAACGACCAGCTGATTGTTGCGGAGGGCGACACGGTGAAACGGGGCCAGGTCATCGCCGCTATGGGTCTGGGACCCGGCCGGCAGCCGCAGCTCCATTTCGAGATCCGCCGCAATGGTGCCCCGGTTGATCCGCTTGGCTACCTGTCCAGATAGGAGGCTGCGAGTTGCGGTCTCATCCGATAAGAAACAACGCAGCGACCACGGCTCTTCGCTCGTGGACTAGAACGTTGTACGTTCGGCACGCAGC
>Ga0315339_1001788_pt1 | contig 17783 bp, 20 predicted proteins | sample ASW17metaG_FD_204514 | JGI IMG/M metagenome (GOLD analysis project Ga0315339, IMG submission 204514) | Ammonia-oxidizing marine archaeal communities from Pacific Ocean, United States - ASW #17 | ecosystem: Environmental > Aquatic > Marine > Oceanic | place: USA: California | collected 2016-12-05
TCGACGCTGAGCCGTGAGGTCCGGCGCAACGGCGGTCGGAGACGCTATCGAGCCGCAGAGGCGGACAAGCAAGCCTGGAAGAGGGCACGGCGTCCGAAACGGTGCCGGCTGGTGTGCCGGCCCCGGCACAAAATCTCCTTTGGGGCGGGACATTGTCGAACTGGTCGAAAAGGCCCCGAACCGGCCGGACTACTTGGAAAAGTTCAAGAAATATGTTTTTGCCTCCCAGGCGCCGGCGGTTACTGTCGCTGTGGCAACAGTCGATACACCGAGCATCTCGGTCCGGAACCTGCCCATCATCAAGACCGGCCATGGGGTAGCTGGTCCTTTCGGCACCGGGATCCCTAATTTTTCCTATCTCGATCGAGCGTCGGGCCGAGGCTGGTACTTCTGGGGCAGTGACGTGTTGCACATGAGACGAATCGTAGGAAACCAGGAGGACGAAATCCTTCAAGGAAAGAAACGTCCCGAGGGGCCCGGGGCACGCACCCTCTTCGAGCGGCTCTGGCGCTACGACACTGTCAGTTCAATGGCAACGATCGACACCGCGGCACTGGAAAGGATCGCCGCGGAAATCGGAATGCCGCTCGGCGAAGGGCAACGCAACTACGTCGAAAAGGTGCTTATCTTGAGCTTTCGCCGCCGGGCTCGGATGGAACGGGGACTCAACGAACGGCGGCGCTGGCTCGAAGACCATCGCGGCCTCAGTTACAGCTTTCTTGGGTTGTTGACGTACGATTCGGTTGACTTGAGAACCTTTCACGACTACACGCGCTTCTTGGCTGAGCATGAAGATGAAGGGCTCCCCGATTACTTACTTTGGTATAATCCCTGGCCCGATCACTTCGCACATGCTGAGGGTCCGTACTCGGATGCTGTCGTCGGCTTTGAAGGCGAGTACGATTGACTGGACTTTTATCTGGGCAGGTTGATTGAAGTCTACAAGTCAGTTGAGTCAGCGGATGGGCGTGCCAACTATGCCGACCGTACGCTATTCGGGCTAGTGAGCGATCATGGGCTGGTCTACACGCCGCGCCTGGTTTCGACGGACGAACTCCTGTTCGACGCCATGCGCGCCGAGGGCATTCGGATCAGCTACCAAAAGCTGACCCACGACGAGGGCGGACTGCCCGCGATTCATGGACGCCGTAACATCAAGTCCACTCGCCCTCTTGACGCTGTCGTCGGCTCCACAGCGGGCGGGTCCTACATCATCGATCTGTTCGACATCAGGGGATTGCAAGGGGACGATCTAGCCTGGCAGCGGCATCCCGGCTATCACGCATTGCGCGGCCATCGGCTCCTCAGCGGCCAAACGATTGACTGGATCGAGCAAATCAAGCGTCGCCTGAAGGACACAATGGACCTTGCACTTATACGGGAATATGTCCCAAGCTCAGACGAGCGTTGGTCCGCCGAGGTCGAATCGGTGGTTCGCATCATTAGCCCGAACCGCGGCGAGGCCCGCGTGTACCGTATCCGAAAAAGCGATGACAAGACCGACCAGACGGTTCTCTACCGCTATGAAGTTCTTGGTGAGCAGGACCCACTCGGTCTGGTGGCCAGTGTTCGTGAGTATTGGATTCCTCCGGACGGTCGGTCTGTCGAGCAGGTTCGCGAGGCGATTCGGGAGTGCATGGACGCAGCGGAGGGTTGCCAGGACCATAGGTGGCAGGGGCTGCTGTCCACAACGCTCCGCGCGGACGTGGTCTATCAGTTTTCACACCTCTACGATTCCAACCGCGCGGGAACCATCAATGTGTTTCCGTTGCGGCACGTCGGCATGAACTCCGACGTGCATGGACGACATGCGGGGGAAGCGTTTGGAGAGAAAAGCGGCACGCAGCTTTACTTCGGAGCCCAGTTGAAACATGCGTCCCTGCAGACTGCCCGAAACGGTTCGCTGCCGGTAACGCTCTACCATTGGTTTGTTGGGGACGAACGCTTCTACGACAGCGAGAGCGAAGTGAGCCCGGCCGAGCAGTTCGGCTATCCATCGCTGATGGATGAACCAGCCTTTGAATCCATCCGCTAGCCGCGCCCAATACCGGTCCTCGGACCACTTTGCACAGATGGGGTAAAACCACAGTGCTTGGCCCGTTTGTCCACCGTATTGATCCGATTATTGGCGAGGTCGGTGGCCTCTACCTGTGGTGGTATGGGTTGAGCTACACGCTCGGCTTCTTGGGGATCTATCTGTGGTTTCGCAGGGCCCGCGGCCGTCTTGGTTTTTCGCTGACGGAAGTCTACGACATCACTCTTTCGTTGGCCGTCGGCGTCTTGTTGGGGGGCCGGATCGTCGAGATCGTCTTTTACGAGTGGGACTACTACCAGACGCATCTGTTGCAGATGCCTGCCTATTGGCTTGGCGGCATGGCTACTCACGGACTGTTGCTAGGGGGCACGCTGGGCACCTTTCTTTTCTGCTGGCGAAAAAAGAAGAGCTTCTTGATTGTGGCCGACGAGTTGGTGATCCCCGTCGCCTGGGTGATGGGAGTCGGCCGACTCGGTAACTTCATTGATGGACAGATCGCGGGAGCGGTCACGGATGTTTGGTGGGCGGTCCAGTTCCCCGACCTGGAAGGCTTCCGGCACCCGGTCGTTCTGTATGACGGTCTAAAGAACCTCGCACTCATCCCGTTGCTGCTCTGGGTACGAAGGATGGACTTGCCACGCGGCATGGTCTTCGCTCATTTTGTCCTTTGGTACGCCTTTCTACGGCTGTTCGTCGATCTCTTCCGAGAGTACCGCGTTGAATCCTTCGGTCTTGGGATGGGGCAGATTATCAATCTCGGGATGTCCGCGGCGGGTCTTGTCTTGATGGTTTGGCTCTTTCGAAAGAATCGGGTGACGTCGATCACACTGCCCCTTTCCCCGGTTCCCGACCAAGCACCGGGGTACACCTTGTGGGTACGTCGCTGTTGCTTCCTCCTCTTGCTGGCCTTCTGCCTCATGATGCCGAGTGACTGGACACAAGATGTCCCGGCCAGTTACGGAAAGCGTCACCCCGGACTCAGTCACTCGGTCTTCTACCCACCCGTTTGGCGCTAAGGTCAGCCCCACCCTTCCAACAGCCCCACGGGTCGAGCACCTCCATATCCAGAGGGCTTCACTGGTCGGTTCTGCCTTTGTTCGAATCCACGGCGGTCATCTTGAGTATAATTCGGTCTACCCTATCGCCCCGCGAAGCCTCGCCAACTCGCCCTTCCCGTAGGACAACAACAATCCAAACATGCCGAACAACGAGCCGGGACTGAAGCTGACCCCCATCCAATGGACCATCTGCGCGGTCGCCGCCCTCGGCTTCGCGTTCGATATCTACGAGCTGCTGATGTTGCCGCTGATCGTGCGGCCCGCCCTGCTGGAACTCGCCGATGTCCGCCCGGGCACGCCCGAGTTCAACCAATGGATCGGGATGCTCTTCTACGTCCCGGCGATCTGCGGCGGCGTCTTCGGACTGCTCGGCGGTTATCTCACCGACCGCCTCGGCCGGCGTCGCGTCCTCGTCTGGAGCATTCTTCTCTACGCCTTCTCCGCGCTAGCCGCCGGCCTGGTTACCTCGCCGGAATGGCTGCTCGTGTTCCGCTGCACAACATTTGTCGGCGTCAGTGTTGAGTTCGTCGCGGCCGTGGCCTGGCTCGCCGAGCTGTTCCCGAACCCCAAGCAGCGCGAAAGTGTCCTCGGATACACACAGGCCTTCTCATCGATCGGCGGACTACTCGTCACCGGCGCCTATTACGTTGCCGTGACCTACGCCGACTCGCTCCCCGAGATTCGCGGCGGACATGAGGCCTGGCGCTACACGCTCATCTCCGGGGTGATCCCCGCACTGCCGCTCATCATCATCCGGCCCTTCCTGCCAGAGTCACCCGTCTGGGCCGAGAAGAAAGCTGCCGGCACGCTCAAGCGGCCCAGCTTTGCCGAACTATTTGCGCCTGCCTACCGCCGGACGACGATCGTTACCGCGCTCATGTTCGCCTGCAGCTACGGGGCCGCATTCGGAGCCATCCAGCACGTCCCGCGTATCGTTCCCGGCCTGCCCGAAGTCCTCGGCCTTGAGCGCGCCGCCCAGCAGCAAGTCGTCAGCGCCGTGCAGGGCTTTCAAGAGATCGGCGGCCTTCTCGGCCGGTTCATTCTCGCTTTTCTCGCGATTCGCATCCTCTCGCGCCGCAAGCTTCTTAGGATTTTCCAGGTCCCCGGACTGATCGTTCTGCCATTCGTATTCGTCTACGCCTCGCTCAACGACCTCGAAATGCTCAAGTGGGGCATCCTCATCGTCGGCATGATGACGGTCGCACAGTTCAGCTTCTGGGGGAACTACTTGCCGCGAATGTATCCCGTGCATCTGCGCGGAACCGGCGAGAGCTTCGCCGCCAACATCGGGGGACGTATGCTCGGCACCTCGGCAGCGTATCTGACGGTTACACTGAGTAATTACACTCCGGGTTCTAGTCCGCCGGCGCAACTGGCCTACGCGGCGGCCATCGTCGGCACGGCCACCTACGTCATCGGCTTTGCCGCGAGCTTCTTCCTACCTGAACCGGCGCAAGAAGAGCTGCTGGACTAGTAGGCGGACGAACAATGCTTCCCTTCGGTGACTGACACCTTTTTTCGTACCTAGACGGCCTACATCCGATCTCGGCATTTGGGAAAAGGCTGACTGTCACCGATGCACCAGTCTTGTCAACTAGCGCCTGCGCTGTTGCCCTTGCGTTGGTGCTGGGCGTAGCTTGCGGCCCTGCCCCCATACCCGAGAGCCCTAGTCCCGAGTTCACGATTACGGAAGACGACGATCAGGTCCTCATCGCCTCATCCACCCTCGAAGCCGCCATCCGCAAACGCGGCTACGTCAGTGGTGTCTACCGCCAGAGCTTTCTCGACAAGGAGACCGGCTTCCGCGATGCCGGCTTTGAACTCGATATCGCCGACTTCATTCTCGAACCCGGCAGCGACGAGGCGCACCGCGACGGCCTCGATGAACGGCTCACCTACAAATTCAATAATCTAGTCCACGGCAACATCCCGAAACGCCACATCGAAGGCCCGCAGATCTGCACGCAGGCCAAGGAACTCAGCCCCACCATCATAGAAGGGCGTGACTTCGTCGCCGCGAAGATGTCATTCGAGTACTATCTGGCTGCCCCCGGCAGGAGCACCGGCTCTGTTTGGGAGCAGACCATCGTCTTCCCCGCCGGGAAGCGCTATTTCATCTCAAGCCAGAAGATCATGAGCAAGAACGCCGCCGACGAGATGTTCCTCCGCATCGACATGCCCGGCCACGTCCGCCACGAGCGCGGCGATACGTTCAGCGAAGTCTACTTAAGCTACGCGGGTCGCATCCCATCATCAGAGTTCTTCGAAGACTTCCCGCCCCACGCCAAATTCAACTACCGCCGCGGATGCGACGAGGCCCCGGAGCGCTTCATCCGCGCCTACCACCTGCGCGACCCCGAGACCGGCAAAGACGGCCCCTGGCTCGCCGGCATGACGCTCAACCCCGCCATTGTCTACGAGGGCTGGAGCCACCAGCGGGGCTATATCTCAATGATTGAGGAGTTCGGCCCGGGACGGGTCGAAGAGGGCGAGTCGTTCAGCGCGGCCTTCGTTGTCGGCTACTTCGATTCAATCGAAGAGATGGGGGCTGTTTACGACGAATACGCCGGCGCGTTGGGTCTCGAAGTCACAAACTCAGGCTGGACGTTAACCGATTAGGCGGTCATCGATTCGCCGGCCGCCGCTCCGTTCACCGACGTCTCCGATTGTGCGCCCTTCTCCGCCGCCTTGTACAGGTACTTGATACTGTCTTTGTAGATCACCAAGTTCGCCCCGTCCTCGCGATTCAGTTTGAGGCAGGCCTTGTCGTACCACTCGATTACGCCCTTAAGTATTTCGCCGTCCGTAAGAACCACGACCATCGCCGTCCGGTTCTGCATCTGCTTGACGTAGTAGAAGTTCTCGGCATTGGTCTGCCCGGGCGGTGTGCCGCGCCGTTCACGGGGCGGAGCGCCGGGCTGTCCATTGGCATGCCCCTTTGGGGCCACGGACTGCTCCCTCAGCTTACTCAGTGAAGGACGAATCAATTTTCGATTGCTCGAGTCGCCGATGTCTCTCATTGAAATCTTATCCATGCATGACCAGGGCGAACCCACCCAGGGCAGGCAACAGCCACTGGCGGGCATCCCCTGCCTCGACTTACCTGTGAGTTGTCGCTACGGTCTTCGAAGAACCCCACGCTCATTCAAGCACTGAATGTTGGGGCTATACAGACTGCAATAGGGATAGCACAATCCGCACAGACTCGCAAGGGATACTACCTTCCGTGCGTTCCTCATTTTGCACCACTTCAGCTGCTTTCGAAATGCTGACGGGGTCATCAGGTGATCTCCAGAGCAATGAGGGCGCAACGTTTCCCCAACCGCCTTCAGGCGGTTTCCGCGCGAAGCGCGTGTAGGCCGGCCATTGATGGCCGGTTCCCGCTTCCTCACAGCAGCGCCAGGGTGCTTTAGCGTCCTTCCCCGGTACAGGCTTCAGCCGCTCAGCGAAGTGCTTGCTGATGCGCGGTTGGGCTAACGGGAATCAAACTGAGACACTACACTACCCTCGGCGCGTACCTCTGGTCCGTGCTCCGCCTTGGATCGTGCCCCGCAAACCGACTACCAGAGCCTCGAGGGCGATCTGTTTCTGGATATTTCGCCGTACCAGTCTGTCCAACTCCGCCAATTTCCTGACCGCGCTCTCGATCCAGTCAAACGAGGCCACCTGCGCCAACTCCGTCAAATCGGCGCGAATGTCTTCGTGGATCAGCGGCTGCGCCGAGCCATGCCGCAGATGGAGCAAGTCCTGCAGTAATCCATACAGCGATTCCGTGAGCAGGTCGAGCCGTTCCTTCCGGCGTCGCGATAGAAGATCCGTCTGCTCAACCAGGTCCCCAAATGGCGAAACCCCCAGAGCGCTTCGCAGCAGCGCCAACATGGCCCGGCGCCGTTCCGCGTATTCCTCAGGATCGAGCGCCAGCGCCCGGCCCGGACTGCCTTGCGCCCATCCGACTAGCCGTGCCCGGTCAGCCCCCGTCACGTCGGATCGAACATCCAGAAAACGTTCCATCTCTGCGGGTGAAAGCGGACCGAAATAGAACGGAATCGACCGCGACCGAATCGTCGGCAACAGATCGTACGGATTCTCCGCCGTGATGATCAGCGTCAACCCATCCGCGGGCTCTTCGAGTGTCTTCAGCAACGAATTTGCCGCTTCCGTATTGGCCCGGTCCACGTGATCGATCAAAAAGACCCGCCGGCGCCCTTCCGAGGGACGGTACTGCGCCGCGTCGCGCAACAAACGCGCCTGCTCGATCGTGATCAGCCGTAAGGGCCCATCAGGAGGAAATATCAGGAAATCCGGATGGGTTAAGACGACCAACGGATTCTCGGTACGCTTGGCGGCTGGCAGCTTTTCGCGCTCGACAAACTGCTGCACAAACTCATCGCGCGTCAGATCCGCTTGTAGAATCCGTAGGCAATTCGAGCAAGCGCCACAAATATCGCCCGGAGTGCGGTCACAGTTGATCGCCGCCGTCAACAATCGCGCCAGCGTCGCCTTGCCCACGCCGGCCGGCCCGGCAAATAGCAGTGTCTGCGGCAATCGCTCCTGTTTGACCATACGCCGCAACACTGCGACGGTCTCCGCGTTGCCGATGAAGTCCGCAAAGTTCATGCCGGGTCTTCCTTTGAGAGCTTCGCAAGAAAGCTCTCCACCTCGGTCTCGATCGCGCCGGTGACTTCGTCAATCGAACTGCGCCCGTCGATCTTCTTGATTCGCTCCGGTTCGGCGGCCAGCAACGCCGCGTACCCCTGCGCCACTCGCTCGTAGAACGCGCGGCTTTCCTGCTCCATACGGCTTTCGTCGTCCGTCTGATCGGCGTTGCGGTCGAGTGCCCGCCCCACCCCGGTTTCGATATCGATGTCCAGCAGCAATGTCAGGTCAGGTTGCACCCCTTGGCACGCGACGCTTTCCACCTTGCGCACCGCCTCGATACCCAACTCGCGGCCATAGCCCTGGTAGGCAACGGTCGCGTCGGTGAAGCGGTCTGCGACCACAATCCGCCCTTCGCGCAGTGCCGGCTCGATTACCTCTTCGATATTCTGCGCCCGAGATGCGAAGTATAGGAGCAATTCAGGGACCGACCGCAGATCCTCATTCGCCGCGTCCAGCAGCAGCCACCGAATCTCGCGCCCGACGCGCGTGCCGCCGGGTTCTTGCGCCACGGTGACGGCAAATCCCTTGGCGGCAAGGAACGACTCCAGACGGCGAAGTTGCGTGGTTTTTCCGCTGCCGTCGATACCTTCAAACGTAATTAATAGGCCCCGCTTCAACCTGCGATTATAGCCGCCGCCTCGAACTCGACATACAGCAAGACCTCACGCGCGCCTTCGGCTGGTATGACGGACACGCCATGGTGTCGGTGATTGGGCGCAGGTTGGCTGTACGGCGGATGGGGGTGGGGTGTCTGAGGATCACCAAGGCTGGCAATCGAGCGTTCATCCTGAACTATTTCGTTAGAGGACGTGAGCGTCGAATGACTATTGGTTCATGGCCCAGTTGGAGCGCCACAGCAGCTCGTCACTGGGCAAAGGAACTGCGGGTCATCATCGACCGGGGCGAAGACCCACTCGGCCGCAAAGAACAGTGGCTTGCCGCACCGACCTTTGGCGATCTTGCCGAGCGCTACCTCCAGCACTATGCCGTCAAGAAGAAGAGTGGCCACAGGGATGCCGAATACCTTCGGCTGGATGTTCTCCCACATTGGGGAAGTCAAAAAGCGGCAGACATCAGACGGCGTGACGTGCTGGAACTCATTGAGCGTAAGGCCGAACATGCCCCCATCAGCGCTAACCGGCTTCTTGCGACGGTTCGCAAGTGCTTCAACTGGGCCATCTCACGTGACTTATTGGAAACAAACCCATGCGCCCAGATACCAGCGCCTGGTGTCGAGCGACAGCGCGACCGCGTTCTAAACGCTGATGAGATCCGAACCTTCTGGAAGGGTCTCGAAACAGCCCGCATGAGCTCCGAGGTCAAGAGCATCCTTCGGCTCATCCTCATCACAGCTCAACGCCCAGGGGAAGTGTGCGAAGTCGAGTGTGCGAACATTGAGAACGATTGGTGGATCGTCCCAGCGGAAAAGGCGAAAAACGGCCTTTCGCACCGTGTCCCGCTATCCAGTCTCGCTCTAAGAGAACTGGAACCGTGGTGCAAACCGAAAGGACGGTGGCTCTTTGCTGCCAACCCCCGTATCAGGCCGATTCAGGTGAACGCTCTGGCGCATGCTTTGCGCCGGCACCAGCATTTTGGGTCGAATCATTTCGCGCCACATGACCTAAGGCGAACGGCGGCTACTATGATGAGCTCACTCGGCGTCAATCGTTTTGTCCTGGGGCGCCTATTGAACCATGTCGAAACAGGTGTCACAAGCGTTTACGATCGTGCCACTTACGACCATGAAAAGCGTGCAGCCCTTCAGAAGTTGGATCACCACTTGCAGCGGATCATCAGTGGTAGAGCCGACCCGTCGAAGGTGGTTTCCATTGCTGGACCATGATCCACGAAAGTTGCCCGCCAGATCTCCCTGAGGAAGCCCTTAGGCAGTGCCAAAATCCCAATCGCGATCTATTTGGGTGGGTCCATCGGCGAGTTCATGTCGGTTAGTTCCTTCACACACACACCCAAACGTCAGCTCAGGGCTTCCTTCTTGCTGTAGCCGTTGTCAGAGGAAGACGCTCGGCGAGGTGGTTTCATCAGCGTATCTCCACGTTCTTCTTACTGGGACGCCTGCTCAATCATGTCGAAACCGGTGTCACGAGCGTTTATGATCGTGCCACCTACGATAATGAAAAGCGTGCAGCTCTTCAGAAGTGGGGCCGTCACTTGCGGCGGATCATCGGTGGTCGCGGTCAAATATCAAGGGTGGTCTCCATCGCTCGGCAATGACGCTGATGTACTTCGAGAACTTGTGTTGAGTCATGCGGTGAAACTCTATGCGTACCGGATCTTGACCATCAAGCTGATGTTGAACGAGCCTGAGTCACCGTGCAGAACTCTCCCAAGTAGGCAGTTTTCTCAGTGCTTCACTTGGCCACTCGCGTTGGAGAAGCCACGTAGCGAGTGCCGTCTTTCTGTAGAAAACGGAGTTTCCGAGCTTGGTTCTAGGTGGGCCAACACGCAAACCCTCCCACCGGTCAAGCGTCCTCACGGTTATTCCAAGCGCTTCCGCGAGCTCTTTGCGCGACATGTACGGCGAAGTCGGCGTACTCGGCTGAGAGGTTCCCGAAGGCGTTGTTGACGACCTTGCGGACGCGGTTGCCGTCGCCATCGTAGTCGTAGGTGGTTTTCGAGGCGGGCGCGACCCCGGTGCAGTCGGCCTCGGTCGCCGGACAGAAGCCGGTTTGCTTGTTGTCGGCGTCGTAGGCCGCGCTCCATTCGAAACCGTCGGGCTTGAACGTGGTGAGGTTGCCGGCAAGGTCGTAGACGGCCCAGGCGGTTTCCAGGCGATTAGTGGCGGCGTCGAAGTCGTTGGCGGTGGACTGCGGCGTGTCAACAAAGACCTCGGCCCCGTTGGCGGCGCGGTTGACGCCGTCGTAGTTGTAGGTCTGGGTGAGGGTGGCGGGCAGGCCGGGGGCGTCGAGGGCTTGGCTGTAGACGTTGCCGTTGTTGTCGCCCGTCATTGTTGGTCGCGTGTTCCCCATTGTTGTTTGTTCGACATGCGATGGAGGTTTGGGCCTGGGTCGGGAAAAGCCGCGGATCTCAAAACCGAGATCTGCGCTACGGGTCTCTTCCGCTGAGTTGGGGTATTCCGCCGGCTGCGCCCGCGGGCGCGCAGGTTGACACCCGCGCCTCTTTCCCTGCTGTGGGCTTCATCATGCGCTTTACTCCGGCAACCCCTGGGGGAGCCTTACAAGCGCAGTTTGTATTCACACAGGCTCAGGCGATCATCACCGTCCGAGGCGACTGGGCGTTGTGCTCCAGGAAGGTCTTCTTGACCTCCAGGTCCTCGGCGGTCGGCTGAACTTCGCCATTGACGTCGGTGACGCGCGAGTTGACGGTGTGCTCACCGGGCGTTGCGCCCTTCCAGGCGTAGTTGAAGAACTTCCAGGCATACTTCTCGCGCATCGTTTCCGGGGCGAGCTTCGCCGCCTGCCACGGCCCGTCGTCGATCTTTACCTCGACGGAGCGAATCGGCGTACCGTCGTTGAGGACGACGCCGAAGATGTTGTGGCCGCCAGCGCCACTCGTGACGCGTGCGATGAACGACTTCAGCCGCATCCGCGTGACCGCCGTCTCGATCCACTTCATCTCGCCGTTGACCATCTCGCCCTTCAGCGTGCGATACCAACGCGCCTGGTACTTGCCGAGATACGGGTCTTGCTGGACGTGGATCTCAGCGAGGAACTTGACGTTCGGAGCACCGTACCAGCCCGGGACCAGCAGCCGCAACGGGCGCCCCTGGTGCGCGGTGAGTGGCTCGCCATTGAGCTCATAGGCGAGCAGCGGTTCATCGGACAGCGCCATGTCACGTTGCAGGCTTCGACCGTACTGCTGATCGACCTTGTACGTGCCGCCGCGGAACACGACTTCTTCTTCGCCATGGTCGGCGCCAAAGAAGACGAACTCACGCCCATCGGCCTTGACCCCGGCACGCTCGAGCACCGCCCGCAGCGGAACGCCCTTCCAGCGGCCGTTGCTCGACAGCCCGTTCAATGGCCCACGATTGCCCGAGCACTCGAATCCAAAGATCAGCTCGCGGCTCGGCATCGCACGGATATCGGCGAGCGAGAGGTCGAGCGGCTTGTCCACCAGACCGGAGACCCGCAAGCGGTACGTGGCCGAGTCAATCTCAGGGTGGCCGTGGTGCTGCGTGGTGAAGAACTTGTCGGCCGGCGTGATCGGGCCGTCGATGTGGCGTACATCGATGATGCGGCGGTCGGGGCCGCGGATCAGCTTGAAGTTCTCCGGCATGTCGGTGAACTCCATGAGCGTTTCGCCCTGCGCAAGGGCCGGCACCGCCCAGTCAGGTATGCCAAGGCCTCCGAGTCCGGCCATGGCAAGGCTGCGTTTGAGGATGTCACGACGCGTGGTCTGTTCAGTCACGTGGGTCTCCTGCGACTCGGGTTCCACAGTGTCGGACATGGTGCCAACACGATCGGCCACTTCCCGAGTGGATGGTGGCACTCTAGCATAGGACCGATCCCAGAAGGGAGCCTCAGACGAACTCGTCAGCAAACATCCGCGGGTGCTAAGACAGCCCGATCCAAGCGAAAGCTACAATGTGAGTACCCTCGGCCATGCGAACGTGGCGGAATTGGCAGACGCGCTAGATTTAGGTTCTAGTGGGGCAACCCGTGGAGGTTCGAGTCCTCTCGTTCGCACCACCTTTGTTTTCAGTCAGTTAACGAAGTCCGGGCCCCTGCGTGGAGCCTTCTGATCCCGCTTTTCACCGGATCGTTCACCGGATTCAAGACGCTGCTCCTCGTGGTACCGCTCCAGGCGAGCGGCCGCGTCCTGGAGATCCCGCGCAGATACCACGTTGTACCGATCGAAGATCGATCGTGTCTTGTGGCCGCTGATCTGCATTGCGACCCGTTCAGGCACGCCGGCGCGGACGAGGTTTCTCACGCCGGTCCGCCCGGAAGTCGTGAGGCGTTCGTCCTTCAACTCCGGCCAGCTCACAGGCATTCGTCCAAGCAGTCCTGAAATCCGGGATCAGCTGCCCGAGCCGAGAAAACACCCACGGAGCCCCCGGAAACATCTCGTCGCGGAGCTACTTCTGCATGACAAGCATGTCGTACAGCTCACGTATCAGCGGCAGGTCGCGCGCCTCTTCGTTCTTTGTCTCGCCGGGCTCAAGGCGAATGCTCCGCTCCGCAAAGTCAACCTGGGTTCATCGAATCTTTACGGCCTCCCCAACACGGCAGCCCGTGTAATAGAGGAAAGTCACGAGCGGGCGCAAGGGCTCGGGTAGTTCCCGGCGCACGGCCACGAAGTCTTCCCACTCGAAGAAGCCCCTCCGGGGTGGAGGCTCCTTCATCGCCTTGATCAGAGGCACCCGCTTAACCTTGGGCGGCTCGGCCTCTGCCCCGAGCCGGAACGCGCGCCTGAGGCGCGCTAGTTCGCGGTCGATGGTGGAGGGCTTTACACCGTCAGAGAGGCGCTTCTCAACGTACGCATTGATCGCGTTGGTGCCAACGTTCGCAATAATGACTTTAACTAAACAGGCACGCTGTGCTACCAGAGGATATCCGGATTTCCGTTGAAACGAGCGGCTCTCGGCAGGTTGTAGTTTACGCCGCCCGGGCCTGAGCCGGAGGCGGCGTGTTGAGCTTGGCGAGTTCCGCCAAGAGTTTCGGCAGCTGCTTGTAGCCCTTGACTCGTCGGAAGTTTCGTTCCGTCAGCCACAGGCATAGCGGGCCTTCGCGTCGCTCGTCACCGATGAGACGGCGCTGCGCGCATTGGCGCATGAGATTGTGACACGTGACCGAGAGGCAGGCCAATGACCACCCGAAGTCTACAAACGCTCCTACCGCCTTTAACCAATCTGATTCAAAACCCATAGACCCGTAGCCCTCCTCGAACGGCTCCCTTCATATCGTTGTAAACGCAAGCAACTCCCTCTGCCGTCTCGTGGCCCCCCTGCTCGGGTCGCCTGCGTTACAACACTCTGATATCCCGCCATCTATCCGCGAAGCAGCCCTATGTGGCTTGTTTCAGGGCGTTTAGTCCTACTGGCGGTCGCGGAACTGTTCGTACGAGCTTTGAACAATTTGGGACTTCCTTGCGGAGAATCGTTCCTCGTCGGCCTGCTCACCCCCCCCAGCACGTGACGCGTCCGTGCGCAGCCTCGCACTAAAACCGCCGGTGGATGTCGCTTATTTAGACGGGTTTTCCGGTCGTCACAAGACCGTCAGGAGCCGGAATCGCTGAGGGTGAATCAGCTTGTTATGCGCCCGGATAGAACACGCGTCTATGCAGCTCCCTGGCGTGACCCGGAGGGTGATCCCTCAGTGCGGAGCGTCGGAGTGATAGACACGACGCGGCTCAGGCAATGCCGCCGGCGGCCGACAGGAAGCGCTCGTAGGGAGGCTGGGGTAGACGAGCGAAAAGACGTGCCACGAAGCACTCCCGAAGTACCTTGCCGCGGCCTTCCCCGAGATCGACGAAGTCGATTGCTGACACCAAACGGCACACAAGTACGAGTTTAGCTACTTCATAGTTGTGATGACATTGCTCCAGCGGATAGCCTTCCACTCCATTCTGCCGCAACTCCTCGTGATACAGGCACACGAGTCGAGCCTCGTCTTAGTCCGACACTTCCGGGCTCAGACTCGAGGCCAGGAAGTACGCCAGATCGGTGACACTGGGTCCGCAGTGGATCCCTTGCCAATCAATCACCGCTACCGAGCCGGGAGTACTCGAGTCCGCCCAGAACAGATTGTCCAGCCGATAATCGCCGTGAACCACTGTTATTGGAAACTCGCGAAAGTAATCGAGCAGGTCGTCACCGTGATCTTCAAGCCAGACAAGCACCTCTGAACTCTCTGGGGCGAGTAACTGACCGTACGTGTGCAGGAAGGCGGCCCGTCCGCGACGAAAACCGGAGAGCATGAGCTTGTCCCACAGGCCGGCAACCGGCAACCAGTTGAAGTGGGCGACGCCAGCGGTTTCCCAGAAGGTCGCGTGCAGCGAAGCGAGAGCACGCAGGGGCCCGGCGGCCTGCTCGGTAGTGCATCCCGCTAGTTGATCGCCTTGTATCGTCCCATCGAAGTCCTCAAGAAGGAGTACGAAGCGTCGTGCTCTGACAGACAGCAGCAGGACGAGCGACATGGCCAACAGGGGAGTTAGCCTCGCAGGAGCAGCTTTGATCAACGCCAGAAGTGCTCTCCGCAAACCGCTGAAGCTTTGCGCCTCGATCACACCGAAGTAACAGCGCGGAACGCGCATTGCCAAAGAACCCGTTATCTCCCTGTAGAAACACACCTCATGCTCGTATGCGTTCAGCATCTCCAGGACGGCCCGGTTCCGCCGGTGGGGGGGGAGAGGAGTTTGACGATCAGGCTTCGGGGCCCTTCAGTCCCCGGCTTGTCGTAGCTCAGCTCGACACGTGCAAGCGAGCTCGTGAATCCGGTTTCTGTTCCGACCACCTGCACTTGTATCGACGCCGCCTCCGAGTCGCCGATCATACCGGCGCGTCGCAGGGCTGCGTTCACCCAGTCGCCCGTGATCTGCTCCGGGGTGTCAATCATATCGAACGATTCACGCAAGTTTTTGATCATTGTAGACACTCATTTTCTGCGGGCAGGATAGCAGTCTCTGGGATGGGCTGGCGACGGTGGGCCGTATACAATAGAGCGGCAGAGAGGAGAAGGCGTCGTGGATGCTATATACGCTGTCGTGGTTTTTGTGTGCGTCGCAATCATGTACTGGATACCAATAAAGCTGCTAATGAGGATCAGCTACAGCCTCAGCCAAATCAAGGGCGAGCTGGAATTGATGCGGCGGGAGGGAAAGGGGTAGCGGCGGATTGTGCCGCTTTCGGAAGACTTGCCAAATCCGGCACGTTTTCCCCAACAACGTTGGCGGGTTCGTCAAGTTTTGTCCAAAATGAGCTAGACCCAGCCCGAAAAGAGGAGTAGGCTGCTGGCATGACAGACGCATGACGATAGCACTGTCAAGTTGAGGAGGACTGAATACACTGCTGACCTGCCCCCTGAAAACGAATCCGAATCTTGAGAGAGAATCGAAGGCTTCGGGTGTGTGTAAGGAGGCAGGTCACACCGTCCCGCCACACCCGATGAGCTTGACCGCGTCATCTCGGCAGGAGAGAAGGCGTGCCGGCCCGCACGGTTTGAACTCGAATTCGTGGACCACCTGGAGCTAGATCCTAGCGGTAAGTTTCGGTCGTATCTGGGTCTAGATGATGTTAGACGACTGAAACACGCCCGCAGCTCTCGCCCAGAGAGTGCTCAAACAAGAGTCGTCCCGACAACTACCGGCAAAAAGTGACGGAAGTGATGCTGTAATGCTGGGCCTGGCGTGCAGAGGGAGTCGCCGCTCGATCCGAGTACGCAAAGCACAACGTGGCAGCAGCAGAGTCGCAGGAAAGGCATACGCTCTTGCTGGGCTTGGGACACACACGGCTATCGGCACTCGCGCGCGCGACGATGGCAGCTGTCCGCTTAGCACAAGGTCAGGCCGCTCTTATCCTGTACCTTCACCCGATCGGAGTCGGGCCGGCCCGTTGCGCAACGACGACGGAACGATCGGAAGAAATCACGTGAGAGGGGCGCGGACATGACATTGGCTCTCCCCCACGAGATCCGGCTGGTCGACAACGAATTCGTCCGGAGCCATTGGGACGAGATCTCCGAGCTGCTGACGAGCGCTTTCAAAGACTCGAATCTCTCGGCCGGTTTCTCGCCCGAACGCCCTGCCCAGCACACCTGGGCAGAGATGCACAAGCCGGACGGCGGCGGGCTCAAGCACGCCGTGGCCGTGGACAGCAGTGGGAGGGTGCTCGGCGCCATGTTCTGCTTGCGAACGAACAGGCCCGAGAACGAAACCACCTGTGACGTGGGATGGTTCTTCACCGACCCTACGCTTCCAGCTCCGAAGAAAATTAGGATCTCCGGTGCCATGGGGGAGCGTGTGAATGAGGAGCTCGCGCGAGCGGGCTACGACGCCATTGTCACCGAGATAGGAACCGACGAGGGAGTTCGCTATCTGAGTCAAAGGTTTGGGTACGCCCCCGCGCCGCTTCCAGACAAGAAGAATAGATGGATCTTGGGACTGCGAACGACCGCGGAATATGGTGTCAGCAGTAACTCGGAGAAGAAGGCGTGGAAGAGCGCAAGTGGACAGCTCGCCCGCTACGCAACCGCCGACATCGCGGAGGACGAGGTCATCATCGACCTCAAGGTCGGCCTACAGAGAGCCAAGTGCGGTCCGGCCGGCGACACGCTTCAGCTCGGTGAGGGCCTCTACTACCGATCATCCGAGGGGCCGCCCTGCATAAACCATCACTGCAGCCCCAATGGGTACATCTGCTTCGAGGATCTGACCTATCGCGCTCTCCGAGACGTCTCGGCGGGCGATGAGCTGACGTTCAACTACTGCACCAGCGAGTACGAGATGGCCCAGCCCTTCGACTGTCTCTGCGGCTCCCCGAACTGTCTGGGACGGGTCGCCGGCTTTAAGTATCTGGACGAGATCGAGGTCGAGCGGATCTTCAGCCTGCTCTCGCCCTTCCTGAAGAGCAAGGTGCTCCTATCTTGTCCTGCTTTACGTAGGGGTTGCTCTGCTGACCTGCCAAGTTGACCATCGTCAACAGCGGGACAATCAAGAACGAAACTTTCAAGCTTCGACTCTTCATTTCTCCCCCACCTTTCTGTGCCATTCGTGCTCTTCCACCGCCGATTATACTCTCCTGTTTCGTTTCTGCGCGGGCTGAAACCGTGCTGCATACCGTACCGCTAGCTCGGTGGGGAGGGCCAGAGCCACACGGGGGATTCCGACCCTCCCCCGTTCGCCGCGATGCTGGCGCTCAACGTCCCGGCCACAAGAGTTGGAAGAAAAACACCGAGACAGAGCAAGCCGGACTATCTCCGGCCTCTGATTCTCCGTAAGTTGTTGATTCTACAAGGAGGTCAAATCCCTGAACGCGCTGAATTCACCTACTGTCGCGACATTCTCGCGACAGTGGCCTGCGCAGGCACTCCGGGACTCGCGGACCTGCTCTT
>Ga0315339_1001789_pt1 | contig 17778 bp, 15 predicted proteins | sample ASW17metaG_FD_204514 | JGI IMG/M metagenome (GOLD analysis project Ga0315339, IMG submission 204514) | Ammonia-oxidizing marine archaeal communities from Pacific Ocean, United States - ASW #17 | ecosystem: Environmental > Aquatic > Marine > Oceanic | place: USA: California | collected 2016-12-05
GTTGCTCGGCATATGAGCTTTAGTGCTGCCGCTCAGGAACTCCGAATCACATCGGCAGCCGTCAGTCAGCAAATCAAAAACCTGGAAAATTTTCTTGCGGTGCAGGTTTTCAGGCGTCAGGGCCGGCGCATTCAATTAACGGAGGCAGGTCGTCAAATACTGCCTGGCGTTGAAAAAGGATTTAGTAATTTGGCAGATGCGGTGCGACCATATTTGGATCCCGTATCTCCCGACTACCTGTCGTGCAGCACTGTTGGCGCCTTTGCCGCACGTTGGTTGGTGCCGCGGCTCCCCGGTTGGACGACCCTGCACCCTGATATCGATGTGCGTATATCTGCGACGGGCGAAGTGGTTGAATTTGAAAGAATGGGTATTGATGTGGCGATTCGGCTGGGGACGGGTGAATGGGGAGGGCATTATACGGAATTGCTTTTACCTGAAGAAGTCGTCCCTCTTTGCAGTCCCGACCTTCTTAACAGCGATAGTCCTTTGCGTGAACCGGGCGACCTATGCCATCATCAACTTATCCACTTCACCCCTCCATTCGGACAACTCAATACGAAATGGTCAGATTGGATGAAAATTGCTGGCGTCGAAAACATTGATCCGTCTCACGGGTTATTTTTCAATGAAGGAACAGTCGCACTAAACGCAGCCACACGCGGTCAAGGTGTCGTTCTCGCCCCTCGTGTATTGGCGGCAGAGGAACTATCGGTTGGCACATTGGTAATTCCATTTGAAACCAAACTACCGACCGACCTTGCATGGTACGTTGTTATGCCAAAACGAAACTTAAATCGGCCCAAAGTTGCTGCGTTTCGAGACTGGCTGATTGGTGAGGCCGGAAAACTCTCATAAAAAAACAATATGTCCGCTTAGGGTTAAAAGCAGGCTCTTTCGCCTAATACAATTAATGTCCGCTTTCGGGTGCAAAGCGGACGTCGGTACTGCCGGGCAAGCTTCCGGTTGGCACTCGGCCAGCGCATTTTGGTCACCAAGATTTACGACTGACTGGGCTGATATTCCGGGTGTGAAGACGTAGACCTACTGTGTTCCGAGCCACAATCTGTGGTCGCATATTTATAATGAACCCAGAATTGGCAAGAAAGCCTAATTTAGAAACAGTTTTCTGGCTTAATCCATCGCTTGGGCCAGCAACTCGAAAGAGCGCACCCGTGCCTGGTGGTCCCAGATTGCCGCCGCGACCATCAGTTCGTCGGCGCCGGTGACCTTGATCAGCGTCGCCAATTTTTCATTGATCGTCGCTGGTGAGCCGCAGAAGGAGCAGGCGAGCATCGATGATACCTGCTCCTTCTCCGTCGGCGACCAGAAGCTCTCGATGTCGTCGACCGGTGGCGGTAGTTGACCGCGAGTGCCTCGTACCATGCGGGTGAACTGCTGTTGCGATGTGCTGAACAGTTTTCGCGCTTCGTCCTCGGTATCGGCAACGATGACGTTGCAGCCGACCATCACGTATGGCTTGGAAAGCTGCGCTGATGGTTTAAACCGCTCGTGGTAGATCGACACCGCTTCCATCATTGCCTGAGGTGCGAAGTGCGACGCGAAGGCATAGGGTAAACCAAGCATGGCGGCGAGCTGGGCGCCGTACAGGCTGGAGCCAAGAATCCACAGCGGTACGTTTGTGCCCTCACCAGGAATCGCGTGGATCGACTGGTTCTCCTGCGGCGGCCCAAGAAAGGCTTGCAGCTCCACCACATCCTGCGGGAAATTTTCCGACGAACTTGGGTCACGCCGCAGCGCCTGCAGCGTGCGCTGGTCGGTGCCTGGCGCCCTGCCCAGGCCAAGATCTATGCGGTCGGGAAACAACGTTGCCAAGGTGCCGAATTGTTCGGCGATTACCATCGGTGAATGGTTCGGTAGCATAATTCCGCCAGCTCCAACACGGATCGTCTTGGTGCCGCCAGCGACGTAGCAGATACAAACGGCAGTGGCAGCACTGGCGATGCCGGCTAGGTTGTGGTGTTCGGCTAGCCAAAAGCGCTTGAAGCCGGCGGCCTCGGCGTGCTGCGCCAGATCAAGGGCATTGGTCAGTGCATCAGCCGGAGAAAAGCCTTCACCGATGTTGGCAAGGTCGAGCACGGAGAGTTGAATCATGGCGCCACTCTAGTGCACATACCGCCTAATGTCAGCCGCGATTGACATCATCCCATCATTCTGCTCGTAAATAGTCGAAGCATTTTCGACTTCCGTTAATGGCTATTAGCGGATCTTTTCCTCCAGCCAAGAAAACGTCTGTTATGGGGGGTGAAGCAGACATAAATTCTACTAGGACTAGGAGGAGCGCATTCCTATTGGACCGCCTCTTGCCACCTCCGGCGTTACGTAGCCAATTGGCGGAACCATGGGTAACGCCAGAAAAGCAGTCATCCGTAACAAGCGCACAATTTTCACCAAGACCAGCCCCCATGACTGCCGAGGTTGCACCCAGAATTTCACGCATACCAAGGCCGCCCTTGGTGCCTTCGTTTCGGATAATGATACAAGTGCCTTGTTGAATTTTACCCGTACGCAAAGAGGTAATGGCTGTTTCCTCATCTTCGAATATTCGTGCCGTAAGCGTGGTATTCCACATCGACTTCGCAACACCTGAAGCTTTTACAATAGCTCCTCTTGGTACGAGGCTACCTTTCAAAATATAGAGGGAGCCCTCGGGTTCGATTGGGTTCGACGAATCTCGAATGCATTCAGCATTCAGAATTTTTGCAGAGGTGGCTATTTCGCCAACAGTTTGTCCGCTAACTAGTCAAGGCTTCGCCTGTAATTCCATCGCCATCGACTAGAACACCCCCCCTGGCGCCAAGCGCGCTACTAATCACCCAGCCAACGCGGGCGCCCGGGCCAGTCATCGACGAGCCGCTGAAACAGCGGATCGATTTTGCTGCCGGCCGCAGCGTCCTCAGCCAATGGGCCAGGCTCATCATTATAGGATAGTAGAGACAAATCAGTCATGCGCATGGGATATAAATATCCATCTAAGTGATCGCATTCATGTTGCAACAACGCCGACCAGGTGCCGATGGCTTCTTGTTCAATATTATTTCCGTCCAAGCTTTGATAGGCGATCTTAATATTCGGCCAACGGGGAACCTTGCCGTGCAATCCGGGGATCGAAAGGCATCTTTCCCAGTATGTCTGTTTTTCTTTATCCAACGGCGTGATCACCGGGTTGACCATAACCGTCCACGGTACCGGCCCAAAACCAGAGTCATCGGGGATGCGCGAAGCAATCATGCGGTAAACCACTACACGTTGGCTGACGAAAACCTGATTAGCGGCCAGCCCGCTGGCGCCAATATCCTCCAAGGTATCCCGCATATCGGCGGCCAATTTAGCAATTTCCGGTGCCATGGGATCAGCGACCGGCGCGGCAGGCGTATGCAAAATTGGGTTGCCCATTTTAGCGATGCGTAAAACAGCCATATTTAATCTCCCTTAGTCCAGCATCTTGTGTCCGGAGTGTTCGTTCGTTCTTGGTCCATGCGCCTCGATCCATGTGACCAATAATAGAAATACTTATCTAAAAAATTCAACACTTGGTTGACTATTCATTTAGCAGACTGCAACACCCTTGCTATAGCCTAATCCATCTCCTTGGAGATATTCGTCCTCACGCTACGCTTACCGATGCTATAAAAGTCAAAATTAGGCTGGTATTGTGTTGAGCTCTCATAAGCTACTAGCAACTTCAAACCTGTTTCCTTTCTCCTGATACCATAGGCGCCAGCACGTTGCCGGCCACGTTTTTTAACGCTTTATCGACAACAAACTTCACTGAATTTTCTAAAAAGCGTCACCAAACTGTTAATCAGATCATTTTAATAGTACATGGCTGGAGGGATCAACTAACACCACTCTTTGATCGCAAACCTGATTATTTAAAGGTCAGCACACATGGAAGGAGCTGACTTTGAACGCTTTTTCTCAAAATGAATTCAATGGGGCTTACTATGCTGCTTTATATTTTGAAGACCATGCAACGGGGCTGAAGCAACTCAAATTACTTGCCGATCACGGAAATTCCGAGGCATGGGAATTCCTAGACGTGATGTACTTCAAAAGCAAAGACGAAGGCCTCGGGCTATCCGACGACCAAGTCTCGGTCGTCTCAACCCCCACCCAGTTCAGCCTGTTTACTAGGCTTGCTCGGTGGCTTTGGGCCTATGCAGAAAGCTCTTACTAGGTGTGGAGTACGGCTGGCCGACTACGCAATGGTATCTGAACTGTTTTATACTAGATTAAATTTTTTTGCCTCCCTGTTTAATTTGATCTTAAGACTAACCGCCTGAGCTTTGCAGCTTAGATGGTTTTTTCAATTAGACGATCAAGGATGCTGATCGGTTCTTAAAAGATGTCGCTGAAGAAATTCCGCATTAATCGATAGGTCTGTTTGCAAAGCTTTTCATCGTAGCGCTGTATATTGTCGTTTGCGTCATGTACGCAAAATCCGTGTGGCGCATCCCCAAACATCATTACCTGCCAATCCACGCCGTGCGCCGACATTTCTGCTTCCAGTGCGTCTATCTGCGGTTTGGGTGTCACTATGTCGTCGGATCCATGGATTGCGAGGAGCCGTCCGGAGATCTGGTTTTGCCGGTTTGGGGCCACGGTGATTGGCAGGGTGACGTGGATGACTACTGTGCCTTGGAAATCGCTACCGTTCCGAATTTGTTCAAGCAGGTAGCCCCCACCCATGCAATATCCGACCGCGCCTTTTCTCGATATATCGATTAGTCCCAGCCTATCGGCCTCGGCAGTGAGGGCATTGTCTGCGACCTTGCCGCAGCCCAAGATGAAGTCGATATCCGCCCGGTTAGAGCGGGCGACTTTACCCAGTTCTTCATTGGTTTTGTCCATCCCGCCATAATTCTTGCCAAACATGTCTGCCAGCAGGACGACGTAGTCTGTCTCTGCCGCCTCGGCAGCCATCCCCGTGGTATGAGAACAGACGCCGAGCCAGTCAGGCTGCATGAAAATTGCGGGTCGTTGTTCCGTGACGCTATCATTATAGACCAGCATACCTTCAAAGGTTCCTCCATCGTACTCGTATGGTACCGGATGTTCGATAAGCGCCATATTCGGATCTCCGTTTTTCTACGTTGAATTAAAAACATCTTGTTAGCAGATTTTGTTCCAACGGGGTCATAAAAATTCTTAAATGCCAATCCTAATACACCGAGCGTTTTTCTGAGAAATTGGTAATTTCAATATCGAATAATCACCATGTAGTGTCTGGATAGATTGTTCTGGCTTAAATGCGGAATAGAGCCTTTTTGTTGCCCAGATGTCCTGAACTAGCTTGGCAAATTACTGATGCCGGACCCCGATTGAGTACTTGTTAACCATCTGAGTGGTTCGATCGCTGACAGTTCTCCAAGAAATAGTGAGTGAAGCAACTGAGCGTCCAGTGGAGAGGGAGAGTTAGGGAAAATTTTTCCCCAGCACGATATTGAAGAGCCCGCGCCACATTCGCGTCTCCTGTTCTTGGACCGGTTGCAGGTCGACAATTAGGCGTTCACGTTTAGCTGAATCAGAGATCCTATTTAACGGGCCGTCATTGGCGTTTCCTGGTTCACCAGTAAAATACATCTGGGTAGTAAGCCGGTCAAATTGGCGTCCTGATATACGGAAGTGAATATGCGGTGTTCGGCGGAAATAGCCCTGTCCGTATCCGGCTGGCCTGATGGTGCGGAATGCATATGCACCGTTAGCATCGGTAGTGACGTGGCCGTAGCCCTGAAAATTAGGGTCCCACGGCACATCTGAGCGATCACGGCGATCCTGATAGCGCCCCCAAGCGTTCGTCTGCCAAATTTCGACCAAGGCATTGGCAACAGGGCTGTCGTTGGGCGTAAGAACCTGTCCTTGAATGAGTAGCAGGTCCCCAGCAGCGCGTTTGCCATTGTTGCCGACCATAGTGAGATCGGCGTCTTGGTCGGGAGGTTTGCGAACGGGATAGAATGGTCCTTCGGTCTGCGCAGGTGTGCTTAGGACCCTCGCCAAAGCCTGATTTTGCGGCGTGGAACAGACGATCGTAAACGCCGATATTGCGGTAATTCCAGTTAGAAATTCCCGCCGTGCCGGGGTTCTACACTGCCTGATCATTTTCTATATGCCCCATGAATTTCTGCACAAAGATCTCCAAATGGATGTGTCGACAATTCCGATAGTTCGCTTCTCATATCAAGTACTTATTTCGCAATAATTCCATCGATGCTAGTAGCTGAAAATAAAGAGCATTTCATCAATCATAAATCTAGATCACCGAATAGGAATTCGCCAATGGAAATCCTTAAAATACGTTAAAGGCCAAAGACCAAACCAAAATTAAACCCAATGTTCGGTAGCAATTTGCGATTTTTATCACGTTTGGCTTGCCATTCTTTCTTAAGCTCCCTTACTTTTTGATCTACACAAAATTGGAAATTGGCTTCTTCAACCGAAAGTTCCGGTTTATCGGGATATGAAGCATTTGGGTCTTTCTCATACCCTCCTTTTTTACATTCAGCCTTTGCACTCTCCTCCCATTTTTTAGGAGTAGGATCCGGCTGCGCTGGATTATGTGAATAATCAAATAATCCACACGCCGAAATCGCGAATATGGTTAGGGTCAAGAGAATTTCTCGCATGGGATTTTCCAGGGGACAACCAACCAGAAATCTAAACCATCGAAGGGGAATTAACCAACGGCTTTTTTGTCCGGTAACTAATCACGGTCAAACGAAACGTGCAAACAATTGTGGGTAGGTGTATCTTCTTAATGATTTTAGAAGTCTTATAGACAAAAATATTTCGAAAGTTGGTCAAGCCTTTAATGTCCTCTACTCACCTTGCCTACCGGAGCGGTGTGGTGCTCGTGCTGGCGGCTGGCATCTGCTGGTCGACCATCGGTTTGGGGGTCCGCCATATTGAAATAGCCAATGTATGGCAAATCTTATTTTTTCGTTCCTTAGCTCTCACACCGTTATTATTGTTAGTGATGACGTTGCGGGCTCGTGGTAATCCCCTTCCTGTTATCCACAACGCAGGCTTAGCCGGGATCTTTGGTGGCATTTCGCTAGTATTTGCTTTTTCAGGTGGCATCTTAGCCATTCAGACAACCACGGTAGCCAATGCTATGTTTTTGTTTGCCGCTGCCCCTTTCATTGCCGCGGTTCTTGGTTGGCTAGTCCTTGGTGAACATGTCCGCAAAGCTACGTGGGTATCAATGGGGTGTGCCTTGTTGGGAATATTTTTTATGGTATGGGAAGGAGTTTCATTAGGGCGGGTAATCGGAAACGTTGCTGCCTTGATTTCGGCACTGGGTTTTGCGGCCTTCACTATTTCTCTACGTTGGCAAAAGTTGGAAGACATGATGCCCGCTGTATTCCTGGCCGGAATCTTTTCCATCGTTGCAGCCGGCATTATTTGTCAAATTAAAGGTTATGGTTTTAGTATTCCAACCCACGACATTGGATTAGCAATGGCTATGGGTATCTTCCAGGTTGGTGCTGGATTGATCCTCTATACCTTGGGCTCAAAGGTTATTCCATCAGCTGAATTGGCTTTGCTCGCCATGACTGAAGTACTTTTCGGGCCTTTCTGGGTTTGGCTATTTCTCGGTGAGATAATTGGAGGATACACCTTGATTGGCGGCGGCGTGTTACTCCTTGCCATCACAGGTAACGCACTCTCTGGGCTACGCCGAAAACCGATGCCTTTGATGTCATAACACTCGGGCTCTGGACGAAAAAACAAATTACCTTCAGATTGATAAAACCAAACCTTATTACAGACTTTCTCTTTGGTAAAAGGGGTACTTCGTGTGGCTGCCACGTGCTAAATCTAAAGATAGCGTATTTCAGTTCCTGAACAACAAGCGAGGGTCTTAGCACCGTACGTTTATTGTCTTGGAATATCTTCAAGAAAACGCTTAAAGTTCGGCGTAAGGCGTGGATAGTTCTGTTCCAGGAGTTCAAGTGCTCCACGTGCGAGGTTCAAATTTTCGCCCAATTTTCCCGCCTGAATGGACAGTTGTAGAATTCGCAAATTAGTAGGAAATAATTTAATTAATTTTTTCAGGTGAGGAACGGCCTTTCCGTAACGACGTGCAAGATGCAGGGTTACAATTAACCCTATTCGGGAATTGATGGCATGCGGATCTTGAGTAAGAGCACGCTCAAACATAGCGATTGCGTCATCGACTTGACCTGCACGCCCAAGCGTCTGGCCCGCAAGATCAAAGAGTTGCCGGTTTCGACTCTTTGTACAGTCCTCAATGAGATTTGTCTCCGATGAATTCTGATTGCTCTTTGGTCCTAATCTACTCATTTCCAGCGCATTGGTGCATCGTCTATAAGCCATTCCGATTACTCGGCTCTCTTCTTCATACTGTGGTCCGCTGAGAAGTCGAAGAGATTGAAATTCGGTTGCTGGGATGGCTTCATAAAATCCATCGCCACCGGAAGTAACAATTCCGACGAGCCGTCCAGAAATGTCGACTAAGGCTCCCCCGCTATTGCCGGGCCGGCTATTTGCAGAATGATGCAAACGGGCAAGTGGTTTCCCTTCAGCTGGCAGCAATATTACTCGACCTGAGGAATACACTCGAACTTGTTTAGTGTGGATTTCTGTGCCGATTGAAAATAATTTTGAGTTTTTGCGTGGTGTCCTGGTTTCCAGTGCTTTGAGACTGCCTAGACCTTTGACCTTTAGGAGCACCAAATCCCCAGAATAACTGGTTGGAAGCACTGAAGCCTGCACAATGCGACCATTCGGCAAATAAACCATAGCTTTTGTATGATCTGCGATCACATGGCGGTTGGTTATTAAAACCTCAGGTCCGATCATTACTGCGCTTCCGATCGGATCGAATGAGGAAATTCGAAATACGCTGGCGCTCGCCGAACAAACTGGATCCGGCGCGTTGCAGCGGGCCATTCCCGTTTCTGCTCCTATCACACTGACTGAGAAACCATAGAGGCCAGCCGCTAGGAAATAAGATGCTAAGCCAATATTTACGATTGATTTCAAGATCATTCGAGAAATTTTAAACGACGAATAATTAAACACTCTTCTACCTTAGTCTTATTGCGGCAGAGGCTTTGATATCGCAACTCCATTTCGGATAGCAGCTTCATCGGGTGTTTTCCAGAGTCTCAAGAGGCCACGGGTTATATCTCTCGCCTGCAACAGGTGATTTCATCACCTAGCCGTACCCGTCGCGGATTGGCCGCCAGCGCCGGTCAGCTGATGGGCAACGAGTTGCGCATAGAGACTTCCCTTCGCGAGCAACTCTTCGTGAGTGCCCGCCTCCATTACCCGACCTTCGTTGAGTGCCACGATCATGTCGGCATTTCGTATAGTCGATAGACGGTGCGCGATGATGATGGTCGTGCGATCAGCCATCAACTCCTCCAGAGCTTTACGGACAGCCTGTTCATTCACCGCGTCCAGGTGCGACGTAGCTTCGTCGAGAATTAGCACCGGTGCGTCCTTGAGGAAAGCACGTGCGATAGCTACCCGTTGGCGTTGACCGCCCGAAAGGCGCATACCGCGTTCCCCGACTTCAGTCTCCAAACCATCCGGTAGTGCCGCGATGAAATCACCCAAGGAGGCTCGGCCGAGCGCCTGCGTCAAGGCCACCTCACCAGCTTCTGGATTGGCGATCAATATATTGGCCCGGAGAGTATCGTTAAAAAGGTGAGTGTCCTGTGCTACAAGAGCCAGCTTGCGGCGCAAATCATCGAGAGCGTAATCGCGCAGGTCATGGCCGCCAAGGCGTATGACGCCGTTTTCTGGGTCCCAAAATCGCATCAGTAAATGTGCGATTGTTGTTTTACCCGCGCCGGAAGATCCTACTAAAGCCACTGTTTTTCCCGCAGGTACCACGAGACTGGTACCATGCAACGCTCGGCGATTTCCCCCCTCATATTGGAAGTCGACTGCGTCCAAAGTCACCGGCAATCCGCCCAGGGCACCTTCCGGTACCGGCACACCCTTACCGTCTATCACCGGTACAGTTTCATTGTCGACTGCGTAGAGCCGGCGGGTGGACCCAAGCGTGTCGGCCAGTTGTCGCCCAACATTGGAGATCTCTGATATCGGCAAAAATGCAGCCATGGAAAGTAAGGTTAACAATGGTAAGACGCCGCTTTCAAGTTGTTCGGTGGCGACCATTTCCGCCCCCGTGAAGACAACGGCCAGCCCGCCGAGCCCCGTCGCAACATCGAGCAGAGTAGTCTGTATAGTAAGATCACGGAAGAACGGCAGGCGAACGGTATGATGGTTTTTGGTCCGATCAATCAGCTCAGCGCGACGTTCAGGCGTCCGCTGGAAGGCAACAATTTCGGCAAGTCCCTGAATCGTATCGACCGCATGGGCGTTCAACTCGCCGAGGGCCTCCCGTGCCCGGGAGCCCAACTCGTCGACCCGTTTCCGCATCATGAAGGGACTGAGTGCGACTAGTCCAAGGAACGGCGCCAGGGCCACCGCTAGTTCCCAACCAAAATAGATTAGTACACCGAAGACCAAGCTTGGGACGAGTACCGCAACGAAGGCTGGCGCAACCGTGTGCGCAAAGAAATATTCAACGGTTTCTACATCGTGCGTAGCCATAGCCACCATGTCGCCGGTGCGCCGGCGTACCATATAGGCTGGAGCAAGCTGATCGAGCTTCTCGAATAGCGCAACCCGCATCTCCGCTAGAAGGCGGAAAGCCATGTCGTGGGCGATCCACGATTCGAACCAATGGAAGATGCCCGCAACCGGTGCTAGGGCCGCCAAAAGAAATAGCAGATCTATAAATGGCTCACCCGTCTTCACGGCCCTAACAGCCAATGCGCTAACGGCACCAATGCCGATAAACGCAATCACTCGCGTTACGCCAAAACCAAAAGTAAGCGCGAGTTTCCCCTTGTACGGTAAAATATGCTTCATCAATTCGCGCGTCGCCCCGGTCCAACCAAGCCCTTCAGCTCTTACGATGGCGTCAGTCGCGGCGAACTGCGCCTCTTCGCTATAAGTCGGCGCATCCCCCACATATGTTTGCAAACCACCGCCACCATCAATCTTCAATTCACCTTCGGCTCGTTCCTCGGCTTGTACTGCCATCAAACGATGGTAGATGCCGCGCCGAAGCATCAAATCGTTGTGGGTTCCTGTTTCCGTAATCTTCCCTTTGTCCAAAACAAGAATGCGGTCCGAGCCGATGATACTAGAAAGACGATGGGCGAAGATGAGCGTCGTTCGTCCTTCCATCAAACGGTCGAGGGCGTCCTGGATAACCGCCTCGTTCTCCGCGTCGACAGCAGATAGAGCTTCATCCAAAACTAGGATTGGCGCATCACGCAAGATAGCCCGCGCGATTGCGATGCGTTGGCGCTGGCCACCGGATAATCGAATACCACGTTCTCCAATCACTGTGGCGTAGCCGTTTGGAAGCTTCTCGACGAACTCTTGAGCATTCGCTGCTCGGCAGGCGGCTTTTATTTCATCGTCCGTCGCATCTGGTTTTCCGACCCGGAGGTTGTCCTCGACCGAACCGTGAAAGAGGTAAGTGTCCTGATTTACCACAGCTATCTGGCAACGAATGTCGTCGAAGGTAAGATCGCGGAGATCGTGTCCCCCGATTTTTATAGCTCCCTTATCCGGATCATAAAAACGCAGCAGTAACCGCACGATGGAAGTTTTGCCGACACCGCTCGGTCCCACAAACCCCACTCGCTCACCTGCTTTGACCTCGAAGTTTAAGTCTTCATGGGCGGCACGGCGTCCGCCAGGATAGGCGAACCTTACGTTCTCAAAAGTCACGGTTGGCGACAGAGCGCCGGCTGGAGTAGAATTAGTACTCTCGGTTACAGTTGCCTCCGCATCGAGAAGATGAAAAATCGTCTGCGCGGAAGCCTGTGCGACCATCCCGTTATGCATCAAAGAACGCATATCACGGAGCGGACGGAAGACCTCAACACCCAGCATCAGGATCATGATCAGAACGGCGAGGTCCATGCTACCATCAACCACACGGAATGCGCCGAGTGCCAGCGTCGCAGCTGCTCCAACCGCTATACCGGTATCCGTTATACCACGGGCGAGCGAGTTGGTAGCCAATACCCACATGGTAGATTTAAAAAGATCGTGAGCTTTTTGCTTCAGGGTCTGAGCGCGCGGAACGCTCTGGCCGAACGCCTTCAAGGTTGCGAGACCTTGAACGGAATCTAGGAATTCAGCCGCAAAAGCCTTGTAGGCGCGGGACCGCCCTAGACTATTGTTCTTGTCCCATACATGGAATATCTGCGGCGCGATCAGCGTTATTAAGGCGGCAGCAAGCATAACCAATGACACGGGAAGATCTAGGAACGCTACGACACCGAAGATAAGTAAAGGCGTAACCGCCGAAACGATGAGCTGTGGGAGATATTGCCCATAATAGATTTCCAGCTGTTCTACGCCGTCGATCATCGCTAGGATCCCATCGCCCGTGCGCTCCAATCCAAAATGGGAGGGGCCAAGTTCCGTAACTTTGTCAAAAATAACGGTTCGGAGATGCAACTGTACCTTGGCCGCCGTATTGTGCGCCACCATAGTACGGAAATACTCGAGGCCGCCACGCACGACCATCACAGCAGCAATACCCACGACGGGGAGGATAAGTTGATCGAGAGGCGTTCCTTGGAAGACCAAGGCGATAAGCCAGCCGAGCAAGGCTAAACGGGCGATGCCAAAAAGGACCGCTAGGATACCTATCGCGACCGCGCCAAATATACGCAATCGAACTCCCTTTGTGTATCCCCATAATCTTACGTCGAAATACATATCGTCCCCACAATTTTCCTACACCATACCAGCCAATTAATACATTCAAACTAATATATCAAAACGACTAATAACCAAGTGAAAGATTTTTAAAACTCCGTTTTCACTCGTCGATAGGTAAACAAAATTAACTAACTCATTCGAACAAAACAAATGATAGGAGTTTGTAATCTCAACGATTACAAATTCGACTATATTTACGTGCTATTGAATAGAAACCGAGCTTCACTATTGCTATGCTGTATGAACTAACAATCACAAGAGAAATTGTGTTTAAGGACACATTCAAATGCTGACCATATATACGGTTCCGATCAGTCTTTACTGTGCAAAATTGCGGATCGTCTTGCGTCATAAAAAGTTGGAGTGGAACGAGCAGCCACCCCCTGGGGGTTACGGTTCAGACGAATACAAAGTAATTGTAGCTTCAGGAAATCTCCCCGCACTCGTAGATGGAAGTTTACTTGTTGCTGACTCCGAAGCAATTGCTGAATACCTAGAGGAAAAATTCCCGGTTCCAGCAATGTTGCCTAGCAAACCACAACATAGAGCAAAAGCGCGAGAGTTAAGTCGATTTCATGATACCCGTCTTGAACCAGAGATAAGAAAGCTTTTCGGGAGCCTTTCTCCTGAAAAACGCGATCCCCAACTAATCCTGGCTCAAGCTATCGAAATAAATACACGCCTTTTACAATTATCGGAAATAATAAAAATTTCACCGGCTGAACTTTCATTGGCTCACTGCGGGTACCCCATTACTTTTGCCTGGCTGGACGTGTTTATTCCTTTACTACCCCTAAAAATTAAGTGGCCAAAGAATATATTGAACTGGCGTGAAGAAATCGAAGCATTTCCTGCAGTTTCTGCAGAGCTATCTGATTATTGTCCAAAAATTGAGGACTGGTTAATTACTCCACGCCATTAGAAGCCCTAGGGGAGATGAAATTTAATCAGCAAAGGGACGATCAGACGATCGACAAACTTGGACAGGATCTATCACCGATCCTTTGTAATCACGTAACCTCGTAACCAAACTGTGCAGCGCCCTGGCGCAATAGTTTCCACAAAGAAAGAGCGAAACTACGTGGTAGAAACAGTTCGAAGCCGGATGGCGATCGCCATAAAGTTATGCCGACATGGTGGAAGGCCGTAGACGCAACTGCTCCGGGAACGAAGGATTGGTTGCGTAAATCCAGGGGTAAGTAGCGGTTTAGTAAATCTTGCGCCTGGGGGCCAGCAACTCCCACAAGGGTGCGAGAGTGGGATAGATCTAGGATAGCGCCATTACTGGGCGAAATTTGCGGTGCGGTAACCCCAGTTAACCAGAATTTTAGCGGCTCGACGCGCAACAATACTTGGTTGCCTTGGATTGCAGCCCTTCCCGGGCCGGGTGCCACCTCTACCCCGATAGCTTCGGCAGTTTTTAAACTAATTTCGGCTAGGCTATCAGGCCATGCAGCTATCTGCCAGAGGGTAAGGTTTGGCACTTCTTGGAGAATTACGCCGATTTTTCCATCTGCAGCAAAACGGCCACGAGTATAGTGTGACGCTAAGGCGGATACACGTTTGATGGGTTTGCTAGGCATGTAGCCGTTCTCCAGCCGAATCAAACATGTGTGGCGACACAATTTCAACGTTTATATTTTTGTCCCGAACTGGGTCAGCAACGATAACCGTTTTCCCGACCCATTTTTCAAATCCACCAGAAATAAAGCCAATACCTATCCAGTGGCCTAGCGCTGGTGAATGTGTGGCACCGGTGATCCAACCTTCACCAAAGCCAGAAACGCTGTTGGGTTTGCACAAGATGGTACCGGCGTTAAACCTTTGAGTTCGATCCTTGGGAAAGATACCAACCAGGCGTGGTCGGTTCTTGTCTAACATTACAGGGCGTTTGCGCAGCACGTCGCCAATATAAGATTTTTGCTTCGAGGCCATCTTGCCAAGCCCGGCATCCTCGATGGTAACGCGGCCATCCAGTTCGGCCCCGGTAACGTGCCCCTTTTCAATACGCAGCGTTCCCAGGGCTTCCAGGCCGTAAAGGCAACCGTCCAGTGATTTAGAGGCATTGAAAAGCAGGTCCATCATGGTCGGTCCATAATCGGACGGTACATAAACCTCAAACGCCAATTCGCCAGAAAAACTTATCCGCGCAATGCGGCTCGGGATGGTACCGATCAGTGTCGTTTCAATTACACCCATGAACGGACAGGCTTCGTTGGAGACCAAGGTAGGATCGATAACGCAGGCTTCAAGGACGGCGCGGGAATAGGGTCCGGCGACGGCGCAACCAGCCCACTGATCAGATACCGATGTGACGTGGACCTTTAGGTCAGGCCATCGCACTTGCAAAAGCTCTTCCAGCCAAACCATGATCGCCTCCGCATGGGCCGTGGTAGTAGTCATGAAGTAGTCGGTCTCGGTTAGTCGCCAGCAGGTGCCGTCATCCATGACCATGCCGTCGTCTCGCAACATGATGCCATAGCGAGCCTTACCGACGGAAAGCTTGGCGAATGGGTTGGTATAAATCCGGTTCAAGAACTCGGTAGTATCGGGTCCTTGCACGGCAATTTTGCCTAGTGAAGTTACATCGCACAGACCGACGGCTTTACGTGCCACCGTTGCCTCGCGAACATATGCATCCTTTATCGCTTCACCTTCACGGGGAAAATACCAGGGTCGCTGCCATAAACCCGCTAGCGTCATTATGGCGCCATTAGATAGGTTCCAGTCATGTAATGGTGTGCGGCGAATGGGTCGAAAATTACTGTCAACATGACGGCCACCCAGTGCACCCAAGCTGACCGGCGTATAGGGTGGGCGAAATGTGGTGGTACCCATGTCTTGGATATTCTTGCCAAGTGCCTCCGCCATTAATGCCATGCCGATGATATTCCCCATCTTGCCTTGGTCAGTCGCCATACCCAATGTCGTGAAGCGTTTCAGATGTTCGATGGACTGAAAGCCCTCGCGGTGAGCCAGTCGCACATCCTCAGTAGTGACGTCATGTTGGAGGTCAACGAAGCTTTTCAGTTTGCGGCCGGAGACCCTAACCTCATAAAGTGGTTTAATTGGTATGATCCAACCACCCCTCCGGGGGATTTTTCCAGTGGATAATTTTATGTCGGGCCCTAATTGTCCCAGTGCCTTTGCTGCTGCGGCACCAGCCTCTCGGCCTGAAGTTCCGCAATCTTCGTTGCCCCAAATCCCTGCTGCCGATCCAGCCACATGAATAGGCGCGTCAGTATCACTCGGAACGAAGCAGGCGATTTCGTTGTCCCAAATCAATTTGATACCTCGATGGGATAACAAATGGGCTACAGGGGACCAGCCGCCGGATATTAGCAGCAAATCACAGCTTTCAATTCCTTCCCAGGCTGTACTCTCAAGGCCACGGATACTCTTCCGCCCATATGCGTTAATAGGTGCAGCCTCGGTTTTCACAAAAATACCACAGTTTTTTTCCAATTCTGGGGTTTTTGTGCGAGTATCGATGAGGTGGATTTTTGCGCCGGCCTTGGCTAATTCATGTGCTGCTTCATAGGCAGAGTCATTATTTGTAGAGATAATAATATTGTTACCCGGAAGCACACCATATCGGTTTAAATAAGCTCGTCCTGCATTAGCCGTCATGATTCCCGGACGGTCATTGTTCCCAAAAGCGAAATGGCGTTCCAGAGCACCAGTGGCTAGCACAGTTTGTTTAGACCTCACTGTCCAAAATCGCTGACGCGGCAAATAACGGGGGGATTTGGCATGATGATCGGTAACGCGTTCAATAAGGCCAGCCACGCTATTTTCATAGAGCCCAAAGGCTGTAGTTCGACTCATGGTACGCACTCCAGCCGTTTGAATAGCGCCGAGGAGTTCGATGCGTTTTGTCTCAAACACAGGGTTAGCCCGATTCAGGAAGTCACCACCAAACTCGAAGTCCTGTTCGACGAGAATTACCTCCAGACCAGATTGTGCAGCGACCAAAGCCGCCGATAATCCAGCGGGCCCAGAGCCAACAACCAAAACATCACAAAATGCGTGGGCGTGTTCATAAGTGTCTGGGTCTGGAGCACGTGAAGCGGTGCCCATCCCAGCCGCGCGTCGGATCAGTTTTTCATAAAGCATCCACCAGCCGGTTCCGCTCCCCCATTCAAATGGAGGTATTCCCATAAAAGTTTTGTAGTAAAAGCCAGCTGGCAGAAAGCGGCTGAATATATTGGCCACTGCGCCAATATCGAAGTGCAGGTTTGGCCAGGCGTTCTGGCCTCTCGCCACCAGTCCTTCGTAAAGTTCTTGGGTTGTCGCCTTGACGTTGGGGTCACGTCTGGCGCCATCGCCCAACGTTACAATGGCACCCGATTCTTCAACCCCGGCCGACATGATACCGCGGGGGCGGTGATATTTGAAACTGCGCCCGATGATCCGCTGGCCACCCGCCATCAAAGCCGATGCTAAAGTATCGCCAGGGTACCCTTTAAGCTTATTCCCATCCCAATCAAAGCTAAGGGTTTTGGTGCGATCAATACGCCCGCCATCCGATAGGCGCCGGGCGCTCATGTGCTGTCTTTCAAAATGCCATCGATACCGTCATGGGCCGCCCGAACCAAGTGAATTTCATGGGTTATGGTGTCCCGTTCGACCATCAACCACATTCGACAGCCATTGACGTGGTGCCAGGTTTCAATCTGGACGCCTCGGATATTTTTCCGCTGATAGACGGCGTTCAACCAATCTCCTTTTGGGGCGTCGAGAGCGGGATAGGTTATTGAACCATCACCACCATAATGGAATTCAGAATGATCGCGTTCGCCGCAAAAGGGACAGAGGATACGAATCATGGATTTACCCGTGTAGCTTCGGGTCTGGGCCGGCACCACGTTCGTCGATTGTGTGGCCACGCTCAAAGCGTTTTAGGTCATGGTTGACGATGTCTAAATGGGGTCGGTTGTTGGCGATAAGATTGGCGAAATACCA
>Ga0315339_1001790_pt1 | contig 17774 bp, 18 predicted proteins | sample ASW17metaG_FD_204514 | JGI IMG/M metagenome (GOLD analysis project Ga0315339, IMG submission 204514) | Ammonia-oxidizing marine archaeal communities from Pacific Ocean, United States - ASW #17 | ecosystem: Environmental > Aquatic > Marine > Oceanic | place: USA: California | collected 2016-12-05
AGCTAAATTCTTTGTTAGAGGTGGCATATTTACCAATGTCACTGCAGAACATAAGAAAGAAGGTTGGAAAGCAGAGCCTTATATTGATTTAAATCAATTTCCATCAGAGACAAACTATAGAGATTAATTAAATTTTGGGGGGTATAGCTCAGCTGGGAGAGCATCTGGATGGCATTCAGAGGGTCAGCGGTTCGATCCCGCTTACCTCCACCAATTCTTTGTCCAAAAGACTAATAATTTCTTTCAAAAACACCTTTGTCTTGAACATACCCATCAGCAAATGGGTTTGTGTCTTGAACATACCCGTCAGCAAATGGGTTTGTGTCTTGAACATACCCGTCAGCAAATGGGTTATCGCCTTGAACATACCCGTCAGCAAATGGGTTATCGCCTTGAACATACCCGTCAGCAAATGGGTTTGTGTCTTGATAATAACCATCAGCAAATGGGTTTCCGTCAGCAAATACCAATTGCGGGATTAGTAATAAAGCATAAAAAAAAATTTTCATAAAACTAGTTTACCCCCAGACAATTAAGTGGGCAAATGAAGTGTTTCTGGTTGATTGCTAGTTAAGCTAATCAAAAACCATATTAAGATTTTAATGTTCTAATAAATCTCCATAGAATTATAAATAATATTCCTATCCAAGCTACAGCAACAATTGGTTTCATGTAGTACCTCCATTAGATATAAAACAGAGTAAACTTATTTTCATGGCCACCAATAGTTATATTTGGATTGAAATACAAGTTAAAAACGGTGAAGTAACAACCGCTAGGGATAGAGGAACGTGGGAAAACAGCAGAGTTGAGCCGCCCCCTATTTCTTTTCCTTGCGATCTCTGTAAAGAGAAGTTTGAAACTCGAGAGGTATGGTGGCAACATGTTATGAAAGACCATCCAGTTAAACGCCCTGCGCTTTTTATTGACGGTATTAAACGAGATAATACTTCTTTAATAACAATATTTAAAAAACTCAAAGAAGACAGCATTGAAATACAACATGCTGATTCTTACTATTTAGATAATAATTTTCGATTAGAGGCTGATTTGAAAACTTATCTATCATCCAGATGTTATGGAATATATAATGTTTCTTTAGTCAAGCATCAGGAAAATAATGTTTCTAAAAAAACTGAATATAATTTTGATTTTAAAATACCGGATGAAAGTGAGCTTGAAAAAGTTGATAGTTTATTCTTTGAAGTTATGGGAGGGGGCAATCTAAATTTAGACGTTATAAATAAATTTCAAAATATGGTAATAAAATTTAAAACTGCTGAATTTTATATTGATGCTCTTAGTAATTATTTATATGCAATCCTTGCAAAAGACCAGTGCGGAGGAACTTCATTGCCTTATAATGCCTTCAAAGAAAAATACAATCAATCAATAGAAATATTAAACAAGTTTGATACTGACTTAGCTTGTAATATTGTTAGTTTTATTAATTTAAACATCAACAACTTTCAATTATTAAAAGATAATTCACTTATCTCTCTAGTAATACAAATACTAAAAGACCCGCTACATAAAAGCTCTAAAAGACAAGAAATAGACAATCAAATAGCCACTCTAAAAAATAAAAATAATGATTTTAGCAAAGAAAATAAAGCTAAAATAATTCCAGTAGATAAAGTAACAGGATTGATTTACGGTTGGGCGATTATGCCAACTGATAAGCGAATAATTTTAATTGATGAACTTGAAAAATATTTACTGAGCAACAGTTGCTCCGCTACTGATAAAACTAAAATTAAAATACTAATAATTGAAATGGCATATGAAAAAAAAGCAGATAACAAATGGGAGGATAGATTTAATAAATATTCTCGAGAGCTATCAACAGATCGCTCTTGTACTGACTGGATAAATCAAAAATAAAGGTATAAATATGACAAAACAAGAAAATTTAAATCCAAATTCCTTAGAGTCTTTATTAGGGGAATACTATTCTGAAGCCAAAAATCTTAATATAGAAAAAATTAAGAAGGTACCAGGAAAATTTGAAGAAAAAAGAAAAGAAGAATTACTAAAGAACGTTAGAAAAAATGATTTTGATTTAGAAAAAACTAAAAAATTACTAATTTTTATTGAACAATTGTCAGGACATATAGTGCTCCAAGAGCAACTATATGATTTTATAAGTGATGTCGTAATGAAACATGCTGTCATGGTCGGCCGAGAAAAAAATGATTGGTTTTCTAATGAACAAATTTCTAAAATGGAATTCAATAAACTATTTGGCCTAAAAGAAGTTAATAAGGAAACCCCATTGTTAGATGAAGAAAAAATTGTAGGAAGGCCAACATATAATGAGAACAATTTGCTTAGCAAAGAGATTCCTAGGTCGATTAAATTAAAGCCAGATTATGCAAAAGGAAATAAAACCCCAAAAGTACAATCAAAGCTGGAAACTGACATTAAAAAAGCGAGACTGAATGTATTAAACATTGCCCTTCTATGGCGGTACAGAAAAAAAATATTTAGCTTTACAGACTTTTTGGAACAGCTGCAATTAAATACTTATGTTGCCCATATTACCATTCGGAAAAATAAAATATCATTAGACCTATCAAGAGCTCAAACTGAAAAGGAAGAAGTAAGAAAAATTATAGATATAAATAATGAAATTCTTAGCAAACCTCCAAGTGATAAGCAAAATAATACGGGGAATGTTGATGAAATAAATAAAAGTCCAAATAAAGAAAATATTAAGGAAACAAAAGAAGTAGCAAAAGAAAGTATAAGGAAAGCGGAAGAATCCTTAGAAACTCTTATAAAAAAAATTGAAGTAATTGAAAAAAGAAGTAAAAATAACCAAGTTTTTAATCAAGAATTAGAAGAAAAGATAATGCCTTTTATCTTAAGCTCAAAACAAGATGATATTAACAATATCTCAAATTTAATGAAATTTTACGATGAGCAAAACCAAGATACAAAAAAGCTCCTCAGTGCCCAATATGAAACAAATATAAAACTTGGATCTGCTATTAAAAAGTTAAATGAACAAATTGCAGTGCATCAGGCAAACGAAAAACAACACAAAATCGTACTCAATGATTATATAAATAGCATTGCGGAGCTGAAGCAAAAATTAGTAAAAATCGAACAATCTAAAATTGAGACAGGAATTTCAACTAGAGATAAAGAAAATACAATGAAGGGGGACCTGAACAATTTGCTTAGCAAAGAGATTCCGAAAATTGAAACTGCGGTAACTGCGATCAAAATGGGTAAAGCTTCCTTTGTTGAACAATATTTAAAACGTTTATTAGAGCAATTTAAATCTAAATTAAATGATTCTTTAAAGGATAAATAATGAATCAAGATACAGTAAATAAAGGCGGTTTCATAGGCTTCGACTTTGGAACAACTAATAGTTTAATTTCTTTTATCTCAAATAATAGAGCAATAAATATGCTGGACGAATTTAAACTTCCACTTCCCTCAGTTATTTGCTATGAAGGTGATAAAATAATTGTTGGTAGAGAAGCCAAAAGCATGCTCACAGATGCTGCCCAGCTTGGTGTTGTTGGTAATGTAGTGAACTCTCCAAAAACATTACTTGGTAAGAATAAAGTGCATATTGAGGGGATCGAAAGGTCACCAAGCAAGATGGTGGCAGAGATTGTTAGATTTGCAAAAAAAGAGGCTGAGGAAAGAGAGCCTGCTCAAAACTTTAATAATGCTGTTGTTACTATTCCTGTTGATATGAATGGTGCAAGAAGGAGAGATTTGCGGCTGGCATTTCAAGAAGCTGGGGTCAGTATCGAACAATTTATTCATGAACCTTTAGCTGCACTATACGGACACTTACGTAGTTTCGAAAATTACCAAGATGAGTTAATAAGACTTAATAAACAGATTATTTTAGTTTTTGATTGGGGAGGAGGAACTCTTGACTTAACCCTTTGTGAATTGAAAGATGGGATGCTAATACAAATTATGAATGATGGCTGTAGTAACGTTGGCGGTGATAATATAGATGAGATTATTGCTAACGAAATTGAACTTAGGCACTTAAAGGAAAAAGTAGGGAATAAAAAACTTCAACACAATATTAACTCAAAGGCAAGACTTAGGGCAATTGTTGAAGAAGAAAAAATTCATCTATCAAAGGACCAGCAAAGCTTAATTTTCCTTAATAATTATTTCAACACAGAAAACGAGGATGAAGCAACTATCCATATTGAGCTCCGGCGTGAAGAAATGGAGATAATAATTAAGGAAAAAATTGATGAAGGTATAGGTAGAATCGATAAACTTCTTCAAAAATGTTCGGTTGACAAATCTTCTATTGAGATGTGTTTAGCGACTGGTGGAATGGTTAATATGCCGATAATACAATCCAGATTAAAAGAAATTTTTGGGTCCCAAAGAGTGAATATATCTGAACGAGGCAATACTATTATTGCCGAAGGCGCAGCATGGGTCGCAAATGATGCTATCAATTTATTCTTAGCTAAAAATATTGAAGTAAGTGTAGCACGAGATGATTATTACCCTATTCTCAAAGCTCAAACCGAAATGCCTAGATTAGGAGAAAAATTAACATTAGAACATACAGTTTACTGCACTGACCCAAGAGATGGATTTGCAAAATTTCAAATATTATCCCCGATAAAATACGGAAAACAAGTTCAAAAAACAGATGACCGCGACACACTTAGCACATTTTCTATTGAGGTTGATAAAAAAGCTGATCCACTCTTAGAAAGACTTAAATTTTATACAGAAATAGATCACGATCTAATATTAACTGTAAAAGCTGAATCAAGCTTAAAAGGTGATAATGACGGTGTAGAAATCCATAATCTAGAGTTTGGGTTAGAGCTGCCCGGGTATGAGCATACAAAATTTGAACAGTCATCATCAGAACCAAGCACTAACACCCGTCCTCAATTAGATGAGGGTAGTTTAAAAATTCGTCCAAATATAACGGAGTCTGATTTATCTAAGAATTTAATACCGGGCGAACTTCGATACCAAGTCTGGAGAAGTGACTTTGACCTTAGAAATACCAACTTGCCTCAAATTCAGCATGATGAAAAAAATTATTACATGCCATGCAGTATATGTCATTTAACATATATAGAATGTAACTGTTTGAGAGGCACTTAATATATAATAAAATAGTTATAGAATATAATATAAATATATGATTATTAAGGATTAATTAAATGAAAAATTTTAATAAGCAAAAAAAAATTTCAAATCGGATAGGGGTTATTTAGCATTTAAATTTTTTGAACCCACTATGGATTCATATGAATGATGCAAGAGAAGCTAGAGCAAGAGGTTATACCAATATGTTTCTAAATTGGCATGATAGCGCTATGTGTAAAGTTCTAGAACGAGCATCCTTTACTAAAATTCGCAATACTAAAAATAGAAATAAATTTATCAAATTATCAGAGGCTTTAGTTAAAGCTGGCATTAAAAATTACACATTAAATTATTTAAGTGGTGGAACAAAAAGACATCCTTTTATTCTGTTTACCCAATATTGTGATGCGAACTTTACTCATAGCAATTATGATGAAAGAGTAATCATGTTATCAAGTCGTTTTTTCCCGTTTAATAATATAGGATTTGTAAAGGATCCGTGGCCAATTACAATTAGTTTTCATACGATTCAGAGGCTCTTTCAAAGGTCGGACGTGATTGATTTAAACAGTTCAGAACTTAATCTTTTTGATAATGGAAAAGTAGTGAATGAAATGAAATATATATCGCTATGGGCAAATATGTGGATGCATTTTGAACAGAAGGTATTTAAGAAATGTCCAATAGAATTGGAAGATATTCTAATGATCCCAATTCCAGGCGAGTTTGGTTTATTCATAGCAAAATATACTCGCAATGAAAAAAATAAGCAGGGATACCATATAAATGTTAGAACATATTATGGCTATAAAGAATTAGAAAAAAAAGGTCAAATTGAGTTCCATAAAAATTTAAAGAATGTTTCATTAAATTTGAATAATTCTTTATTATGTTGGCAAGAAACAAAAGCTCTTTCACCCGCAATTTTCGTATTTGATATCTTGATATTTAATTTCAGGTTTAAAGAATTATTGGATGTGACCATTCCATTTATGATTGAGGATACAGTAGCTCAAGCCATCGTTAAAAATAATTTTATTAAGTTTTTTAATAAGGTTGATACAAAATTTGAAAAAAAAGATTATGACGAATTCAATAATTTCTCAAATAATCTGAGTGAAATTTTAAATAAAGTAGGTTATTCTAAATATATATCTGCAGTGATGAAAATCGAAAATAAAACTGATGATGGAAATTGGCTTGATGCGCTTAAGAAAGAACTATCATTCGTCTATCCAGTATGACTCAAATTCGACCTTTTATTCACATCCTTCCTTTTTATATAGTATCCTTTAGTATACATTTATTTGTAGGTAGTTATTTATGAGTCATCAATGGCACTTTCCTCAAACCAGCGCTGGTAAAATTGAAGAAGCAAATTCAACTCTTGAGAATTTTAAAAAAAGTGGAAAGACAGCTGCAATAAGAGAAATCATTCAAAATTCATTAGACGCACAAGCAGATTCAGAGAAACCATCTCATGTAACGTTTGAACTTGAAAGCTTTAGCAAAAGTGATTTTCCAGGCAGTGCAGAATTTTTGAGTTATGTAGAAAATCTTATAGAAACAAAAGAGAAGATTACCAACGAACATATTAATAAAATCCCAGATCTATTTAAGACCTTACAAGACACAAAGGTTTTAAAAATAACCGACTCAAATACAACAGGAGTTAGCCCTATTGATTTATCAGAAATTATAATAAAAGGTGTAGGAAGGGCTAAAAAACAAAAGATAGATGCTGCTGGAGGCAGAGGCATGGGTAAAGCTGCCACTATGCTTTTGTCTGAGGTACAAATTATTTTTTATTCTTCAAAATACGTTGATAAGGAATCGACCGTGCAAAACTCTTTCATGGGTATGGTTAATTTAGAATCATTTAAATTTGAAAATAGAACCCGCCAAGCTGTTGTTTATTATGGCGAGAGATGTGATGATGATATTCAAGATGGACTCAAAGCAATTGAACATAACATTCCTGATAAATTTAGACCGAAGGACGTTGGACTCACTATTTTTATTCTAGATTACTCAGAGGACGAATGGGAGGATTCTATAATTGTATCTGCGATAGAAAATTTTTACGCGGCCATTCACGATAACAAATTAACTATAGCCATTGGTGAAAAAATAATTAATCGAGAACAACTGCCTGCTTTAGTCGAGACCTATTCAAGAGATAAATATAAGGAAAAATATACAAAACACAAACAAAGATTTTTTCGTTCTTTTCCTATCAAAGATTTATATCGCACTTACATACAAACGAATTCTGATAAAGATCATAACGGTAAAATTTATCATGGATCTATCATGGGTAACAAAGATATAGAATTGAAGTTAATAAAGAATGAGGAGACCGTTAAAACTATTCATTACTTTAATAATAACGGGATGCTTATTAAGGTTGAGCCAGATAAATTTACTAATGCATCTGTAACAATAAATGCTAGTGGAGAACTAGCTGGCTTCCTAAAGAAAATGGAAACAACAGAGCATACTGATTGGTTCCCGCTTCAGTTAGCTTCGGGTGGCACTGTTGCAGTAAAAGAAGGCACAAGAGTATTGGCCAAAATAGACGATTTTATAAGCCAAACCTTAGAAGCACAAAATGAGTTTAACGAGGGTGACGAGATGACTCTTGACTGGACAGCAGACCTTCTACCTCAAATAGATAATGCTGATAACAACAATAGTGATAAAGAGGAAGATGAGTTAAAAAATATAGCAGAGCCAATTACCCTAAAGCCTTTAACGAAAAAATCACCATTTGATACTGGCAGAGAAGAGGCTTTAATAAATCCTGATGAAGGAGAAACGGATGGTGGAAGAAAAAAGAGAAAAAGAAAGACAAAATTAGGTGAACTCAGCGAGGATGGTAAAAAAGGCTTTATCAATAAAAAAAGTGTTCTAAATAAAAAAAGAGTAATCAGATCGAATAATAATCAGCTAACTATTATTTTACAGTCAAAAGAAGAGAAAGATTGTTGGATTAGTATTAAAGCCATAACAGAAGATAACCAAGAGCACCTTCTAACTATAAACAATGCAAGTGTTGATGCAATAACCTGTAGCTATAATTTAGAAAAGACAAAAATTGGCCCAATTGCCCTTAAAAAAGATATTAATACTCGCTTAACAGTAGAATTAACAGACAACTATCCCATGGCACTAGAAATTGCATCCTTTGAGTTCCAGTTACCAATAAAATGAACTTAAAAAATCTACATCTAGGCTATCCATTGCTATCTGAAGGTTTAGATGATTATGGCAATAAAAAATTCCAAGTTGAGTGGGAAGATAAAGTTCTTAATGATAAGTCAGGCTGGCAGTTTAATGGCACAATAACTTTAGACGAGGATGGATTAAAGTCTTTGTTACAACAAAAAAAAGCTAAATATCACTTGGTTGTAGAATGTAAAAGTACCAATTATCGAAAGACAGAAGCCATTGATCCATTGAAAAAAGACTTTACATTTAGTGTAGAAAATAAGGAAGTAAGTAACAAGGTAACCATAAAATTATTTATTATTGCTTTAGAAAAATTTAGTCTTCTTTCAGATAACTTTGATGATGATTATAAAGAGCAACTTAAACTTGAAAAATTACCCGGTTTTTCAGTTGAAAAAGGTTATGTATTGGCAGATACTAAGGGATGGACTTTTGATGCAGAAAATTCTGCTGACAAAATAAAGCAAGCAAAATCATTCATAAAAATACAATCCCACGCCCCCGGTGAAAAGGAAGAGGCCACTACCTTTAAGTTTGAAGATAAAATTTTTCTGTTTATCTATCTACCAAGCAAAGACTTTAGTATTTGGAAAAAGAATGGAAATAATTTAAAGTATAGGTCAACCTGGTGGTGTACATTAGTTCTCCCCCTACTTCAACTAACTCTTCTTGAAATGCTTGATAATGATCGTCATAAAGATAAAGCGTGGTTCGACAGTATAAAAGGAAAATTAGAAGAAATAAATGTAGATATAAGTGGGTTAGAACAAGAAGAAATACCTAAAATAATTCAACAATTAACTGATTATCCAATCTCGAAATTACTGAGCGATATAGAAAAGGCTTCTAAAAATTATGACGACTAATATTTTAAAAAAAGAATTGTTAACTACCCTTAAAAATAATATAAGGCCTGAAAATTATCTAAAGACCGAAGTATGGATAGAAGACTATTTCGGTGATGAATGGGAAGAAAGAATAACTAATAAAATTGAGTCTAATGACAAATTAGAATTAAAAGGAACTTTAGAAACTGATGATATTGAAAATATTAAAATAATGCATGCAGCGTTGAAAGGTAATGATCCTGCACAACTGACTGAAGAACGTTTTTGGGCGTATTTAACACATAAAGTTTTCTATGAATATATGACAAAAAGATGGCTCAAGCCAAACATAACAGACAGGTATTTTGTAGATGGTATTTCGTCGAGAGGATTATTAAGAAATGGAATGAGTAGATTATGGTTTATAGGCCACCTTACCTATGATGAATCAAGAGATAACCCTTATGAATTAACTGAATTATTAAAAGGTAGAGTCATTTCAGATATATTCGAACGTCCAACTGTAGCGTCTAACAAAAATTTAGCTGTAGGAGTATTAGAGCTAATTCAAGAGGATGAAACTATTAAAGATAATTTAAGGGATTTGATGAAGTATTTTACTAGAATTTCTGGTCTTACTCGGTTAGATTCTTTTGAGAAAGACGAATTAAAAGATATGGCTAAAAAATATATGAAAATCAACCATCCATAGATGCTCTCAAGAAGCAATGGGATTACCTCCACCAATAATTACTTCACATCAATTTTTTGAATAATCTCTTGAAATCAAACCATGAGAGAACAGCAGGAGCATCTACATCGTACTCTTTAATACAATTATCACTCTTATGAGGTGTAACACCATCAAGAATATTCTGGATTCTTTCTGCAAAATGGTAGATACCAGCAGCTGGAACTGCATTTCCAATTTGCCTTCTAATCTCAGTATTACTTCCAACAAATTTTAAATCATCCGGAAAGCCCTGGAGTCTAGCCCTTTCTCTGTTAGTTAGTGCTCTTGGTTCGCTATAGTGATAAGTCCATGTTCCACCACCACCAGAGGCAATCACAGTGTATGCAGGCTGATCTCTGTGTAATTTTCTATATATATTAGACATCAATCCCTTGACAGCAAGATGATCTGGTAAATCTTTATAATTGCCCCCTTCTGGAATAGCCTCTAACTTTAATCTAGTGCTCTCAGTTTGTTTTTGATATACGTGATTTACACAACTTATATCTATTCCTTGGAATGCATCAAAAGAAGTTCTGTGGCTCCCTTTATGCGTAAACTCTGGTGGAATAAATTCAGTATCAATATCTTCTCTAACACCAATGAACAAAACTCTCTGTCTTAGTTGAGGTACGCCAAAATCAGCAAAATTAACCAAAAATACCTTTAACTTATATCCGGTATCTTCAAAGCGTTTTTTAATAATCCTAACAGCATCTCTTTTGTTAGCAGATAATATACCTTTAACATTTTCAGCTAAAAATACTTTAGGTTTGAAGTGTTCAACATATTGAGCAAACTTCTCATAAAGCTTGCCATTTAAATCATCTTTAATCCCAACTTGCTTGCCTACAACTGAAAAGGTAACACATGGAAATCCACCTAATAAGACGTCAAAATTGTTGTTCTGAATTTCATTGTAATCAAACTGAAGTATGTCCTCATGTAGAACTTTAGTGTTGTTGAAATACTTACTGTCTTCTTCTAAAGTATTGCATGCATCCCTATTAATATCAGATGCAATATCGGTATAGAACTTTAGCTTTTTATATTGATCTCCTAAGTACTCAAAATCACCATGAAATCCAATATCTAGACCGCCAGTACCGGTAAATGTCGAAATTATTTTATACATTATCTATTATATTAATTATATTCAATGTGCATATTATAGCAGCGATTTTATGTAAATATAAACACAACCTAACATTTTCCAATTTATTTCGTCTATAAAGTATATGGATAAGATTAATTATTTAAAAAATCCAATTTACTTAGGCTTAATTGAGGCTTGGTTACTTCATGCCGAAACAAAAGTAGACGTAGAGGAATATCTAAGAACAGAATTATCTTTGTCTGGAGGCTCTTGCTATTGCGGAGGTAGTCTTTCACCAATTCTTTGAATTTAAATTGAAAAAATAGGGGGCAGTGCCCCCTATAATTCAATGAACCCACGCTTAAGTATGATTCATTCTTCTAGTTATTTGTTAATTCTTCACCAACATATATGTACAAATCAAGATAAGTAGCTCTGTCTTTAGCAAAATCTTGCGGCACATAATTCTTATCTTTAAATCGCGCCATAACGTATTCCATATACTTATTCTTGTCGAAATAATCAGGAACAGATATACTCCATCCATCATTTTTTTCTTTAACAAAATGTTGTAGGCCATATAAAACTGGACAAACTATAGCCCAGGCTAACTCAAACCTCTTATTATCATTACTTATAGTGCCTACCCTTTTCTGTATTTTTTCATCTTTCAATTTTTTCCAAAAATGAATCCAATCTGGGTTATATACCCATTCCTCATATATTTTCCAAGCAGATGGAGCAACTGTATTGTAATAATGAAGAACCTCAAAATGAACTTTTGCTTTTTGCTTTTCTTCGTCTTCATCCATTTTCATCTTTGCATACTCTTTTACTACCACGGCCTTTCCTGAATATGACCTAATAGTATTCTCAAATATTTTTGGGTATGCTTCCCTCACACTTTTAGGCGTCATAGTTCTAATAACTTGTAAAAGTTTCGCAGTTTCTATTGTGTTATCAGTTTCACTTTTTTGAATTGCCCAACCTTCTTTATTTGTTGGATAACCAAAATCCACCATTTTTTTATTTAGGTTGTTGAAGAATCCTTTAGATCCCAATCTAGATAATTCAGATACGTTGTTTGAGGTATTTCTTGCTATTGCAATATCACCCCTTTCTAACACATTCCTCTCCACGATAACTTCAACTCTAATATTGTAATCATCGTATGCACCGTCATACTCTTGGCTAATCTCCTTTAAAACGTCTTGGGTTTGAGCGCCATTAATCAATGATGCGTTATGTAATGTTACTTGAGTTAATCCAAATTCTTTCTTTTCAGAATTCACGAGTTCATCACATACAATGGTGAATCCGCTGTGCCTTTGGATAAATCTATCAGGAGAATCCAAAAAAGAACTCTTAATTTCCCTATGAATAGGCGTTGCATTCTTTTTTGATTCTTCTTTTGTAAAAGCAATCCTTAAATTTTCATGAATATTAATCTTGAAAATTTCTCTTAAAGGACAATTCAATACAAAGTTCTGAGCATTATTATCAACCTCTTCTTTGCTCGTGGTTTGCCTTACCATACTTGCTGTGATTGTTTCTGTTACATGGGCAGTAGGATCTGCCGACATAGATATGCGTGACATCATGATATTTCTCCTTAATTACAAATTTTGTATCAACCTTATATAGTTCAAGGAACTTCCTTGACCGAATTGAGTACTCTTCTATTATTAGCATACTTTTTTTATTTGTCAATACTTAAAATGTCAGAAAGAATTACAAATATTATTTGTGATTTATGTGGTTTTTTATGGTGGTAGTTTATTAGATAAAACGGAGTTATAAAAGGGTTAATTAGGTATTAACAATAAGAGTAGGAGTAGTTTTTTCATTCTTCTAAATCTCGATTCTGGATTTTCCTTATAAGGATGAATTGCAGGGAAAAGCTCTTTCTAAACCTTTTAATAATACAAAGGCAATTGGAGATTCTAGTTCAACATGTTTTGGTCGTAGCAATAGTTCTTCGTCAATAATTCTTAAGTAATCAACTAGAAAAAGATGAGGCCCTGAAAAACAAAAAAGAGGTTTAATTTTATGTGTTTGTGATTCTGAATCTACCCACATGTATGCATCACCCATTGCCGAAATATTTATTGAAACTAGTCGCATCAATGATTGTTCTCCTTCGGATACAGTTTCGCTTGGTTTATCCATTAACAATCTGTATTCCTTGTAGATATAAAATTCAAGCTCCCCCATCACAAGATTAGGTATCAAGAATAAGAGTAGGAGTAGTTTTTTCATTACTTATAAAGCTTATATAAAGCATTTTCAAAAGCCGTAGCAAGAAGTGGATTCACATTCTCCTTACCCGAACTCTCAATTAAAGCTAACCTTGCCATTAACTGCTGTGTTGCTAAAGATTTAATATAATCTTTATTTTTAAAGAAATTTAAAGCTACTGAAAATGCTAAATCATCATTCGAATAGGTCATCGGTCCATCATTTAATTTTCTTGCGATTGTTGCAACCTTTGTTTTAGGAACAATCTTTCCTAACAGCTGCTCATGTGCCATTTTTATAGATTGATTAAGTGAGGTTGTATTTGGTTTTCCCCCTTTAACTTTAGCCGCAGTTGCAAAGTCATCCATCAAACTCTTTTTATGAGCACCTGATTTCATTGGTGCACTACCAGATTTAAGAATAGCTTCTAAACCCTGGTATTTGACATTGTATCCCTCCCCTCTTAATAGGCGACCTAATTTAGGATTGTCTGCACTTACTACACTAACTGAAGCAAAGTACCCAGAGTACTTAACTAATTGTCGGTACTGGGCAATCTCTTCGATATCGTCTGGGCGAGTTGCAGTTCTTGGGTATCTATCTGCACTCACAATCACCCAAGATGTCTTACCCTTCTCATCATCAAAAAAAATTGATGGGTTAATTTTTGGGTCATTCTGACTAGAAATAATAGTTTTACCTTCTTTGATTAGGAGGTTTTTTACTACTAGAATAGCAAAGTCATGAAGTTCGTTATCGGTTATCTCTATCTCTTGATCTGTTATAAGTGCTGGGGGAATAACTGGCTTCCCTGTAATAGCGTCTTCTAAACCCCAGTTTGGAAGGAAGGGTTCCCATTTGGCACCAATCTTCTTCATCGGCATTATTAAAGCATGCGCATTCCAGCTTTTTGCTTTCTCTAGAAATGCTTCTCGTTGACCAGGGCAAGCAAGATTGTTGTCAACACCTTCAATTTGAATGAAGAACATCTGATTTCCCATGCGAAATGACAAATGTTCTAAACTTGGCCCAGCAAGACTTGTTTTAATCCACAATATAGTATCAGATTGTTTTGATAAATGCCTGCCAGCAATTTGATAGCAAAAAGCGAAATCTTCTGTGATTTCCTGGCTAACGTCAAATAAAATTTTTTTCTTCATTTATAAGTCTTCATTTATAAGTCTTCATTTTACTTGTTTACCCCCATCAGTCATAACTTTAATCAGAGACTAAATATCTTTTGCTTCAATGCAATTTTCATAAGAAAGTCAAAAGAGTTCGCCTTAATTTTAAGTGATTCTTTATGTTGTTTATGAAGGAATAGTAATTCTTGACGGATACTATCAAGCTCTTTGTGAAGCTTATAATAAGAATAGTTCTTTAAAGAAAATGTACCATCTGGCTGAATATACTCCCTTTTGTTTAAGTATCTTTTGTCTTCAATTCTATTAATTTCAATCTTAGCTATTGCACGATTTATTTTTTTTATTTCTTTTTTATTTGTTAAGTAATATTTAATTAAATCCTGGTCTATTACATAGGGGAATAAATCTGCTTGAATCATTTAAATTACTTGCCGCCAGCTGAATACATTTTTTTATAATCATATTCTTTAAAGGCTTGTTGATTTTTCCAGTCTACGAATTCATCATATGTCATTCCTGACTCTCTTCCATTAAGGCTAACCAGTGGAGTGCTTGGTTCAACTTTTCTTAGGTATTTTTGTGCAGCTTCTTTGTCATAAAAGGTTCTTACTCCCATACAAGGATAACGAGCAGTATTTCGATAGGTTACTACACCCCACATATAGTTAGTGGGGGGATTGGTATGATGAATTACATGTTCTAAATAACCAGGCTCAACTTCTCTTTCTGTACAACGAGCTATGTATAGAACAAATATCCTATCATCGTTATACAAATGACCTTCATACTCTAAATTATTTTTCATAAGACCAGTTTACCCCCAGACAATTAAGTGGGCAAATAGTTAAACCTGACTAAAGTTAATTTTGATTAATTTAATAAATAAAGTTAAATTAATATAATGAGTAAAAAAATTATTGAAGAACTTATTGAAGCATTAAGAAACCTTAATGTAAATGACACTTCTTTTAAAGAAAATGAAGAAAGAGTGATTGCTGAGCTTAGGAAGCTTTATAAGGAAAATCCAGAATCATTTAGTAATGAAGAAATCAAAGAAATCAAATGTATAGATAATATCAAAGAGCTTGCTGAGGACATAGAATACTGTAAATCAAAAGAATCTATTGATCAGATAATTTCTGATTTTCATAGCCATATAAGTGAAATAAAAAGGAATGAATTCCTATCTCAAAAGATACAAACATACATAAGGTTATGTTTAGAAAAAAAACATTCGTTACCATCTGAAAAATTAGCAAATGAACAACGTAAAAAAATTCAAAGCTTTGGTCCTTCACCCCATTGTCCAAAATGTGAAAAATTAATGGTTTTAAGAGAAAGTTCATTTGGATACTTTTGGGGTTGTGTGGACTTTCCAACCTGTTGGGGGAAAAACCAACTAGCCAAAAAGGCAAATAATAACATTCAGTGGAGCTTACCTCCACCAATTACTTAAAAAGAATAGGTTTTATTGGGAGTAACGCAATGTGTCAAAGGTATATCTTGTTCAGTTATATCTTCTATGCCCTTACAAGGTTTAAAAAGGCTAATTCCAATTTTTTTCGTATCCTTGTGTAAAGAAGCAAAAAAACGATCGTAAAATCCTTTTCCGTAACCTACTCGATAACCTTTAGGATCAAAAGCCAAAAGAGGAGTGATTACAATATTAATATTATCGTTTTTTTTCCAAATAGGATCAATTGGTTCGGTAATATTATTTTTTGTTTGTTTTGTTTTAGTATGAGGTCTAAATTCTGCATTTTTTAGTGTCCCGTCTTCAAAGTTACTAACAGGCACAACAACATTGATGTTATTTTTCCAGCAATACTGAATGATTGGTGTAGTGTTTATTTCACCTTTTGAATGGATGGGTAAAAAGCAATGAATACATTCAGGCTTATATTTTTTAATAAGCTCAATAGTGTTTTGAACAAGCTGAGATGATTCTTCTTCAAATTTAGAAGAAGATAGTTCTTGACGCTTTTTTAAATATGTTTTTCTAACTATATCTTTTTTCAAAATAATGGCGTAAGGAGAGGACTACGAATTAAACATATATAACATTTATTGTCACTCCTTATAATCCTCTGTAACACCATATACATAGCCTATTTATTTCTTAAGTAGCTGTTCCTTAGCTGGTGCGTAAGTTTCTTTTGCCGATGGGAATGCTTCTGCATGTACATCTGCTGCGAACTGATTTACGGCATCTTTGATAAGATCGGCTCCATTCATGTATGTTCTTACGAATTTAGGCTTGAAGTCTGTAGAAAATCCTAGCATATCCATAAGAACCAGTGCTTGTCCATCTACGTCCAATCCTGCTCCGACACCAACTACTGGAATAGAAACTGCGTCTCTAACCGCGGCACCTACGTGCTGTGGAACAGCTTCTAAAACGATTGCTATACATCCAAGCTTATCAAGTTTTTTGGCTTCTTCAATGAGGCTAAGCTCACTTTCTATGGTTTTGCCTTGAGCTTTAAATCCACCGATTGCATTGTGGTGAGATGGTGTAAGGCCAATGTGTCCGATTGTTGGAATACCTGATTGAGAAAGATGAGCATAGAGCTCTTCGTTTCCATCAACACCTTCTATTTTAAGTGCATTTGCTCCAGCCTTGATTAAGATTTCAACGTTATCCATTGTCTCCTTCATCCCCTTTAAATTACTCATGAAAGGCATAGCAGCAATAAGGAATTTGTCTTTTGCTCCTTTTTTTACCGCTCTGGTGTGCATCGCAATTGTTTCCACATCAGAATTCAATGTGTCTTCATGGCCATGCATTACCATAGACGAACAGTCACCAATTAAAATACCGTTTACGTCTGTTTCGTTAAGAATCTTTGCACTCCAGTAGTCATAAGAAGTAACAACTACAATTTTCTTTCCTTCTGCTTTTAACTTTCTGAAATTTTCTAATACGCTCATGATCTTTTCCTTTAATTATTTAATTTTATAGTGACGATTAACCATGAGCAATTCGACATAGTTAAGGGTAATTACTTGTGCCTATGAGTAATAAAAGTAAATCACGTTTTAATCCTATTTTTGATTGAACGAGATTAATCATCATGTTTTAAACAAAGGGAAGACTTTTGGTCGTGATTTGCTTTTACTTATTGACCGTGATTACGGTCATTAAATCAATTATATAGTATTCAGTAAGATTCAACAAGAGTATGATATTTGTTTAAAATCAATAGCTTGCAACAATAAACACTTAACACTTTCGGAGTTATAAAAGGCACTTTATCCCCCCTATACCCCTAGCCTATATATAGGACAGCATAGGACAATATAGTATCCAAGATTGGTCTCGCTTACCCCACCAATTCTTTGTCCAAATAGGTCCTAGATGGTCCGATTATTACGTTTATAATACATCCTGACTT